>ERZ827156.1148-NODE-1148-length-33276-cov-14.682339_pt1 | contig 33276 bp, 33 predicted proteins | sample MGYA00519919_ERZ827156 | MGnify/ENA primary metagenome ERZ827156 (study PRJEB31778, sample SAMEA3449269) | human gut metagenome | biome: human gut; feature: human-associated habitat; material: faeces | place: United Kingdom | collected 2010/2012 ...
GCAACCAAAGGCGTTTAACCACCCTTTGGAATCCCGGTACGGGGTATCGGTGCACCGGTCGATTTCACTGCGGAGGTTTAATCCTCTGCGAGTTGCTTCTACTGCGTCCGTTTAACGGACTGCGTCAGTTAGGCGGGTGCGAAAAGCTTGCTGTGCGCCGATAGGCTGATGTACAGGCTAAACTCCAGTGCGCAGTCACCGGTCGGGCTACAGCAGTAACGATTAGCAGAAGCGTTGATGCGTATTGAAAAACCGGTCGGGATATCGCAAAAACGAATAGATGAGGCTTCAATGCGAATTGAAGCTTCACTTTGCCAGCGGCAAAACTTCACTTGCGCGTAAGGGCAAATTTTTCTTTTTGCCGTAGGCAAAAAACATTACTGCGTCAGCAGCTTTTCCAAGCACACGAGCTGCACATCGGGGATGCCGTTGAAAACGCAGGGGACGATGCCCACTTCGATGTAGCCGAGTTTGGCGTATAAGCTGCGTGCGGCGGTGTTTACGGCATTGGTGTCCATGCGCAGGGCTTTGCAGTTGTGCTTACGGGCGTAGTCCTCGTAGAAGGCGACGAATTTGCGGCCGATGCCGTGACCTGCGCAGGCGGGCTCGACGGTGAGTGTGTGCAGGACCATGACCTCGGAGTCAGCACAGTCGAGCGACCACTTGCAGTCGGCGTAGACATCGACCTGCATTTGGTTGATTATCCCCGATGCAACGATGACCCCGTCCTCGACGCAGACGAACAGGTCGTCACGCTCAAGCGCCGCACGAGCCGTCGCCTCGACGGGGTAGATGCCTTTGAGCCAGCCGGTGGCGGGCTTTGCGGCGTCCTCGTTTTCCAGAATATGTGCATATATCTCCGCCACGGCGGCGATATCGCTCTCGGTCGCTTTTCTTATCATAGGCCGCACCTCTCTATCATGTAATGGCTCAATTTTACCGACCGCCGCTCCGCCTGTCAAGGGCAAGTGCCCACATCTTAGCAGAGCGAGATGTGGCAAATCGCACTAATATGCAAAAAGACACCGTAGCAAACGCTGCGCACCCCCTATCTCAGCAGGGCGGTGCGGGATGGGGAGCTGTCGCCCATAGGGTTTAGTTTTGAGCGAGCAATTTTTCGTTCAGACAAATAAAAAATTCCGGCAATACTTTGTGTATTACCGGAATTTTTTGTGCGGTATGGGCGGAAAAGAGCCGGTCAAAACCGGCAGAGCACCGTCCTGTGCCGCCCTGTTGAGATCTATTAGTGCTTGCCCATGTTCATCTGAGCGGCGACTTCGGCTGCGAAGTCCTCTTCCTTCTTCTCGATGCCCTCGCCCTTGGCAAAGCGGACTGCGTCAACGAACTTGACGGTGCCGCCGAGAGCCTTGGCAGCGGAAGCGATGTACTTCTCAACGGACATGGAGCTGTCCTTGACGAACTCCTGCTGGAGCAGGCAGTTTTCCTGATAGAACTTGTTCATCTTGCCCATGACGATCTTTTCCTTGATGGCATCGGGCTTGGAAGCGTTCTTGGGATCCTGATTCATGAGAGCAAGAGCGATCTTCTTCTCCTCCTCGAGGACCTCCTCGGTGACCTCGCTCTTATCCCAGAAGCGGGGATTGAGAGCTGCGATCTGCATTGCAACATCCTTGCCGATCTCGGTAGCGTCGATGCCGCCCTCGACAGCGAGGTTGACGAGCACGCCGATCTTGCCGCCTGCGTGGACATATGCCACGGAGGTGTTCTCGGAGTAACGCTTGAAGCGGCGGATCTGGAGATTCTCGCCGATGGACATGACCTTCTCGGGCAGAGTTTCGGCAACGGTGAGCTCGGAGCCGGGGTACTTGCAGTTCATGAGAGCCTCAACATCCTTGGGGTCGTCCTTGAGGACTACCTTGCAGATATCCTTAACGAAAGCGACGAAAAGCTCGCTCTTTGCGCAGAAGTCGGTCTCGCAGTTGACCTCGACGACAGCGCCGACGCCGCACTCGGGGCAGACCTCGGCATATGCCATGCCTTCTGCGGCGATGCGTCCGGCCTTCTTTGCGGCCTTGGCAAGACCCTTCTCACGCAGCCACTCGACTGCCTTATCCATATCACCGTCGGTCTCGGTCAGGGCCTTTTTGCAGTCCATCATGCCGACATTGGTCATCTCACGGAGAGTTTTTACATCCTGAGCGGTAAAAGCCATTATATTATCCTCCTTAGTTTATCTTTGCTTTAAAAGAGCCGGGTAAAAACAGACCCGGCAGCGTAAAAATCAATACGCAGCGGGGGAGCTTGAGGGGGCAAAGGCCCGCCTCAAATTGGATTATAGCCATCAAAAATGCCTGACAAGGCTTTTTGACGAGCATAGCGAGGTTTTTTGTGAAAACTCCTTTTCACAAAAAATGTGGCGTTTTGAAGCGTGCAAAAAAGCCATGGGCTTTCTTGCACGCTGAGGGGGCTTGTTTGCCCCCTGTGGATTTTTTATTACTCCTCTTCGACCTTCTCGGCCTCGGCCTCGGCGAGGGTCTCCTCGACCTCGGCATCTGCACCCTGGCGGCCTTCCTGCACGGCGTTAGCCATGGTGGAAGCGATCAGGCGGATAGCACGGATAGCGTCGTCGTTTGCGGGAATGACATAATCGACCTCATCGGGGTCGCAGTTGGTATCAACGATAGCAACGATGGGGATGTGCAGCTTGCGAGCCTCTGCGATTGCGTTGTGCTCCTTGCGGGGGTCGACAACGAACATTGCGCCGGGCAGCTTCTTCATTTCCTTAACGCCGCCGAGGTACTTCTCGAGCTTGTCCATCTCGCCCATGAGCTTGATGACTTCCTTCTTGGGCAGCATATCGAAGGTGCCGTCCTCCTGCATCTTCTTGAGCTGAGCAAGGCGGTCGATACGGGTGCGCATGGTCTTGAAGTTGGTGAGCATGCCGCCGAGCCAACGGGCGTTGACATAGTACATGCCTACACGGGAAGCCTCTTCCTTAACGGCCTCGGCAGCCTGCTTCTTGGTGCCGACGAAAAGGATGGTCTGACCGTTTGCAGCGATGTCACGCACGAAGTTGTAAGCCTCTTCGAGCTTCTTGACGGTCTTCTGCAGGTCGATGATGTAGATGCCGTTACGCTCCATGTAGATGTATTCGGCCATCTTGGGGTTCCAGCGGCGGGTCTGGTGACCGAAGTGGACACCGGCCTCGAGCAGCTGCTTCATAGATACTACTGACATTGATTTTTCCTCCTAATTTGTTTTTCCTCCGGATGCCTCATCCCTCTGCCCAAGCCGTAGCCACATGGGCAAAAGTCCGCACCCGTGCGAAATGCCTTGATATAATATCAAAAACAGCGTGGAATTTCAATAGTTTTTTACCGATTTGTCAAAAAATTTTTCTTTTTTCACGGTGGCGGCGGGGCTGGTTGGGCTCAAGCTCGACAAGAATGATGTCGCTGCCGAGCCGCTGGATGCATTTCCACGGCAAAATGTAGTCATCCTCACGGCCTAAAAGCCCAAAAAGCTTTGCCCTGCCCGGGGTGATGAGCGAAATTATCCGCCCCTCCTTTTCGTCAAACTCGGCATCGCACACATAGCCCAATCGTCTGCCGGTGTGGATATCGATGACCTCCTTGTATCGCAGCTCGGAAAAATAGTTTATCATATTCTGCACCCCCGCTCAGCTTATGCAAAGCGGAGTTTGTACTATTCCGTCTTTTTGGGGATAGATATGGTGAGGATGAACGCATCGTCGGTCTCCTCACGCTTTAGGCCTGCGTCGATGCCGCCCTGCTTCATGAGGTCGAGCCCGTGGCGCACCGTGTTCATGAAAAGCCGCACATCCTTCATTATAAATGTGCGCTTCGGTTTTTCGTGCGCACCGAGCTTTTGCCGCTCAATGAGAGCGTCTATGTAATTATCCGTCGACACGACATTGAGGTCGTGCTCGATGATATACGCAAGCGCCGAGCGTATCGCCGTGGCGTCGGGCAGGCGTAAAAGCGCCCTGCCGTGGCGCTCGGTAAGCCCACGGTCACGCAGCGTTTCACGCACATCCTGCGGAAGCTTCAACAGCCTCAGCTTGTTTGCCACCGCCGACTGCGACTTGCCGAGCCTGCGAGCCGCCTCCTCCTGGCTCATGCCGAAAAGGTCGATAAGCTGCTTTAAGCCGTTTGCCTCCTCGATGAAATCAAGGTCACGCCGCTGCAAATTCTCGATGAGTGCGATCAGGCTTGCGTCCTCGAGCCCGACATCGAGCACAATGCACGGCACCTCGTAGAGCCCCGCAAGCTTTGCAGCCCGCAGTCTGCGCTCGCCGGCAACGAGCTCGTAGCGGTTATCCCGCAGGCGCACGGTCAGCGGGTTCAGTATGCCATACTCGGCGATAGACTGCGAAAGCTCGTTCAAGTCGCCGTCGTCAAAGGTTTTTCTCGGCTGGACGGGACTTGGGTCAATGTCCTCGACCGAAAGATAGATAACGCCGCCTCTGCGCACCGACGGCCGCCGTTTTATCGCTTGCATACTGCTCCTCCAAAGTACAAATTATATTCTGAGGATACAGCATTTATTATGCAAAAATCATCGAACGAAAAACGCAGCATTAAAAAAAGTGCAGGTCGGAAAAGCCGACCTGCTAACAGGGTTGTGGGATAAAGATATGAGCCGTGGTTTCGCATTTGCGAGACCAATTGGATAAGCTGTGAATAGAGGATAGCATGTTGCCGTAAACTTGTAAAGAGCGAAAAAGCACCGGTTTTGTCGAATGAAAAATTTTTCTTAAATAAATTTCATATCTCTGCTCAAACTAAGCGAGAAAGGAGTTTGTGCACCATGATTATAGATCGCATTGCGCTGATACTGACCATCATCGGCGGTATCAACTGGGGCAGCATCGGACTTTTCAGATTTGACATCGTTGCATGGATCTGCGGCGGCCAGACCGCCGTTGTGAGCCGTGTTATCTACACCCTTGTCGGTCTCGCCGCACTTTGGTGTATATCACTGCTGTTCAAGCGTGACTGCTGTCCCGACGAATGAGCAAAGCCGCCCGATGGGCGGCTTTTTTAGTTACATTGTCGAGAATTTAAAATAGACCAAAAGTGCAAATTGCAGTATCGCAAGTGCGGGAAAGAACACGGCAAAGTACCAGTGCTTTGTCTTGTGGCGGAACGAGTACATGCCGATAGTGCCGCCGATGGCACCGAACAAAATCGCAAACAGGAACAGCACCTTTTCGGGGATGCGGCGCTTGTCGAGCTTGGCCTTTATCTTGTCCGTGCCCATGAGGATGAATGCAATAATGTTCATTGCGGCAACAATGTACCACACGGCGGTTATCATGGCTTCGCTCATGACTTTTTCCCCTTTCCGCCCTTGTTGGGCTTTGCGGCTTTCTTATTCTTCGGCTTTGCCCAGCCCTTTTTGTAGCCCTCGGATTTCTTCGGCGGCTCGGGCTTTTTGGGCTCTGCCTTGGGCTTGCGGTTTACCGGTCTGTCCGGCCGCACGAGACACTCCGGCCCGTAGCCGATGAGATCCTCCCGACCGGCGGTCTTGAGAGCTTCGATGACGAGCTTGCGCTTATCCGGCCGCTTCCACTGCAAAAGCGCACGCTGCATCGCCTTCTCCTGCGGCGTTTTGGCGACATATACAGACTTCATGGTCATGGGGTCTATGCCCGTGTAGTACATACAGGTCGAGAGAGTGCCGGGGGTGGGGTAAAAGTCCTGCACCTGCTCGGGCTGGCGCCCCTTTTTGTTGAGGTACTCGGCCAGCGCCACGGCGTCCTCGAGCGTGCTGCCCGGGTGGGACGACATGAGGTACGGAACGATGTACTGCTCCTTTGAAAACTTGTTGTTGAGCTTCTTATACTGCTCCAAAAAGCGCTCGTACACATCGATGTGCGGCTTTCCCATGTAGTCGAGCACGGAGTCTATGCAGTGCTCGGGTGCGACCTTTAATTGCCCCGAGATGTGGTACTTTACAAGCTCGGCAAAGAACTCGTTGTTCTTGTCCTGAAGCATGTAGTCATAGCGGATGCCGCTGCGGACAAACACCTTTTTTATGCCCGGGATGGCACGCAGCTTGCGCAAAAGCGCAAGGTAATCCGAGTGGTCGGCGTCGAGATTTTTGCACGGGTACGGCGCAAGGCAGCGCTTGTCCGGACACATGCCGTATTTGTCCTGCTTGTGACAGGAGTGGTGGCGGAAGTTTGCCGACGGGCCGCCGACATCGTTTATGTAGCCCTTGAAATCGGGCAGCTTCGTGAGCGCCGTGACCTCACGGATGACGCTTTCGTGGCTGCGGCTCGTGACCATTCTGCCCTGGTGGAACGCCAGTGCGCAGAAGCTGCAGCCGCCGAAGCAGCCACGGTTGTGGATAACGGAAAAGCGCACCTCATCAATGGCGGGAACGCCGCCCATGGGCTCGTACATGGGGTGATAAGTCCTTGCATACGGAAGCTCGGCGACAAAGTCGAGCTCCTTTGAGGTCAAGGGCATTGCAGGGGGATTTACGACAAGATACCTGCCGTCGTGCTCCTGAATCATCGCCCTGCCCCGCACGGGGTCGTGTTCTTCATACTCGATGCGTGTTGCGTCGGCGTACAGGCGCTTTGACTCGCACACATCCTTGAATGACGGAAGCTCCACATAGTCAAATGCGCAGTCTGCCTTATCGTGGGTTAAAAACGCCGTGCCCTTTATATCGGTCATTTTGCTCACGGGAATTTTCTTTTTGAGCCGCTTTGCTATCTCCCGCTCGGCATACTCGCCCATGCCGTAGACGAGCATATCCGCACCCGAATCGAACAGTATCGACCGGCGCACCTTGTCCTCCCAATAGTCGTAGTGGGCAAAGCGGCGCAGGCTCGCCTCGAGCCCGCCGATGATGATCGGCACATCGGGGAACGCTTCACGGGCACGGTTCGAGTACACGATGGTCGCTCTGTCCGGGCGCAGACCCGCCTTTTTACCGGGCGAATAGAAATCCTCGCTGCGGCGCTTTTTGGCCGCCGTGTAGTGTGCGACCATGGAGTCGAGGTTGCCCGCTCCGATCAAGACCGCAAGCTTCGGTCTGCCGAAGGCGGCAAAGTCGGCAGCCGAGTGCCAGTCCGGCTGCGCAAGCACCGCAACACGGTAGCCCTCGGCCTCAAGCACTCGGCCGATGACCGAGGTGCCGAAGCTCGGGTGGTCGACATACGCATCGCCGGTGACGAGCAAAAAGTCGTACCACCACCAGCCACGCTCGATCATTTCGTCTCTCGAGACGGGTAAAAAGTCCATGTTTTCCATTACTCAAGCTCTCCCCAATACCAGCCGGAGGTGCCGTTGTGCTTCACAAGATAACCTCGGCTCGTTTCCTCGACCACGCTGACCCTGTCGCCGGGCTTCAGCCCAAGCTCAAGGTCGGTCGAGTCGTTGCATTTGCAAAACTCCTCGTCGGAGTACAGATATTTCGTCAGAATCTCCATCTCATAGCCCGTACGGACATGGCGGCACAGCGAAAACTCCGCACCACGGCGCAGCACCTGCACCTCGTTGTCGCCCCAGCGGATGTAGTACGAGTGCTCGGAGCGCTTCTGCGGCGTTTTGACCGTTTTCACGGGGAACGGGTCGTAGGCGGCAAAGGAAAAATCCTCGCTGCCGTCAAAGGGGATGATGAGCGCATTGAGCTGCCCGTCATCCTTTAAAACGCAGCCGCCGTCGATGGAGATGACACGGTGCTCACGGTCGATGATGGGATTTGCGCAGACGAAATCCTCGTTATACAGCACCACCGGCCAGTGGCCGACAACGACCCATTTGTCGAATTTATAGCCGTAGCTGCGAAAATTGTCGAACTTCATGCACTCGCCGCCCATCTGCTTTTCCATCGGCACATCGGGGCGCACGCCGCCGTGGACGAAGATGCAGTGCCCGGTCTCGATGATGTGCGGAAGCCGCCTGATAAAATCGAACTCGGGCTTATACTTTTCCCGCAGCATCGGGATGAGCGGGATAAAGTCCGTGTCCTTTGTGACGGTGATGCCCTGCTCACGCAGCATGTCCCAGATGAGCCCGCCCTGCTTGGAGAGCATATAGTCAACGATGTGCATCGTCCAATATTTTATCTCGCCGTCAACGGCGTCCGACCAGCTGTCGCAGTTGCCGCACACGGCGTGGACATTGCCCCGCTCGCTAAGGCGCATTAAAAACCTCAGCGTTTCAAGGCTGTATTCGCCCTTTTCCAGAAAGTCGCCGTCGACGATAAGCTCGTCATTCTGCGAAAATTCGACCTTTTTAAGCAGCGCCCTGAGATACGGCAGGTTGCCGTGGATATCGGACACAACGATGATGCGGCGAGAGGCGGTATCAAGCTTTTTAACTTTTGCGTTTTCTCTCCACATGCTCATTTGAATTTCTTCTCCATGAGGTACAGCGGTGCGCCCGCTCCGGCCTCCTCGCTCAGCTTCTCAAAGCCATAGCGCTCGTAAAAGCGCACTGCGGCGGTGTTTTCGCTCGACACATGAAGCCGCACCGAGCGAAAGCCGAGCCTCTGGAACTTCGTGATGGCGTAGCCGAGCGGCTGAATGCCGTAGCCGTGACGGCGGTACTCCGGCTTGAGGCAGATAAGGCTTATCCAGCCATAGTCTGCGTGTGCGCCCTTGTGTGCGTCAAGCTCCACAACGCCGATGAGCTTGCCGACACGGTACACGCCGACGATGGAATCCGGCTCCCTGTCAAAATGGCGCTTTGCCGCCGTGAGGTACCAGTCGGCGGAGAAAAAGTCGAGGTTGCCGTGGGCGGCAAGCCACGACTGGCGGTAAAAGTCAATGTATGTGTCGGGGTGCTCTCTCGGCGAGAGCGGCGCATAGCTGAGATTATCGTCATCCCTGCCGCCGGTGTCCTTGCGCCACCATGTCTGCTTTGCAAGGGTCGAAAGTTCGGGCGTGAGGTGCGAATTGTCGTTATAATACCCGACGGTGAACCTGCCGCCGTCATAATGCAGCAGCGTCACGGCGGTGTTGTCGCCGTGGGGAAGGTCTGCGATATTCTCGCTCTTTACGCCCATGATGCGGGCGAGCATGGAGCGGATGGCCATGCCGTGGCTCACAACGGCGACGGTCTTGCCGTCGTTGGCCTCGGCAATTTCGGTTATGACGCTCATGAGACGCTCGGTGCACTCGTTAAAGGTCTCCGCACCCTCGGCACGCCACTTCTCGGGGTCGTTATTAAAATAGTCCATCTGCACGGGGTCGTAGTTACGCATGTCGCCGAAGCTCATGCCCTCGCACACGCCGAGGCAGATCTCCCGCAGGCGGGGCGTGGTGTGCATTTCCAGATCGTGATAACGGGTTATCGCCGTGGCGGTCGTGCGTGTGCGGCGCAGGTCGCTTGAGTACAGTGCATCCAAATGCACATTCTTAAACCTCTCGGCAAGTGCGTCTATCTGCCTGTAGCCGAGTGCGGTAATGCAGCTGTCAAAATGCCCTTGGGCGATGCGGTAGAGGTTTCCCTCGGCCTGGGCGTGACGAATTAGAAACAAAGTAGTCATATTCTGAATTTTTCCTTGCTGTTCCGACGGTCTTGGACGGGTTTCGCCTTGACCTTGTGTATCTTAAAATGTATAATGTATTATATTATTATAGTTTTAGAACTTTTTCAAGTTTTCCTTTGTGAATTTAGGGGGTGTAGGCTTGTCGGGCGTGCTTATCTGCGGCGCTTACGGCGCAGGCAATCTGGGCGACGAGGCAATTTTGAAGGCCATCATCGGCACGCTGCGGGGCATTGACCCCGCCGTTTCGATATGTGTCGTGACCCGCTCTCCCAAGAAAACCCGGCGGCTTTACGGTGTTTCCGCCGTGCACACCTTTGATTTTATCGGCATCCACAAGGCCATGAAGAAGGCCCGTCTTTTTATCAGCGGCGGCGGCAGCCTTATCCAAAACGCAACGAGCCGCCGAAGCCTGCGCTACTACCTGTGGACGCTGCGGCACGCAAAAAAATGCGGCTGCAAGGTCTTGATGTACGGCTGCGGCATCGGTCCCATCGAGGGCAAGAGCGATATCAGAAAAACCGCCGAGACGATAAACACCTGCGTTGACGCTATCACCCTGCGTGACCGGCTGAGCGCCGAGCTTCTGCGGGAGATAGGCGTGACCAAACCCGAGGTCACGCTTGCCGCCGACCCCGTGCTGGCGCTGAATGCATGCAGTCAGGAAGAAGCCGATGACTTTTTATTGAAAGCCGGAGTTGACCCCGAGGGCGACTATGCCCTGTTCTGCCTGCGGCCGTGGCAGGGTCTGGGCGGGCACCTTGACGCCGTGGTGCAGGCGATAAATTTTGCGCACGGTACGCTCGGGCTGACCCCCGTTTTCATGACCCTGAACCGCAGCGTTGACCTTGAAACGGCGCATCGTGCGGTGAGCGCCGCCGACGCTCCCTGCGTCATTTTGCCGGCGGTGACAAGCGCCGAGCTGTGCATGGGTGTGATGAAAAAAATGCGCCTTGTGGTCTCGATGCGTATGCATGCCGTGCTGTTTGCGGCGGCCGTGGGCGTGCCGACCGTGGGCATAAGCTACGACCCCAAGGTCGAAGGCTTTATGGATTACGCCGACTGCGGCAAGTGCGTAGAGCTCAAAACGCTCACGGGCGACGAGCTGTGCCGCTGCATGGTGTCCGAGCTTAAATGCAGCAAGGCCGAGCAGGCGCTGCGCATGGATAATATTAAGGCCGTCGAGGCTATGAGCGGCCGGACGGCGGAAAGATTTTTAAAGGGCGAAAGGAAAACCGAGTGATGGTCAGAGCAGCAATTTTGGTCTCGGGCAACGGCATGCTTTTGCAGTCCGTTTTAGATGCGATGTATTTTGGAGAGATCCCCGATTTCGAGCTCGTCGCCGTGATATGCACCGACGCAAACGCCTACGCCATGCGGCGTGCGAAAAATGCGAAGGTCGAGAGCATCGTCGTCGAGCCGGAGAACTTCCCCACCAAGTTCAGCTACAGCATGGCCATTTCCAACAAGCTCAAGGACATGGACATCGACCTTGTCATCGTCGCCGATTACGATATGCCGCTGGGCGTGATCTCGACCCAGTTCCGCAAGCGCATCATCGGCATATACCCCTCGCTGATACCGGCCTTTGTCAACTGCGACGACAGCCCCGTGAGAGCAGCGATGGAGCGTGGCTGTAAGGTGACCGGCGCAACGGCGTTTTTCGCCGACATCGACGGCAACATCGGCCCCATCATCGCCCAACAAGCTATCGACATCCACCCCAACGACACGCTTCAGACCCTCAATCAGCGCATCATGGAGGAGGCTGCGTGGAAGCTCCTGCCCAAGGCGGTCGCCCTGTTCTGCCAAAACCGCCTTGAGATACACGGCGAGCGTGTGATAATCAAACCTGAATAAGCATTAAAAAGCTCCGAACCAAACGGTTCGGAGCTTTTTGTTGATTTCTTATGCGAGGGATGCTTTTTCCTTTTTAGCGGAGACATACTGATAAGCGGTAACACCGCCGACGAGGACGATACCGATAAGGTCGGTGACCGTGCCGGGGATGATGAGCGTCAGGCCGCCTGCGAGCAGTGCTATGCGCAGGATGACATTGACGGGCCTATACAGATAACCGTTCAGGCAGGCTGCAACGCCGAAGATGCCGATGAAGGCCGATACGCAGATCTGAACGACCTCAAACACACTGGTGACATCGACAAACAGCATCTCGGGGCTGTAGGCAAAGACATAGGGTACGATGAATGCGGCGATAGCGAGCTTTGTCGCATTGATGCCGGTTTTCATGGGGTTGGACTTTGCGATAGCCGAGCCTGCGTAGGCTGCCAGTGCAACGGGAGGAGTGATATCGGCGACGATGCCGAAGTAGAACACGAAGAAGTGGGCTGCGACCTGGGGCACGCCGAGCTTTACGAGGATGGGTGCGCAGGTAGCTGCCATGATGCAGTAGTTTGCGGTGGTGGGAACGCCCATGCCGAGGATGATGCAGCAGACCATGGTCAGGAACAGACCGATGATGAGGGTGTTGCCGGACAGGGCGACGATTGCGCTGATGAGCTTGGAGGCAAGACCGGTTGCGGTGATGCAGCCGGCAATGACACCTGCCATCGAGCAGGCGACAGCGACGGTGATGGTGCCCTTGCCGCCGGCTTCGAGAGCCTCGACAAACTTCATCGGCGTGAGCTTTGCGTCACGGTTTACAAGACCGACGATGATAGCTGCGAGGATGGAGTAGGTAGCTGCACGCTGCATGGTGCAGGCGTTGACGGAAACGAGAACGACAAGAAGCACGATGGGGATGAGCAGGTAGCACTGCTTTGCAAGCTCCTTGCCGGGAACCATCTCGGCACGGCTGATGCCCTTAAGACCGAGCTTCTTTGCTTCGAGGTGGACTGCGATGAAGATACCGGCAAAGTACAGGAACGCAGGCAGGATGGCCTTGAGTGCGACCTCGCCGTAGGAAATGCCGATGTACTCGGCCATGAGGAATGCCGCAGCGCCCATGATGGGGGGCATTATCTGACCGCCGGTGGAGGCCGCCGCCTCGACTGCGCCCGCAAACTCGGGCTTGTAGCCGGTCTTTTTCATCATGGGGATGGTGACGGAGCCGGTGGTGACGGTGTTGCCGACCGAGGAGCCGGAAACCATGCCGCACAGTGCAGACGATATAACTGCGACCTTTGCCGGGCCGCCTGCGGATGCGCCGGCGATCTTGTTTGCAAGGTCAATGAAGAACTTCGAGATGCCCGTTCTTTCAAGGAAGGCACCGAAAACGATAAACACGACGATGAACTTTGCACAGACCTGGATAGGAGTGCCGATAACGCCGCCGGTGCGGTAGAACAGAGTGTACAGCGCACGCTCGAGCGTCAGATTGGCAACGCCGAAGGTGTAGAACAGCAAAACGGCAACGACCGCAAGGATGGGCACACCGACACAGCGGCGGCACAGCTCCATGAGCACCAAAATGCCGACAATTGCGATGACATTGTACATGGTGGTCATCTTCGATGCGCTGGAGAGCACCTTGATGAGGTCATCGGCAACAAAGCAGTAATAGAAGAAGCAGCCTGCGCCGACTACCATGATGATGATGTCATACCAAGGCATGAAGTTGGGTCTTACATGGTGCTTGCTTGCGGGGTAGTACAAAAAGCCCATGATGATGACGCAGCCGAGGAAGGCGGTCATTCGTCTTTCAAGCGATGCGGTGGAAAACAGGGTGGAGTAAATGCAGTAGAGCGAGAAAAGCGCCATAACGGTCTGTACCACTCTGTGCGGAACGCCGACCCAAATTCTCGTATTGGACTCACGGTCGTACTTCTTCATGACCTCGTTGACTTCATCCTCGCTTACGACCTCGTAACCGTTGATGTCAAACTCGGGGGTCCTTTCGGTTTCCAACTCGGGAGCGTCCTTAATGTTCTTTTCGTTGGACATATGAGATCAACCTTTCATTCATTTCTTATTCTCCATCTCAAAAGCAGGTATGCCAAAAGAATGTGTTTTGAAAACTTGCAGCCTGCCTCTCAAATCGGGAATAAGGAGTTGGTGGGGATTGGGCCTGTGTCGGTTTTGGCCGACACTTTTGCATCTGAGCCAAATCAAAGCTCATAACAGTAAATTCGCATTTTTCAAACTTATGCGCCAAAACTGCGCAGCACCTGTCAGTGATGATTTTTCGAGGGATTTTCGTTTTTTCTTGGCGATGGCGGGCTTTGTGCCCGGTGAGGCGAGAAAGGGCGAAAAGCCCCGAAAGGGCGCACTGACAGGCGACATGAGTCCGATTCACGCCAGCTCAAGCAAAAATAAAGTGGCAGACTACGGTACCACGAGGGTACCGTAGTCGTTTTTTGTTAGTATTCCGTTAAGCTTTTGCCTCGGGAGCTAACATCACTTTACAGTGATATCATGCTCGGCAAAGTACTTAACTGCACCGGGATGATAAGGTACATCGGTGATGGAGGAGGCAAACTCGAGGCTGAGCTCCTTGCCCTTTGCGTGTGCCTTACCCAGCTCCTCAAGATTGTCGAAGGTTGCGGTCATGAAGTTGTAGATAGCGTCCTCGGAGACATCGTTCCTTGCGAGAACAACTGCTGCGACTGCAACGGTATTGACATCATCGGGGGTCTTGTAGACATCCTTCTTGATGGTGTAGGTGCTGTAGTAGGGGCACTCTGCGATGAGCTTATCGGTGTGCTCCTTGTCGAAGCCGACGAGGTAAACCTGGCCGCTGGTGCTCAGGTCGGAGATAGCGACGGTGGGAGCGCCTGCAACGACGAAGGCTGCGTCGATCTTGCCGTCCTTCAGACCCTCTGCGGAGTCGCCGAAGTCGAGGTACTGAGGATCGATATCGTCGACGGTCATGCCGTATGCCTTGAGAACATCGATAGCGTTGAAGTTAACGCCCGAGCCGGAAGCGCCGATGGAGACCTTCTTGCCCCTGAGGTCGGCAACGGTCTTGATGTCCTTATCCATGGTGACGATCTGGACCTGCTCCATGTAGAGAGCTGCGACAACGGAGAAGTCCTTGACTGCGCCGGAGTCGGCGAAGAGGTTGGTGCCGCTATACGCATAGCTCATAACATCGGACTGGCAGAATGCCAGCTGAGCGCCGCCGGATGCAAGGTCCTCGACATTGGCCTTGGAGCCGTTGCCGGAGACTGCGGTGATCTTGGTGTCGGTCTTGTCGGAGACCTGCTGTGCAATGACAGTGCCGAATGCATAGTAGGTGCCCTGCTCGCCGCCGGTGACGAAGGTGAGGTTGTCACCGCCGCCGCATGCGCACAGAGCGAAGACCATCATGACTGCGAGAACTATCGCTGTGATCTTTTTCATTTTTCATTTCCTCCTGTTTTTTGCAATATCAATTTTGAATAAATTCATTTTCAAAAATTCATTACTCGCACAGTATACACCCTATTCAGCCGGATTTCAATAGGTAAAATGAAATTTTTATTTTTAAAACCTGCAAAAACTTTATCAAAGCTTGGTCAAAACGCCGCTTTTGCCCGATTTCTATCCCCGTTTTGCAATATGTAGAACAAAAATGCATTTTTCGTCCATATCTAGTTGCAAAAATATTTTTGCGAATTTTCCGAAATGCTTGCGAAATTTCCGCTTGCGTGCTATATTTCAGTCAAAAAAGGGGTGTTTTTGTATGAAAATCGCACTTTTGGGCTGCGGCGTTGTCGGCGGCGGAGTTTTGGATATCTGCAATAAGCGCAGCGATCTGGAGCTAAAATATGTCCTCGTGCGCAGGCCGAGACCCGAGCTCGGCGGCAAGGCCGTCACCGATATCGAAACCATATTAAACGATGCATCGGTCGATACCGTTGTCGAGGTCATGGGCGGCCTGCACCCGGCGTTCGAATATGTGACGCAGGCGATGAAGTCGGGCAAAAATGTCGTCACCGCAAACAAGCATTTGGTTGCGCACTACTACTGCGAGCTCACGCAGACGGCGCACGAGCAAGGTGTTGCCTTCCGCTGCACTCCCGCAGTCGGCGGCGGCATCCCGTGGCTGGTGAATCTCGAGCGTGTCCTGCGGCTAGACGAGGTCACCGCCTTTTCCGGCATCATGAACGGCACGACAAATTTCATTCTCGACGCCATGCACACCGACGGAAGCAGCTTTGCGCAAGTGCTGAAGCTTGCGCAGGAGCTGGGCTACGCCGAGGCCGACCCCTCGGCAGACATCGACGGACTCGACATTCAGCGCAAGTGCATCATCACCGCCAATGTCGCCTTCGGCTGCTGCCTTTCGGAAGAGGATGTTCCCGTGTTCGGCATCCGCACGGTAGCGGCAACGGACATCGCCGCCGCCGAGAGCATGAACAGAGTGTGCAAAATGCTCGCCTTCGGCAAAAACTCCGGCGGCAGGCTGTCGGTTTATGTCGAGCCGGGCTTCGTTCCCGTGGGTGAGCTCGAAGCGGCGGTGTCCACGAACCGCAATGTCATCTCGTTCGAGACCGCCCTCACCGGCAAGGAGAGCTTCTACGGTCAGGGCGCAGGCCGTTTCCCCACGGCATACAACGCAGTCGCCGACTGTTTGGATATAATGGGCGGCGTGCATGGGTTTTACACCGACACCATGGAGCCTGCAAAGCCCGACAATTCCGCCGAAAAGCACCCATACTATGTGCGGTTTTCGGGCAGTGACGCATGGCTTGACGGCGTCACCGTCGCCCCCTGCGGCGACGGCGTCGTAACAGCCGATATCTCCGTTTCGGAAATGCACGCATGGGCGGCAAGGGCAAAGCAAACCGACCCTGCGCTGTTCATTGCAGGCATCATTTGACCTGCCGTGCATACAATTGAATATACGAGCCGCCCTCGTTGAGGGCGGCTTTTCTTTTGGGAGGTCTGGTATGGACAAATATAATGTGGGCATCCTCGGCGCAACGGGCGCAGTCGGGCGGGAGATGCTGAAAATTCTGCGTGAGCGCAGCTTTCCCGCAGACGAGCTGCGGCTGCTTGCGAGCAAGCGCTCGGCCGGACAGGTGATCGACGGTCACGAGGTAGTCGAGGCAAAATCCGAGAACTTCAAGGGGCTCGATATCGTCCTCGGTGCGGCGGAAAATAACATCGCCGCCGCATTTGCCGCCGATATCAAGGCCGCCGGTGCGGTGTTTGTCGATAACTCCAGCGCATTCAGGCTCTGCCCCGATGTGCCGCTCGTCGTGCCGGAGATAAACCCCGAGGATGTCAGAAAGCATTCGGGCATCATCGCAAACCCCAACTGCACGACCACCATCACCTGCACGGCGATAAGTGCGCTGCGCCGCCTGAGCCCCGTTGAGAGCATGGTGGTGTCGAGCTATCAGGCGGTGTCCGGCGCAGGCTCGGCAGGGCCGCAGGAGCTCTTCGGCGAGATAGAGGCAACGGCCGAGGGCAAAAGCTATGTACCACGGGTGTTTGCGCACCAAATTGCATACAATGTCATCCCGCAGATAGGCGAGCGGCAGTTTGTGGGATACACCTCCGAGGAGATGAAGCTTCAGAACGAGGGGCGGCGCATACTGCACCTGCCGGAAATGCGGGTCAGCTGCACCTGCGTGCGGGTGCCGGTCGTGCGCAGTCACAGCGTGTCGGTGCAGCTGAAAACGAGAGAAAAGCTCACGGTCGACGATGCAAGAGCGGCTATCGCCGCCGCCCCGGGCTGCAAGCTCTTAGACGAGCTGGACGATCTTCTCTACCCCATGCCGCTTTTATCCACCGATCAAGACCTCGTCCTCGTCGGCAGGATAAGAGAGGATCTGACGGACGAAAACGGTCTGCTCCTGTGGTGCTGCGGCGACCAGCTCCGCAAAGGCGCCGCCACCAACGCCGTGCAGATAGCCGAACTTTTAATTTCGCATTAAGGCTTTTGCTAATCGTTTTTGCCTCAGCCCGACCGGTTTTTCAATACGCTTCAACACTTCCGCTTATCGCTATTGCCCCAGCCCGACCGGTGGGTGCACTTTAGAGTTAAATCTGTCCATCAACCTATCGGTGCAGTGCAAGCTTCTCGCACTTATCTAACTGACGCAAGGCATTAAACGGACGCAGTAAAAGCTATTCGCAGAGGATTAAACCTCCGCAGTGAAATCGGCCGGTGCACCGATTTCCTGTACCGGGATTCCAAAGGGCGGTTAAGCGCCTTTGGTTGCGTTTCTTTTGCAACTTTTCTTTCGGCAACACAAAGAAAAGTTGGTAAAACCGTCTCTTAACAGAAAAACTCCGAACCGAACGGTTCGGAGTTTTTGATTTGTTTCGATTATTACGCTGCGGGAACTGCTTCCGCCTTGGCTTTCTTTTTGGCGGAGGCGGCGGCGACGGCGAATATTACTGCGACGACTGCGAGCAATATCAGTGCGACAAACTGCAGCGTGCCGGAGTAGGTGCCATCCTTGAGCGGGTAGGTGTAGCCGTAGTAGCGGGTGCATGCACCGAAAATGTTGCAGGCGACTGCCAGCACTGCGGTGATGATGCCGAGGGTGGCGGCGCCGCCCTTGCCGGCAAGACCCATGAAGCCGGCAACGAGGCCGAGCAGCGATGCGATCGCCACGGCGACATACAGGCCAAGGCGCATGTACAGCTCGTGGGTGACATCGGCGACATGGTCGGCAACGGACTCACGGAATGTCTTGCACACTACGAGGCACTGGTCAAGATCCAGATACGGATCGCCGTTGCGCAGGGTGACGACCTTGCCGTCGTCGCCCATCTTGTACCAGCTAAAGTCCTCGCCGAGACGCTGCTCGGGACCGGGGACTGCCATATCGCCGTTGTGGCGGTAAATGGGCTTATTCTTATAGCAGGTCATGGTGTACTCGTCAACGAGCGCCATGCCGTTTTCAAACTCCTCGAGAGAAGCCTTGCCGTCGGCAAGCTTTGCCGCACCTGCTGCAAGCTCCTTCTCGCCTGCCTTGAGCTTATTTGCGCCTGCGGCAAGCTCCTTCTCGGCGGCCTTGAGCTTCTTCTCGCCTGCTGCCAGCTCCTTCTCGCCTGCTGCCAGCTGAGCCTCGGCGGCCTTGAGCTTTGCTTCGCCCTCGGCTACCTGCTTCTTGCCTGCTTCGAGCGCTGCCAGACCGTCCTCATACTCCTTGAGCTGAGCCTTACCGTCGGCGACCATCTGCTGCATGTACTTGGGGAAGTCGGTGACATCCTCGGGGATGGTCAGACCGGCCTTCTCGGCGATGGGACGAACCTTGCTCACGAACCATGCCTGAGCGGAGTCAAAGCCGGGGAGCTTGGCGATAGAGCCGTCACGGAACTTAACATAGGTATTGAGCAGCGGCATGAGCGGCTCGATCTTTTCGAGCATTGCCTTGCCCTTGTTGTAAGCTTCGGTGTTTGCGTCGATGAGTTTCTGACCCTCGGCGACCTTCTTCTTGCCGGCCTCGAGATCCTTCTTGCCCTGCTCGTACTGGGCATAGCCCTCCTCCAGAGCCTTCTTGCCTTCCTTGTAAGCGGCAAGACCCTTTTCGTACTCGCTCTTGCCTGCGTTGTAGGTCTTTTTACCGGCGGCAAGCTCCTTCTTACCGGCCGAGTAATCGCTCAGACCCTTTGCGTAGGTGCCGACGCCCTCATTGTATGCATCTTCGTTTTCCTTCAGAAGTGCGATAGCATCCTCAAGCTGACCGACAACATCTGCTGCCTTTGCATCGTCTTCCTTGTACTTCTTGATGGCCAGACCGTCCTTCACGCCGAGACCGACGGCGACGAGACCGAACAAGCAGACAATGATAAGAAGAATGCTCATAACGGTGGTAAACGCTGTTTTCTTCATTTCTTTCCCCTTAAAAATTTACTTATTGATGCATATTGTTAATTAATATGCCGTGTATTCACATTTTATTAACAAAAACGCAAATTGTCAATACATCAGATGCATTTTGCCAAATTCGTTACAGAAAAGTTTCATTGCAATTTTTGTGCAAATCTGCTAAAATAACAGACAAAGCTGTATATACAGGGGGCTTTATAATGGCTATCACAAAGGAATATCTCGACTCTATCCGCTTTGAGATCGCAAAGCAGAAGTATTATAACGCAGGCAAGGTCGATGCAAAGCTTGACGAGCTCAAGCAGGAGGTGCTGACGCTGCTTGACGAGAATGTCAAGCTGCGCAAGGCTGCCGAAGATGTGAAGTCGGCCAAGGACGAGATCGGCGTTGCGGTCATAAACGCACAGGCGCAGGCAAAGTCAACGGTCGAGCAGGCCGAGGCGCAGGCGGCGCTGCTTATCAGCAAGGCCAAGGCCGATGCCGAGGCGCTCAAGAGCAGCGCACAGGCCGAGGCGGACAAGATCCTTGCCGACGCAAAGTTTCAGGCAAGCTTGCTGCTTGAGCAGGCCAAGGGCTCTGCCGAGAAGCTTGCCGCACCGGTGCAGCCGAGCTCGGACGGGTTCTCGCTGCGTCAGCTCGAGGCCATCGACAAGATAAACAAGCAGCTTGACGAGCTGAATGTCACGCATGCAACGCAAGTTTTCCGTCTCAAGCAGGCGCTTATGACCATGGCAACGGAAAAGTAAAAGGCAAGGGCAGTATAAGACGGAGATGAAACCGGTTTTGAGCGGCTCTTTTCCGCCCATACTTCGCAAAAAATTCCGGTAATACACAAAGTATTGCCGGAATTTTTTACTTGCCTGAACGAAAAATAGCTCGCTCAAAACTGCAAGCACCCTTTCATGGCGATTTATCCCGCCTTACACTACCCTTACCTTTTATGTCAGAAAAAATTCCTGCCTTTTATTATTTCAATTTAACTTTAATCTTTTTGGCGTACTCTCACGCTGAGGTGATATCATGAGACTGCTTTTAGTCGAGGACGAAAAGAGAATGGCGCAGGCGTTGTGCGAGCTTCTGCGGCAAGAGGGCTACGAGGTAGACTGGTTCGGCGACGGGGTCGAGGGGCTCGACGCCTGCGAGACCGGCGTTTACGACATTATCATACTCGATGTGATGCTCCCGGGGCTAAACGGCTTCGAGATTGCGCACCGAGCCCGCCAAAGCGGCGTCACCGCACCTATCCTCATGCTCACGGCCAAGGCCGAGCTTGACGACAAGGTCACGGGGCTTGACAGCGGAGCGGACGATTACCTCACAAAGCCGTTTCTGACAAAGGAGCTGCTGGCGAGACTTCGTGCGCTCGGAAGGCGCTCGCTCGGCACGCCGGACGGCAGGCTCACCTTCGGCGACATTGCGCTGGATACCAATTCCCTCACCCTAAGCTGCACGGCAAACGGCCAGAGCGTGCGTCTCGGCGAAAAGGAATTTCGCATCATGGAATACCTCATGTCAAACGCCGGACGCATCCTCACCCGTGAGCTGTTGGCGGTGAAGATATGGGGCTTTGAAAGCAGCGCAGAATATAATAATGTAGAGGTGTACATGTCCTTCACCCGCAAAAAGCTTGCGTTCATCGGCGCAAGGACGCAGATCAAGGCCGTGCGGGGCGTGGGGTATGAGCTGAGGTATGACGATGTTTAAGCGCTCAAGAAAGAAAATAGTTGCCGCCATCATGGCGATACTGGTCGTGCTGTGGGTCGCAACGCTCGGCGTCATCTACGCTTCGAGCTATCTTGACATGTCCCGACACAACCGGCAGATGCTCAAGGCGCACTCGGATATGTATGTGCTTGCACATTCTGCGCCCGACACGCACCTGCCGACGAGCGAAAAGCCCAAGGACAGGCCCAAGTTTGCAGATGAGCCGATGTTCAGGCTCTCAAACTTCTACACGGTCGCCGTGGACGAAGCGGGCACGGTGCTCGAGACGGTAAACGAGCCGCCGACGGTGCACACGAACGCCGAGCTTGAGGAGCTTGCGCTCGATATCTCTGCCGACGGCGGGGACTACGGCACGCAGGACAGCCTTGCATATTACCGTGCCGACAAGGACGGCTACACGCTCGTGACCTTCATGGACAACACCGTGATAAACGAAAATGCCGCCACGCTTTTGCGCTACACGCTCATCTTCGGAGCGGCGGCGATTGTCGTGTTCTTCTTCCTGTCGGTGTATATTGCAAAGCGCATCGTGCGCCCGCTCGAGGACAGCTTCGAGAAGCAAAAGCGCTTTATCTCCGACGCCGGACACGAGCTGAAAACGCCGGTCTCGGTCGTGAGCGCAAACGCCGAGCTGCTTTCCCGTGAGATCGGCGAAAATAAGTGGCTTGCGAATATCCGCTACGAAAATGAGCGCATGGGCGAGCTTGTCACGCAGCTTCTGGAGCTTGCGAGGACCGAAAGCGCCGCAATGCAGACAGAGCGAGTTGACCTCAGCCGCCTTGCAGCCGGCGAGACGCTGCCGTTTGAATGCGTGGCGTTTGAAAAGGGGCTGACTCTCGAGAGCGACCTTGCGCCGGACATTTTTGTCGAGGGCGACGGCGGCAGGCTCAAGCAGCTGGTGTCGATACTGCTCGATAACGCCGTGAGCCACGCCGAGGGCGGCACGGTGAAAATTACGCTCGCCAAGGAGCGCAGTCACGCCGTGTTGTCGGTCACAAACGAGGGCGCAGCGCTGACGAGCACGCAGCGTGAGCACCTGTTCGACCGCTTTTACCGCACTGACGAGGCTCGCAGCGCTGACAGCAACCACTACGGGCTCGGCCTTGCGATAGCAAAGGCCATCTGCGATGCCCACAAGGGTCGCATCGAGGTCGGCTGTCGGGACGGCCTTGTGGAGTTCAGCGTGACGCTGCCGATTATTGCGCATTAAGCAAACACAATTAAATCATTTGACGGAGATTATTTGCGTTTAGGCAAGGCGGCGTCTGAAGGGAATACCGAGGTGTATTTCCAAGGGCGGCAACGCAGCATAAACGCAAATAGGCCCGTCAATTTCAATATAGTTTAAATAAACCTCCTGTATTATACACACATAGTACAGGAGGTTTTTTGTTATGAAATTCCGACATGAGCTTAAACATGAGATAACAACGCTCGAGCTTTTGACGCTCCGAACAAGGCTCAAGGCGGTGGCCTCGCCCGACCAAAACGCTGTCGGCGGCAGATATGTCATCGACAGTCTGTATTTCGACACCGCCGCCGACAAGGCACTCAGGGAAAAGCTTGACGGCGTGAATGTGCGGGAAAAATTCCGCATCCGCTTTTATAACGGCGACACCTCGTTCATCCGCCTTGAGAAGAAAAGCAAGATAAACGGCCTGTGCGCAAAGCAGTCTGCGCCGGTGACAAAGCAGCAGGTGCGCTCGCTTCTTGACGGCGACACCGCATGGATGACGCAAAGCGATGATGCGCTTATCCGTGAGCTGTACTCCAAAATGCGCTCGGGGCTCATGCCCAAGGCGATAGTCAGCTACACGAGAGAGCCGTTCGTGTTTCCGGCGGGCAATGTGCGGGTCACGCTCGACTACGATATCCGTTCAAGCCTCGACTGCCGCAGCTTTTTAGACCCCGGGCGCATCAGTCTGCCCGCAGGCGGCGACAGCATCGTGCTTGAGGTCAAGTGGGACGAATTTCTGCCCGATATCATCCGTGACGCCGTGCAGCTGCCGGACTGCCGCAGCACCGCATTTTCAAAATACGCCGTATCGAGAATTTACGGCTGAGGAGGACTAAACCATGACATTCAACGACATCTTCAAATCAAGCTTTCTTGAAAACATCACGAGCGTGAGCATCCTCGATATGGCGCTGGCTCTCGTGCTCGCCTTCGGACTGGGACTGTTCATTTTCTTCGTGTACAAAAAGACCTATCAGGGCGTGATGTACTCGTCAAGCTTCGGCACAACGCTCATTGCGCTGACGATGATAACCACCGTTGTCATCCTCGCCGTGACCTCGAATGTGGTGCTGTCGCTGGGCATGGTCGGCGCACTGTCTATCGTGCGTTTCCGCACGGCGATTAAAGAGCCCTTGGACATCGCATTCCTGTTCTGGTCGATCGCCGTCGGCATCGTGCTTGCAGCCGGCATGATCCCGCTGGCGGTCATCGGCAGCGTGGTCATCGGGCTTATCCTGCTCGTGTTCGTAAACCGCAAGCAGCACTCAAGCCCCTACATCGCCGTGCTGTCCTGCGCAGACACCGAGGCTGAAAAGGCGGCGGTGGAGTACCTGCAAAGCAAGACCGAAAAGTGCGTCGTCAAGTCAAAGACCGCATCCAAGGGCGCAGTTGAATTAAACCTCGATGTCCGCCTCAAGGACTGTAACACCGATTTTATCAACGAGCTCGCCGACATGCAGGGCGTCACAAGCGCCGTACTGGTCAGCTACAACGGCGAGTACATGGGATGACGCTATGTCTACGCACAAAAATTTCGACAAAATCTGCGCCGTTGTGCTCGTTTTGGTGCTCATTCTGACCGTTGTTCTCATGGCGTTCGGCGGAAATGCCGACGGCGGCACGACCATGGGCTACGAGGATAAGCTTTTTGACACAAGCTCGGTGCATAAGATAAACATCGTCATGGACGATTGGGACGAGTTTATCTCAAACGCCGAGAGCGAGGAGTATTACACCTGCACGCTCGAAATTGACGGCGAGACCTACAAAAATGTCGCCATCCGGGGCAAGGGCAACACCTCGCTGACCAAGGTCGCCGCCTACGGCAACGACCGCTACAGCTTCAAGGTCGAGTTTGACCGCTACGACAGCTCCGTGACCTACCACGGGCTTGATAAGCTCTGCCTTAACAACATCATTCAGGACAACACCTACATGAAGGATTACCTGTGCTACAGGCTCATGGCCGAGATGGGCGTTGCTTCGCCGTTGTGCAGCTATGTGTATGTCTCCGTCAACGGCTCGGACTGGGGGCTGTACCTCGCTGTCGAGGGCGTGGAGGAGAGCTTTCTCCAGCGCAATTACGGCAGCGACTACGGCGAGCTTTATAAGCCCGACAGCCAGAGCATGGGCGGCGGCCGAGGCAACGGCAAGGGCTTCGATATGGACGACCTTGACCCCGCCGAGAACGCAGGCGACAATGCCAAGCCCGATGGCAAAGGCAGCATGAACAGCAGTGACGATACGCTGCTAAAGTACATTGACGATGACCCCGACAGCTACTCAAACATCTTCGACAACGCCAAGACCGATGTGTCGAAATCGGACAAAAAGCGGCTCATTGCCGCCCTGAAAGCACTTTCCGGCGACGAGCCGGAGAGCGCCGTCGATGTCGATGCCGTCATACGCTACTTCGTTGTGCACAACTTTGTGCTCAACTTCGACAGCTACACAGGCTCGATGATACACAACTATTATCTGTATGAGGATGACGGGCAAATGCAGATGATACCGTGGGACTACAACCTCGCCTTCGGCGCATTCCAGTCGGCCGGCGGAGCGACGAGCCTTGTTAACTACCCCATCGACGACCCCGTCTCCGGCGGCGACGCCTCCGATTGCCCCATGCTCGCTTGGATATTCCAAAACGAGGAGTACACGGAGCTTTACCACAAGTATTTTGCCGAGCTTATCTCCACGGTGTTTGACAGCGGCGCATTTGCGCAGGAGTTTGACTCAGTTGTGAAGATGATATCGCCGTATGTCGAAAGTGACCCCACGAAGTTCTGCACCTGCGAGGAGTTTGAGACAGGCGCTCAAACGCTGCGTGAGTTCTGCCTAAAGCGTGCCGAGAGCATCTCCGGCCAGCTTGACGGCTCGATCGGCTCGACGAGCGATACGCAGGAGCGCTCGACCCTCATCGACGCAGGCTCGCTGAAAATTTCCGACATGGGCACGATGGGCAGCGAAGGCGGCGGAGACGGTGGAGACGGTGGCAACGGAAATGGCGGCGGCAACAGCGCCCCTCCCGACCTCCCGTCCGGCAATTCTGACGGCACACTGCCGGATAAGCCCGACGGCAAAGGCGGCGGCAGGGACAAAGCTCCCAACAGCAACGGTGAAAACGGCGCTGCCCCAAACGGCGGCAACGGCGACCCGACCGGCGGCGGCAGCCCCGTCAGTACCTCCGCCCTCATCCTCTCCGCCGCAAGCGCATCAGTCCTGATACTCGGCTTGCTGGCCGCATTACTCTACAAGCGCAGGAAATAAAAAATGTGCATCCCAAGGGATGCACATTTTTGTGTCGATCACTCAATTGTCGAAAGCTGTTGACATTTACAAAATTCGCTATATAATCACTTTGGGTGCTACCCATACGGTAGGCGGTTGCCTCCTCCAACAGAGGAGGAACATCTTCCTCCTCGAGTTAAACTCAAGGAGGTGGTAATGATGGCTGTTACATATGCGGACTTGTTCCAATATACAATGGTTTTAATTACCCTCGCCGCCCTGCTTATAGCAAGCAGGAAGTGAGCTTAAAAAAGATGTAATCGCCTCATGCCGGAGGCGATTACACAAGTAATTCGTATTCCAAGGCAACCGTCTATTGGGCGGCACCTACTTTCATCTACTATAATAGACTTCTTTGCTTTATTTGTCAACAGTTTTTCGCACCGACATGTACAGCGCATAAAATAAAAGAGCTGCCGCCTAAACGCCGCAGCTCTTTTATTTTTATCTGAGCGCATAGCGCTCAACTTCACTTTTTGCCGTAGGCAAAAAACTTAACTGCGAAGCACTATTCGCCCTGCTGGATCTTGCCGTGCTTTTCCTCGAACTGCTCGATGCAGTCACGGATGAGGATGAGAATTTGGCTGTTGGCCGAGCGGCCTTCGTAGTCGGCGACGGCGTGCAGCTTGTTGAGCATCTTGTCGTCGATCCTAATTGATATACTCTTTATAGGCATAATATCAGTCCAATCTAAAATAATTTTGTGTTTATTTTATGCCCAAAATGTGATATCATGTTTGAAGTGGATGCAAATCAAATCCGCCGTGGATTTATTGTGAGGTTGTGGAAATGGACTATAAAGAAATGTATCTGAAAATGGTGCGGGCATCGGAGCAGGCGATAAGAATACTCGTCGAAGCCCAGCGTGAGTGCGAGGAGCTCTACATGTCCCAGCCCGACCCGCAGCTCATCGTGCTGAAGAAGGACGAAAAAGAAAGCAGATAGGCAGCGCCTATCTGCTTTGGATATTAAACTTACTTGGTCTTGCGGTTGAGCTCACGCATGTTCACGGCAATGTCGCCGATGGCGGCGATGATGAGGCAGCCGACATAGGAGCCGAACACGCCGACGGCCGTGGTGAGGATGAACGACATAATGCTGAAGCCGCCCATCATGTCGGCAGCAGCACCGGCGGCTATGCCCGCAATGACCGAAAACACGCAGCCGATGATGAACAGCACCGTGACGATGCTCTTGATCTTGCTGCCCGGGTCATCGAACATACCGGAGTTTGCGGATTTTTCGGGTTTCTTATTCAGCTGCTGGACATCGCTGTAGTACAGTCCGTCCTTCTCGAAGATCTTGCCCTGCTCAAAATAGGTCTCGAACTCGTCGTCCTCGACCGTCGTGTACCAGCCGCCGCCGTCCTTGATCGGGTAGCCGGGCAGGTGCTCTTCCCTAGTCGAATACACCTTTTTCATGCATCGCACCTCCATATATTTGTACCTTGATTGTACCATATTTGTCAATCATGTCAAGGACCCAATACACCCTTTGTTTTATAATACACGCACATCTCCAAAATCCCACGGTTTTTTAATACGATTTTTCAATACGCATTTACGCTTCCGCAAGTCGTTACTACCTCAGCCCGACCGGTAAGTGCGTACTAAAGTTTAGTCTGGATATCAACCTATCGGGGCACCGCAATTTTTTCGCACTTATCTGACTGCGCCGCCGCTCGCTATTTGGTGAAATCGAACAGGCGGTCGGGGGTGACGCCGAGGACATCGCAGATGTCAAACACCACATCCAGCGACACGGCGCAGTCGGCGGTCTCGATACGGCTCATGTGGGTGCGGCTGATATCCAAAAGCTCCGCAAGCCGGCTCTGCGACAGCCCTTTTATCTTGCGGTAATAGGCGATATTCAGCCCGAGACGCCGGTATTTTTCGATCTGCTCTATTTTCATGTCATTCACTTTCGGCTTCAAATATATATTATATTCTACTATTTGCGTGAATGATATACGACAACACGGCAGGCGACAATTATAACTTGACAGCGCACAAAAATTATGACATAATACACACGGAGACTAATATCTGACATTTACGGCGGGGCTTCGATGGTTTACTCTCTTCCTGTGGCATCTGTCGCAGATCCTACAATCCCAAAAACCACTAATGCTTTTTCTGAGCACCGCCGCAAATTAGAAGGCAGGCACTTTTGTCACCAAGTGCCTGCTTTTGTTATAAGCACATAACAAAAGGCCGACACACTCTCGTGTCGGGCTTATTTCACGGCATATACCAATATGAGTTATACTTATATAAATAGCAGCGAGCGTGCTTGGGCATTTGGGTCAGGGCGTTTTTGATGTTATAGAAATCGCCGGTGCCGGCGGTGAGCGAGACTACGCCGAACACGCCGAGCCAGCCGAGGTCGGGCAGAGCCATCGCCAAAACGAACGGAGCAAGCCCGAAAATTATATTCGGCAGCAGCGACATGAACACAAATCTCCCCTTACTCATATCCTCCGTGCCGACGACGAACAGCATGCCCTGCAAAAGGTTCGTGTACAGGTACACATCGCCACGAAAGCACAGTGCGTGCAGCAGCTCGTGCGGGAATAGCGAGGCCAAAAACAGCACAAAGCCGATGAGCCACTGCTCCGAGGGGATGCTGCGATAGCGGTACAAAAGCGCCGTCATCAGCACCGCAAGCAATATCAGCGAATACTTGCTGACGATGCGGCTGAGCTCGGCGGTATCGCCCGCCTCCCTGAACTTCACCGCCCCGGGCTTGTGCTCACCGTGCGGCAGGCTGTCGGGGTCTAAGTTGTACTTACCCATATAGTGCAGCTTCATTTGCAATTCCTCAAAATTCGACATTTTCCCTGCGATTATACCACATTCTGCGGCTGCTGCAAATCTCATATTTAACAATAGTTGATTTGTTCATAATAAAACTATATAATTAGTTCAGAGAAATGAATTTTTCCTTTGGAGGTAGCTATGGACAACAGACGCAGCCTTAACCTGACCATGCTGTGCGACTACTACGAGCTCACGATGGGCAACGGGTACTTCGACCACAACATGGGCGACAAAATTACCTACTTCGATGTGTTCTACCGCCAGAACCCCGACATGGGCGGCTTCGCCATCTGCGCCGGACTTGAGCAGGTCGTCGACTACATTCAGAACCTGCACTTCGAGCCGGAGGACATCGAGTACCTGCGTGGACGCAACATGTTCTCGGAGGAATTTTTGGAGTACCTCAAAAACTTCAAGTTCGAGGGCGACATCTGGGCGATACCCGAGGGCACGCCGGTGTTCCCCCGTGAGCCGATACTGACGGTGCGAGCCCCTGCGATTCAGGCGCAGCTCATTGAGACCTATGTCCTGCTCGAATTAAACCACCAGAGCCTCATCGCCACCAAGGCAAACCGCATCTGCCGTGCCGCCGAGGGCAGAACGGTGCTCGAGTTCGGCTCACGCCGTGCGCAGGGCATCGACGGCGCCGTCACCGGCGCAAGAGCGGCATATATCGGCGGCTGTGCGGGCACGGCCTGCGCCGTTTCCGACACTCGCTACGGCGTTCCGGCGGGCGGCACGATGGCGCACTCGTGGGTGCAGATGTTCGACACCGAGTTTGATGCGTTCAAGGCCTATTGCGAGACCTACCCCACCAACGCCACTCTGCTCGTGGACACCTACAACTCCCTCAAAAGCGGCGTTCCCAACGCCATACGGGCATTCAACGAGGTGTTAAAGCCCCTCGGCATCACCAAGTGCGGCATCCGCTTTGATTCCGGCGACATGGCGTATCTGACCCGCAAGGCAAGGGTCATGCTCGACGAGGCCGGCTGGCCGGAGTGCAGGATAACCGTGTCGAACGCACTTGACGAGCGCCTTATCACGGAGCTTTTGCTGCAGGGTGCGAAGATCGATGCATTCGGCGTGGGCGAGCGGCTCATCACCTCCAAGTCCGACCCCGTATTCGGCGGCGTGTACAAGCTGTGCGCCGTGGAAAACGAAAAGGGTGAGATCATCCCCAAGATAAAGATAAGCGAAAATGTCGGCAAGATAACGAACCCCGGCTTCAAGCGTGTCTATCGCCTGTTTGATAAGGAGACCGGCATGGCCGAGGCCGACTACATCACGCTGTATGACGAGGTCGTTGACGACACAAAGCCGCTTGAGATCTGCGACCCCGAGGCACGCTGGAAAACCAAGGTCATGGACGGCTTCAGCGCAGTCGAGCTTCAGGTGCCCGTTTTCAAAAACGGCGAGCTTGTCTACAAGCTGCCGACGCTCGAGGAGATAAAGCGCACCTGCGCCTACGGCGTGAGTACGCTTTGGCCGGAGGTCAAGCGCTTTGACTTCCCGCATCAGTACTATGTCGATTTGTCCGCCAAGCTCATGGCACTCAAGGATGAAATGCTCAAGCAGGGCAGAAGATAAGGGAGCAAAATTATGAACTCAACAGACAGAAGAGAAGATATCGTGCGCAGGCTCACAATCTCTGCCGAGCCGATAAGCGCCAGCAGCCTCGCCGCCGCCTACGGTGTGAGCAGGCAGATAATCGTCGGCGACATTGCGCTGCTGCGTGCCTCCGGCGAAAAAATTTCCAGCACCCCGAGGGGCTACATCCTCGCCGATAACGGCCGGAGCGTGTACACCATCGCCTGCGTCCACAGCGTCGAGGACACCGAAAAGGAGCTGAATATAATGGTCGACAACGGCTGCAAGGTGCTGACCGTCGCCGTTGAGCACCCCGTGTATGGGCTCTTGACCGGCGAGCTGCAGCTTGCAAGCCGCTACGATGTGCGCAAATTTGTCGAAAAGCTGCAAAGCGGCGAGGTTCGCCCGCTGTCCGAGCTTACCGACGGCGTGCATCTGCACACGCTCGACTGCCCCGATGCCGAGTGCTTCGAGCGCACCCGCCGTCAGCTCGAGCAGGAAGGCCTGCTGTATACCTGACAAAGTTTAAATTAGGCTTGACAAATCAAATATTCGTGTTAAAGTGGGCTTTACAGGTGTCATGACATCGTGAAGCCCTTTTTAATTTTAGGAGAAATGATATGGCAAAGTTTAAGGCGTTTTTAAAGCGCAAGGATGTTGAGGTCAGCCTCAAGCGCTACGGCATCGATGCCCTCGGCGCAATGGCGCAGGGTCTGTTCTGCACCCTGCTCGTCGGCACGATACTCGACACGCTCGGCACGCAGCTGGGCATCGGATTTTTGGCCACTCCCATCGTTGAGATTAACGATGTCGGCTACACGATAGGCAAGTTCGCCTCGGCGATGGTGGGCCCTGCCATGGCCGTCGCAATCGGATATGCGCTGCACGCTCCGGCGATGGTGCTGTTCTCGCTCATCCCCGTCGGCTATGCGACCAATGTCATGGGCGGCGCCGGCGGCCCGCTGGCAGTGTATGTCGTCGCCGTCGTCGCTGCCGAGTGCGGCAAAATGGTCTCCAAGGAGACGAAGATAGATATTTTGGTGACCCCCATCGTCACCGTAATCATAGGCATCGGCCTTGCGTATTTCATCGCCTCGCCCATCGGCAAGGGTGCAATGGCGGTCGGCGACGTGATCAAGTGGGCGACCACGCAGCAGCCGTTTGTGATGGGCGTTTTGGTGTCCGTCATCGTCGGCGTTGCGCTCACGCTGCCCATCTCGTCGGCGGCAATTTGTGCGGCACTTAGCCTCACGGGGCTTGCCGGCGGTGCGGCGCTCGCCGGATGCTGCGCCAACATGGTCGGCTTTGCGGTCATATCGTTCCGTGAAAACGGCTGGGGCGGCGTTGTGTCGCAGGGTTTGGGCACCTCGATGCTCCAGATGGGCAACATCGTGCGCAACCCGAGGATCTGGATACCCGCCATCGCCGCCAGTGCGATAACCGGCCCTGTTGCCACCTGCGTTTTCAAGCTCGAGATGAACGGCGCAGCGGTGTCGTCCGGCATGGGCACCTGCGGTCTCGTCGGCCCCATCGGCGTGTGGACGGGCTGGGCAAACCCGAGCGCCGAGGCCCTCCTCGACGGAGCGCAGGCGATCATCCCCTCCGCCGCCGACTGGCTCGGCCTCGCCCTGATATCCATCGTCCTGCCCGCAATTCTTGCGTGGCTGTTCGGCAGGCTCTGTCGTAAGATCGGCTGGATAAAAGACGGCGATCTGAAGCTGAACTGATTTTTTCAATTCGCTTTTTCAATACGCATCAACGCTTCTGCTATTCTTTACTGCCTCAGCCCGACCGGTTTTTTCAATACGCATTTACGCTTCCGCTTGTCGCTTTTGCGCTATCCCGACAGGTGGGTGCGTGCTAGAGTTTAGTTTGGATATCAACCACTCGGTGCGGCAAAAAATATAAATGTCAACAGCTTTCGACAATTGAGTTGTTGACATAAAAAAGTGCATCCGCATGGATGCACTTTTTTTACTTTCTGCGCTGCCAATATTGATGCAGTGGCGAAAACTGTTGACAAACACGGCGGAGAAGTCTATTATAATAGATAAGAGAAGTGCTACCCAATAGACGGTTGGCCTAATGTCTAAGAATTTGATGTAATCGCCTTCTGGCCAAGGCGATTACATCTTTTTTATGCTCACTTCCTGCTTGCTATAAGCAGGGCGGCGAGGGTAAGTAGGACTATCGTGTATTGGAATAGATCCGAATATGAAACAGCCATATTACCACCTCCTTGAGCTAAACTCGAGGAGGAAGATGTTCCTCCTCTGTTGGAGGAGGCAGCCGCCTACCGTATGGGTAGCACCCAAAATTATTATATAGTGAATTTTGTAAATGTCAACATCTTTCGACAATTGACGGCATCAGGGAAAGATGCTAAATTTATAGTGCAGCGGGAGTGCCGTGGGTTTAATTAGACAGATGGAGATTTGCATGAAAGACAATGAGTAAGCTGTACATATTTCGCCGGATTATACGAGCAAGAAAGGAACAAAGAGCAAGAAATGAAAGTAACGGAAGAAGAACTGTTCGACTTTATGACTTCTGGCCGAGGGGTGCGGGTTACTTGCGCTGATGGCGAAATCTTGGTGGGCAAGTGCTGGGCTTATGGCGCTGCGGTATCGATGGAGGAGTTCGGCGAGGATGAGCCCTGCCTTGATGTGGGATGTAGTACAATTGTCCCATTGAGCCAGATTGAGAAAATCGAGTACGAACAGGACGGTGCAGGCTGACTGCGGATTATTGCGATCGTATTGGCGCTGCCGACGCTGTGGTGTGGGGTCGCAATGGATATACTAATGTTTAGATTTTTGAAAGCTGCTAAAAGATAAAGATGTGCATCCGCTTGGATGCACATCTTTTCTTCCCTTTCGGCGGCAACCACGCCGCCATTCAAAAAAACTACCCATAGACGCAAAAAGACCGCAGCGCAAGCTGCGGTCTTTCGTGTTGGCATTGACCTATCTTCCCGGTCCGTCTCCAGACAAGTATTGTCGGCACTGGTGAGCTTAACTTCCGTGTTCGGAATGGGAACGGGTGGACCCTCACCGTTAAAAACACCAACTATCTGAGGTATTACACCCTCAAAACTGAACAGAAGAAGGATTAGCAAGGCTGCCTGCATAACTGTAGGTCAAGCCCTCGGGCTATTAGTACCGGTAGGCTGAACACATTACTGCGCTTACACCGCCGGCCTATCAACCATGTAGTCTACATGGACCCTTACTCCATTAAGGATGGGAGATCTTATCTTAGGGGGAGTTTCACGCTTAGATGCCTTCAGCGTTTATCTCGTCCCGACATAGCTACCCAGCTGTGCCGTTGGCACGACAACTGGTGCACCAGAGGTCAGTCCATCCCGGTCCTCTCGTACTAAGGACAGC
>ERZ827156.1151-NODE-1151-length-33224-cov-4.265398_pt1 | contig 33224 bp, 45 predicted proteins | sample MGYA00519919_ERZ827156 | MGnify/ENA primary metagenome ERZ827156 (study PRJEB31778, sample SAMEA3449269) | human gut metagenome | biome: human gut; feature: human-associated habitat; material: faeces | place: United Kingdom | collected 2010/2012 ...
ATATCACAAGAGTGATATCAGATGCAGTTATCAGAAGTAGCTACTAAAAATAGCTACCGGAAGTGGCATTTAGAAACGGCATCAGAGGGACGCGTTGAAATCGCGCACCTTGAGCGTGCGGTGCGACGATTCGACATTGCCGCGCACAATACGCTGCAACGCGTTGTCGGCGTCCGTATGCGAAGCCAGCCAAGCATCACCGAGATCCACCAGCGTGGCCGGATCGGCATAGCTCGGATACAGGCCTTCCAGCAGGGCCTCAGCCATGTGGAAGGTCTTGTTCTGCCAAATCCAGTCGGCAACCTCGAAATACTTGGCCGCATACGGTTCAGCCAAGTCGACGCGCGGAGTGGAGGCGAAGCCTCGAGCCACGGATTCAAGCTGCATGTTGGTCAGCTCATCGTTGTGCAAAGCCTCGTTCCAAGCCCATTCCTTGGCCTCCGCAGTGCCTGCGACCGCGCGAGCGCCCAATGCGAACTCACGGTTCTCAGTGGTTTCACGTTTGGCAAGCTCCGCGTCGATCTCGCTCTGGAACTCAACAAATCCAAATCCCTGTTCCGTTATGACATGTCCCACTCATCCTACCTGATGCGTGTTTGTCACTTTGTCCTTAGGCATAGACACTGACACCACGGGGCCAAACTACTAATCAGCCCTCACCTTCGACACGCACCTGCAAAAACAGTTCCCAGAGCAGTTCTTCGTCCACTCTTTCGTCAAGACCTCCAACATACACAGTGGCGTCCTATTCGTGACTCCAGCACTTCGAGACGCACCTGGTTGTGATGATCAAAGGCAGAAGCCATTTCCTTTCAGTGGAATACGTGAGAATGCCCCGTCTTTTCAAGTGGGCGTTTCACTCTCAAACCGACACTTCTCAGCTCTTTTTTAGGAAACCACGGATGTCTGCCCGAGCGTTCTCCGGATTTGGGCGCCAGTTTGCTAGAGGGGTGCGCTTCCAGCGGTATTCTTTTGGCGCGGTGGCTCACCTGCAGCATGAACATCCCCAAGGCCGTTCCCAAGATGTGGAAGGCTAACGAGATGATGTACCAGACGCTTCGGGGAGCGAAGCTGACTGCGCAGATGGATTCGAAGATGATCCGTTCGACGTTGAACCGAATGCGCTGCATCGAGGTGAGTTTTATACTATTTGACGTAATGCCAAGATGAAGCGGATCCAGATCGGCGCACTGTACATGTTTTCCTACGTTTCCAAGGATTTCCTCGAGATTCTCAAGCATTTCGAGGAGATGCTTGACAGCGAGGACGAGGACGAGATGGAGGAGAGAACGTGCGCATAGTGAGCGGTTGTTACGTTTAGCACCTTGACCGGCCGTCTCCAGTCGTAATTCTTTGTTCTTTTACTGTGTTGTGTTTGCTCAAAATGCTATCCTCACTGTATTCGCTCAAAGCAATCCCAATGCTCTCTTCACTTTGTTTGTTCACAAACACCCCACTACGCACTACTTCTGCACATCCAGACACACCAGTCCCACCGTGTCGACGCCGATCTGCGCCAGCTCGCACACGCAGCACACCTTGTTCTTGCTCTCCGCACGGTACGTCGCGCCGCACAGCGGGCACTTGAGCACCTCCTCGCCGCGGAAGACGGGCGTCAGCGCCACGCAGTCCAGCGCGAACGGCTTCTGGTCGTCGTAGCCCGTGTCCAGCGCGTTGCGGCCCTCGCGCTCGCTCTTCGCCAGCACCTTGCGCGTCTTCTGCTCCAGCGCGGCATTGCGCGGCGACTTGATGTCGGGGCTGGCGAGGATGCGTCTGGCGAACACCGCCGCGTCGATGAAGTTCTCCGCCTTGAAGGCCGCCACCATCGCGCTGTTCAGCGCCAGCAGCAGGTGCGCCGTCTGCAGGCGGCACTGCGTCATGTAGTACGCCAGGCACAGGTTGCGCGCGGGCTGCGCCTCCTGGCGGCGTGCCAGCTCCAACAGCACCGCCTCGATGTACTCGCGCGCCATGTCGGCGAACTGGCGCAGCGCCAGCTCCTCCTCCTTGCTCGCCGCCACGATCACCGGCAGGATCAGGTAGAACGACCGGAAGGCGCTCAGCGCGTCCTCGAAGCGGCCCGACTGGAAGCACTTCAGGCCCAGCTTCGCCAGCTGCGCCGCGTGCTGCACGTGGTACACCGTCATCGGCAGCGACGCCGCGCCCGTGCGTCGCTGCAGCGGCGTGACCAGCGCGGGCATGCCGGGGAAGCCCGCCGTGGCGGCCTGCACGCTGCAGTAGCAGGAGCGCAGCACGGGCTCCAGCGCTGCGAAGCGCACCACGCCCAGCTGGCGGTTGAGCAGCTGCAGCGTGGAGTCCGCGTCGCCCGAGGCGGCGTGGTCGTACGCCAGCGAGGAGTTCGCGCACCAGCAGGACGCCGCGTCGCGCCCGGGCTGCGGCACCGTCGCCTCCACCAGCGAGGCCTTCGCGGCGGGCTCGTCGTCGCTCAGCTCGAGGTCGTCGCCCCAGCCGCCTGGCTCGTCGTCGCTCAGCGCCAGGTCCTCCTCCGCCCACGCCTCCTCCTTCTCCGCCGCGTCCTCCACGCTCTGGAACTCCGCCGCCAGCTCCTCCGCCGCGTCGGGCTCCGGCTCGCCGCGCGCCTCCTCCTCCATCACGCGGTCGAACGCCGAGCGGGGCATCTCCAGCATCGGCCACTCAGACTCCTCGTTCGCGGGCGCGGGCGGCGTCAGCAGCTCCGCGGGCGGCTCCACCGCGGGCAGCGGGATGCCCGCCTCCTCCAGCTTGCCGGCGATGCGCGCGGCCACCTCCTCGCAGCCGTAGGTCTTGGCGGTGACGTACGCGAGCGAGAGCTGTCCCGCGTCGAGCAGCACGCTGATGCGCGCCTCCACGTCGTTCAGGTACAGCGCGTTGCAGAAGCGGCCCATCACGTCGCCGCACTTCTCCGTGATCTGCAGCATCTTGCGCAGCTTCTCCAGGTTGCCCGTGATCGTGTACAGGAAGGACAGCTTGCCCAGGCTCTTCGTGCGCTGGTAGCACGTCTCCACCACGCTGCGGTTGCCCTGGCGCAGCGCCTCCTCCGCCAGCTGGTTCCAGATGGCGGGCTCGTTCAGCTGCGTCGCACACTCGATGGCACTCTACCCCTCACCTCGCGTGGTTGCGCCCACCTCCAGATTGCCGCAGCGGATGGCCAGGTTGAAGCGCGCGCGCGGCTCCGTGACGAAGTACAGCGCGATGTCCTCGAAGCCGTTCTTCTGTAGGTAGGAGATGATGGAGTGCGAGTCGATCTTGGAGGTGCGGATGATGCGAATCGCCTCGCGGTAGTGCTTCTTCTCCAGATGGTACTACGCCTCACACCACCGCTTCACAACCACCTTGAACAGGTACTCCGTCGGGTCCACCTCGATCTGCACCACCACCGCATCGCGCGTGAAGGCGAACACGCTGCCCTTGCGGTAGGCAGCCATGTACACGGGCTCGTCCAGACTGCGCACGATGCCGCACTCGCCGGAGGGCAGGCAGTACTTGATCTGCGACAGCGTCGAGTACAGCAGCACGCCGTGCTCGTCCCACACGCAGCTCTTCACGCGCATCTTCTCCGTCACGGCGCACAGCTGCGTCAGCTCCTTGCTCAGCAGGCGCACCGTGCTCCCGTCGCATACCGCCACCATGCTGTTGTCGGGGCTCCAGCTCACGCGCTTCGCCGCGGGGATGGCGATGCTGGCCACCAGCTGCAGCGAAGTCGTGTCGAACAGCGCCAGCTGGTCGTCGCAGGACAGCAGCACGCGCCCGCTCACGCCGCCGGGGAAGACGCGCCGGCAGGAGGCGACGGGCAGCGTCACGCGCTTGGTGACCTACGAGTGAGCGAGAGAGTGGGAAACGACGATGTTGTCCATGTTGCGGAGGAAGAGCGAGTCCTTGCCCTCCAGCGTGGCGAACTTGGTGCGCGACACGAAGCAGACGCTCAGCGCGGCGCCGCTCTTGAGCTCCGGCGTGGTCTTCTCGGTCACCACGCGCTGCGAGCAGGTCACCAGCTCGTAGCTGCCGCCGTCCTCCTCGTTGTGCATCAGCAGCACGAACTCGTTCGCGCTGTAGGCGTTCAGCTGCAGCGATCGCGCCGCGTTGTTGCTGGCAGCAGGCCCGCGCGTGATGGGCATCATCACGATGTCGCGCTGCTCGCCCTCCAGCTCGCGGATGCGGTAGTACCGGTCCTTCACATAGAAGCAGTAGCTCTTGAACACGGCGAAGGGCGTGCGCTCGCGGCACAGCTTGAACACCACCGCGCCCGTGTCGTGGCCCGCCGCGATCAGGTTCTGCGTCTTGTGCGCCGTGATGATCCAGAAGCGGTCGTGCGCGCGCACGAAGGACTGGATGCCGACGCGCTTGGTGCTGTCCCACACGCGGATGCTGTGGTCCTCGCTGTCGCTCAGAATCAGGTCCTCGCGCGGGTGGAACATCACGCAGCTCACGTTGTTCGTGTGGCCGCGCAGCGTGTCCACCTCCCACGCCTTCGTGTCGTTCGTGCGCCAGATCTTGATCATGCGATCGTCCGAGCCGGAGACGATCAGCGGCAGCTCCGGGTGGAAAGAAGCCCAATTCACGCCGCGCTCGTGGCCCTCCAGCACGTACTTCACCGTTCCCACCAGGTCCGTGCCGAGACGGCTGATCATGCTGGAAGAGCCGGGCGCCTTGCCGGGCATCTTCTTCCCCTTCTGCTTCAGACCCGAGATGTCCCAGACACGGATCGTCTGGTCGAGCGAAGCGCTCACCACGAGATCCTCCTTCGGATGGAACTGCGCCGACATGACGTAGTGGTTGTGTCCCGTGAGCACCGCAATGCACTCGCGGCTCTGCCAGTTCCAGATGCGGATGTTCTGGTCGTCGGAGCAGCTCACAATCCAGGGATTCTCGGGATGGAACTGCACAGTGCGGATATAGTCGAGGTGGCCCATCAGCGTGAACAGGGAGCGCTTGTTGTTGTAGTTCCAGACGCGAATCTTGTAGTCGTCGCCGCCAGAAACGAACAGAGGCTGCGACGGGTGGAAATCAACGCTGCGCACGGGGCCGTCGTGCTCGGTGAACGTTTCCAACAGCGTCTTTGTCCGGTAGTCCCACAGCTGGATTTGTCCGTCATGCAAGGAGCAAAGGATCCAGGGGCGTGTGGGGTGGAAAGAGATGCCCTTCACACGGCTGCTCTTCGTCTCGAATTTGGCAAGCATATCTTATATGATGCGCTTTTTCATGATGGAGAAGAGAATCACTTTCTTGATAATCAAGGCTGCCGGGTGATAGAACCACTGCACGTTGGGTCCCCTCCCTCCTTTCTCTTCCGGATTGTCTATGAAAGAAGGAAAGTGGATTGTGAAGCGATGGTGCGCTGGACAGAGTGGACAGGGAATTGCTCCCAATGGAGGCGAATTGTGTAAATTCCGACAACCAATTGAATTGATAACGTGCTGTGAGCCTTTGAGAGCCGTTTCTGTCCAATCGAAAGACAGCAGTGTACAGAGCGGAGCGTGTGGTGGAACGCGAAGTGTGCGCTATTAGCAACCGTAGAATGAATAACGGACATGAGAGAACTGAAAAGGAGCGCAGGAACGGGAATCGCGGGAATCCGCGAACTGTGGCGGCGATCATGGATGGCTTTTCTATGGAATGAGTCAAACCCAAATAATACTTCCCTGTAAGGCGGATCTAATAATGGTAGGTGTGAAATCGATGAAGTCAAGGGCGGGGAACCGTTTTGGGGGAGTTACATGGAGCGTTTCTCATCCGCCGTGTGTAGGCTCAGAACAACGCGACTGGTCCCGAGTTCAAGTGCGTCCTCGTCGGAGATGGTGGTGTGGGCAAGACTACCTACGTGAAGAGACACGAGACTGGAGATTTCGAGAAGGTCTACGTCCGTAGGCGTTCGGGGTGGATTGTGAGGGCGTAGCCACTCGTGGTGCTGAGGTTCACAGACTCACCTTCAACACCTCCTGCGGTCCTCTGACCTTCAACTGCTGGGATACTGCTGGTCAGGAGAGATTCGGTGGACTGAGAGATGGTTACTAGTGCGGTCTGTGTGGCGGGGTCACGTGTAGCGTGGATGCCGACTGCGCCATCCTCATGTTCGATGTGACGTCCCGCAGCTCCTACGACAGCGTTGCCAACTGGCACCGCGACCTCACCCGTGTGTGCGGCAACATCCCCATCGTGCTCGTGGGCAACAAGTGCGATATGAAGGAGCGCCGTGTGAAGACCAAGAACATCACATTCCACCAGCGCAAGAACATGCCCTACTACGATATTTCCGCGAAGAGCAACTACAACTTCGAGAAGCCCTTCCGCTGGCTGGCTCGCAAGCTGACCAAGACTCCCGATCTCAAGTTCGAGGAGGCCCTCGCCATCAAGCCCCCAGAGGTCGCGTTCGACGAGAATGTCTACAGACAGGCGAACGATATGGCTCCTGGTGTGCCTCTGCCCGATAACGACGGTGATGATCTGTAAGACGTTTCTTTTATATTCCTTGTTTGTTGCAGCCTCGATGTTCGCTCTCCCAAGGGCTCGTTGTGCCATGGCTGCTATGCGCAAGCTGCCGCGTTTGGCGTTTCCCTCTTGTCATCGCTGCGTTGCAAACGGAAAGAGTAAGGAGATTGAGGGACGGGAACGCCTCAGTGTCCTCGGTCCGATGGCCAGGTGGGGACCTGTTTCTGGTGTTATCCGTAGTTATCCGCTATTTCGCGTGTCCTGCTCCCTGGATGACTTCAGAAAGAAGTGGGATTATCTGAAGAAGGGGGAGCGCGTGCCCGAAACCGAACTGAGCGTGGCTGGTGAGATTGAGGCGGCGGTGTGACGTCGCAGGGCGAATCATCAACAAGCGCAGTGCCGGGTCGAAGCTCTACTTTTACGACATTCGCTCGGGAGAAACCATGCTGCAGGTCATGTCGTCCCTCAACATGTACGATGGTGGGGATATGACGCCGGAAGCTGTGGAGAAGGAGCAAAAGCGTAATACGTAGAAGGTGGCCGCATTTAAGGGACTGCACAAGAAACTCCGCACGGGAGACGTAATCGGCATCCGCGGCATTCCTGCACGAACCGATGTGGGAGAGCTGAGCATCTTCCCCAAGGAGATCACGCTTCTGTCTCCCTGTCTGTGGAACGTGCCGCGCGAGTGGTACGAGATCAAGGATCCCGAGGTGAAGTACAGAAAGGTGAGTGGCGCTTCTGCTCTGGGATCGTAGCGCTACCTCGACCTCATCGTCAGCAGCACGTCCCGTCAGGTGTTCTACACGCGCAGCAAGGTATCTGTCGCCCACTCGCTCGATCGTAGATCATCAGCCTCATTCGCTCCTTCATGGAGGACGAGGGCTTCATGGAGGTGGAGACGTCGATTCTGAGCGGCCAGGCCGGAGGTGCAGTGGCCACTCCGTTCCATACACACAGCAACAGCCAAGATCAAGATCTCACTCTGCGAATCAGCCCCGAGCTGTATTTGAAGGAGTTGGTGGTGGGCGGCTTCGACCGTGTGTACGAGCTGGGAAAAGTCTTCCGGAATGAGGGATTGGATCGGAAGCACAATTTCGAGTTTACCTCCATCGAGGCGTACATGGCGTACCAGGACTACACGGACTGGATGAACAAAACGGAGCAGCTGCTGCAGAGTGGGACATGGCGGGAGGAGTCACCTGTAGAGATCAGTTTGGCCGTCCACGACTCCACCAAGGTGAAAATCGATGACAAGGAGATCGATTTCAAGGCGCCATTCCGTCGCATCGATGTTGTTGACGAATTGACGAAGACGCTCGGTCCCTTGCCGAATTTGAACGATGGTGATTTGTAATGTTTCTGGGTGAAAAGTAGAAGCCAGCATTCCAGCCCTGCTGCAGATTTGCAAGGACAAGAGCATTCCCGTTTCGGAGCCCATCACACTGCCCCGCATCATCGACACGCTCATCGGCCACTACATTGAGCCGCAGTGCATCCAGCCGACCTTCATCATGAATCACCCTGTGGCCATGTCGCCGCTGTCGAAGGAGCACGGAAACACGGGTAAATCGGAGCGGTTTGAGTTGTTTGTGAACGGAGTCGAGCTGGTGAATGCCTACACGGAGCAGAACGATCCGGTGGTGCGGTGCTGCTTTTTATGATCAGCCATAGAAGCAGGAGCAGAGCTTCACGATCCAGGGCAAGCAGCGAGAATCCGGAGATAGAGAGATTCCCCCGACGGATGCCACATTCGTCAATGCAGGGTCGTTATCGTCTGAATGATGGTTAGGCGCTGGAATATGGCCTGCCTCCAACGACGGGTTGGGGAATGGGTGTGGATCGTCTTGTGATGATGATGACGAACCAGTCGAGCATTCGCGATGTCGTTTTATTTCCCGTGCTTAAGAATACTGAATGAGTGGCTTTGTTTGTTCCGTTTTCTCGAATGCGCTTGGTTGGTTCGTGCTCCTTCGTTGCTTTCGATAGGGTGATTCTTGTGGCATTTCGCTTTCGGAAGAAGAATCCGAAGGGAAGAATGCTGTTCGTCCACGGAAATCAGTAGAAGTGGAAAGAGGCGTGTTTTCCGTGGTTGAATAGAGGGATCGGCTTTGAATTCGGGGAGACACTACAGCAACAATCATTGCCCGCAATCTGATTGGCTGAGCGTGAGTTAAAAGGGAAGAGGGCATAGTGTTTCGTCTATTTCGACGTAGAATCGTGTTGTGAGAATGTATCCTCCGTACTACGGTAGCGCGGGACCTCAAGGGGAACAGCCACAGGGAAATACGATGAGAAGAAGTGATGAGGCCTATAGGCAAGACGGAGTGCGTCTGACGAGCCTTGAAAACCCCTACTCTTCCGTCAACATGCCCCCGAATATATCGAGCCAGCAGTTTGACCCTCGGTTCGTTCCTACGCTGAATCCTGCAATGAACCTTGCTACGGGGGTCCCGTACGGCATGGTTTCAAATTCATATGGTGATAACATGAAGAATATGCCTATGGCATACGACCGAGGTGTTTTTAACTATTCCATGCCTATTACGATGATAAATATGCAGGCGGGCGGCTTCCCTCCTATGGGGCCCTATTATGGGTACTACGGAATGCGGCCGGGAGTGCCTGTCCAGTGTCTGGATAGAGGCGCTATTTCCAGCTATCCCCAAGACTATTTTGGCAACGCCCAGGAGAAGGCGCCGGAGGCACTGTCCAACCATGCTCCTGCGACCAAGCTTCCGTCTTCTTCGCAGCCGCAGCTCCCGCCTGCTGAAGGTCCCACTCCGGCCGTACAAAAGGAGCCCGTTGTAAAGGAGGAGCCCGCCGCCTCGAAGCCCTCGGAGAGCTCGGGAGCCGTGAATTATGCAAAACCAACTCCTGCGGAATCGGCTCCAGCGCCGTCTCAGGTCAGCGATTCGGCGAAAGATCTGCAGGAGAAGACAACCGATCTTCAACTCGCCTCGATCCTGCTCCAGATCAAGGGGAAGGGGAAGGACCTGCAGGGCAAGCCGATGTCCGCCGCTCCTCTCATCCCTCCCTCTCAAATGGCCTCCATCCCGCTCTCCTCCCTCCCCGAGGACAAGCGACCGCGCATCGGAGAGTCGCTCGACCCGGCCTCCCAGCGCCCTCTGTACCCTAACATCTACACATCCTACGCGCCCTCCGCGCTGTCGAAACGCCCCTACCCGCTCCCCACGACCAGCGCGCCCTACCCGCCCTTTGCCGCGCAATCCGCCGCCTCCGCGCCGTCGCACCCGCCCATCCCCTCGCCCGCGCCCGTGCACCGCTCGGCGCAGCCGGCGGCCGTGGGCGACTATTACGTGTACTGCACGGTGTGCCGCCACGGGACGCCGATCAACGTACACAAGCCGATTCCGGACGTGTTCAAGTGCTCCAACTGCGGGTTCTCGTGCGCGCTGGACAAGCACCTGCTGTCGTATTACGTGCGCGCGGTGGGGGAGAGTGATGCATAGAACGTGTCCGCCGTCATCGCCTCGAAGGATGAGAAGCCGGAGAAGCCTGTGGTGGTGAAGGAGGAGGAGGTGAAGCCCGAAGTGAAGTCGGAGGAAGTGGTGGAGAAGCCTGAAGAAGTGGCAGTGAAGGAGGAGGAGAAGCCTGAGGAGGTGGTGGTGAAGCCTGAAGAAGTGGAGAACACAGAGGTGGTGGAAAAGCCTGAGGAGGCGACAGAGAAGCCTGAAGAAGTGATGGAGAACACAGAGGTGATAGAGAAGCCAGAAGAGCAGATAAAGGAGGAGCCATTGGAGCCATTGGAGCCATTGGAGCCGCTGGCTGTGGCCCCGGAGTTGCTAGCGGCACTGACTGTAGGGCCGCACTCGCCTCTCAACCCTAGATCGACGCGCTGGTGCTGGAGCCCTCCGAGGAGCCCAGACCCGAGAGCCAACTCGCCGCCCTCGCTGCTCGCCCCGCCTACTCCGATGAAACGCCCTTCAATCTGACGGCGGAGAAGATCCACCAGCTGAAGGAGCAGTGCAAGGCGGCCACGCGGGAGTGGTGGATTAGCAAGTTCGTGAAGATCGAGATTCCCGCGGTTCTGCTCCGAGGCGTAGAGGCGACGGAGGAGGAGAAGAAGGAGAAGAAGATGGTCATTGGAGAGGTTGTGGGAATGAGCGAGAGTGGCTTTGTGTTGGGGCTGGCTGGAGAGCATCAGAATACTGTAATAGTGGACGATTTCGTCGGCGGGGAGAACCAGTGTTGGCTCCTGCTTAAGGAGGGATTTTGCAATTTGTTCCTGTGTTAAGAGGGTTGTGTAGCTGATTCAGCAATAGTGAATTAGATTCTTTTCCACTCTTTGTTCTACTCACCAGGAGCATGTCAGAAGAGGGTGAGAAGGAAGCAGAGGACTCCTACTCCGAATACGACAGTAGTGATGATTCGGAAACGGATGCCCATAATCTGTTCGGAAATGTTTCTCCGGAGCAGGCCGTACGGAACTGTGTATCTCTGCTGCTTATTCGATAGGCGCTGCTGAAAGAGAAGCTGAAGATGTTTCAGGCGCAGTTCAACACATTCAACAAGAACCAGAAGGATCAGAAGGTGAGGGAGTATGTGGTCAGCGATAATGGCGCAGATTGACGATGTGAAGAAGCTATTCCCTCAAATGGACGACAAAACGGCGGAAATTGCGCTGGAGTGCTGCAACAACAATGAGGTGAACGTGCGTTTCCCCGATCATCCGCAGATCCTGCTTTCGCGCCGTATCCGCGACGATCCCTCTCTCCTCCAACGGATCCTGGATATGGGCAGCGGAAAAGTCCCCCTGGACATGAAGTCCATCCAATGGGTCGATCCGAAGAAGCTTCCACCGCCTGTAGCTCCCCAGCCGGCAAGTGATGACGACAATGAGGAGTGGGGGCAAGATAAGAGGCGAAAGAAAGGGAAAAAGGGGATGGACAATGACACAAGTGATGAGTCGGTGAATTTCGATGAGATGGTGATGCCGTGAGAGACAATAGAGTGACTGAGCTGTAGACGTCCTAAGAAGAAGGCTCCTCGTATTCGCCTGAATGACGCGATGCAGCGCGTAGGTCCTCCACATCCCCTCAACCCAAGATCTCCAAGAGCAGCAAATCTTCTTCCACCCGTTCCAAGCCGAAGTCGAAGAAGAAGGGTTCGCATAACAGCGATGACGAGGGCTTCGGCTTTGGAACGGGCATCATCATGACGGGCCAGTCCCGCGGTGAATGCACGGTGCGCGTGTGATGCCTAGAGCAGGACTATGCCGACTCCGTTGACTACTTCCACCGAACGAACGTGTCGACGAGGCAGCTAAAGGAGTTTGGTTGGAGCGACGCGCGAATCAAGGCGTGGGAGAAGGAAGAAGAGTTGAGCGTAGCTTCAAGAACCGCTTCGAGAACCCGAACCAGTACTACTACCGGTTTAACGACCCCGGAGAGAAGCAGGCGACGGGTGCGTGGTCGGCGAAGGACCGGTACTTGTTTCTGAAGCAGGTGATTGAGTTGGGTGTGGATTACTCCGTTGTGTTTGTTGGCGGCTGTGAAGGGTAGTGGGGACTCTTTTCCATGAAAATTCCGGGAAGAGTGGGGTATCAGTGCAGCAACTATTACCGCCAACTGATCCGCGAGGGCGTGATCATTGACGATTACTACTACATCAACGACAAGAACATGCTGTCCTTCAAGTTCAAGAGCCAAGGTGCGGGGAAGTCGAAGAAGCGAGCGCATTCCAGCAGGAAAGTGGAATCTGTGCGGTGTGGGAGAGTTGTTCATGGATAGAGTGAAGACGATGAGCTGGGCGATTTGAACCTGGAGTTCTACCAGCAGGAGGAGAAGAACTGTTTGCCCGTGAGAGCCGACTTCCCAGATTATAACTAGGGATTCATCGATGTGATGACCTATGAGGAGGTGGTGAAGCCCGCCATCTCTCCCTACGGGCACGTGCTGGGCTACGATACGTGGATCCGTGTGCTGAATCGCGAGCCGAAGAACACGTGTCCTTTCACGAAGCAGGTGGGAGGACAAGGAGGCGATGAGGGATAGAAGCTGACGCACAGGCAATTGGTGCGACTGACCTTCTCCAACATCGACGAGTACCGCGATAAGATCATCGACCTCAATGTGAAGTGTTGCTGTTTGTAACAAACACACCATGGCTGGAGAGAGTTGGACTCCGCGTATCTACACAACACGGCACGCCGTCTCGCCTACAAGATCGCCGTGACCCGCTCCGCCAGCTGTGCCACCGTCAGCTCCCCGTTCTCCTTCTCCTTCTACACACTCACTCGCTTGCCTCTCGCCCACCGTCACCAACTCCTCAATGTCCACCAGCTTCTTCTTGTAGAAGTCCCGCTCCGCCTCCAAGTTCTTGATCTGCATCTCAACCACCCTCGCCACACCCACCGTCAGCGTCTGTGTCACGATCATGCCCTCCTTCTCGCTCACCTTCTTCGCCAGCTCCTCTGCCATCAACACACCACCGCACACTCACGGAGCTGCTCCTCCTGCTCTCCGCGGCTCGTGTTGACCGGCGGAACAAACACGTTCACTCGAGGCTTCTTTGCTGACTCTCACACCAACGCCAACATACAAACACGGACACGACAGGTTGTCACCAACACGGGAGGGACTGGTCGAGCGGGACGAGTCCTTGGAGAGGCGCGCCGCGGGGGGCTGCAGAACGGAAGATGCCGTCACCTCTGACGTGAGAGCCCGGCGAGATGCACTACCTCTGCCTCCCTTCGCGGCAGCACGACGCTCGACAGCGTTGTACTCCCTATTGGGCCTGTGCTTGTCGAAGTACTGCTTCAGCCACTGCATGAATTCGAGATTATCCTGAGGCCTGCCCTTAATGAGTCTGTCCACATCGATATTCTGCAAATGAGATTGTGTAAAAGAAGATACCTTCTGAATTCCGTTCTTTAAGCAAGCCGACTGAAGAATCTTGTAGTTCTTGGTATATTCGTATGCGTCCTTGGCCACAAAGTTCACACGCTGTAGAGGAACCGTGTCTATGCATCAGTTGCGCCGTGGACAGAAACCGGGATACAGCATGTCAATGATCTGGCATGCTACTGCGCCTATAATCTCATTCAATCATGACGGTGACTACCAGAGGCCGTTTCCTCAATCTTGTGCAGATGCATGTTCAGGGTTGTGTTGATCCACTCCAGGAGCTCTCCTCTCGATAGCCCAGATGAGGCGTCCATTCTCGCTAGGGTTTTGTGCAGGGCAAGGGGATCCGGGAATCGGCTCCTTTTTTGCCAACGTGACAAGAACGCATTTCTTTCTTTCCATGAGCGAATCTACCACTATTCAATACTATATTCCGGAAGATGGAGATGACCTGGAGCATCCCAACGTGATTGTGATGAAGAAGAAGGCGTCTTCCATTGCATTGAAGGATATCCGAGAGGTATCGTGTCATCTGCCTCCTTCACAGCATAGATATTCCCAATCCCGGGTACCTACTTCTTCCGCTTCAAGAGGGCCTTTAAGAAGACATGGAGCAGGGATCTGGTGTGTGCATCACACGTAGTCTGGTTTGATGTGACGGACGAAGATGAAATTGTTCCTCTGTTCGAGGGATCCATCGTGATCAAGGCCACGCGTCTTCCCGCCTCGGCAGCAAAGTACCTGAAAACGAAGAAGTCATCACAGAACGCGTCAAAGCCGTCGCCCGCGCAGAGGGTTTCAAACAACGCAAAGCCGGTAAAGCCGTCTCAAACCACCAGCGAAACCCCCAAATCAAAGACTTCCACTCCTTCGGAGGAGAGAACGAGTGCTTCTCCCGTGTCCACCGCCGATTTCTTGGATTCCTTTGTAGCGGTTTATGCAGTGGAGTGAGACGTAGAGTCCTTCGTCAAGCACGCCTACGGCCAGTGCGGCGCCGGAGGTTGACGTTTTTTCGGCGTATGACACTGCAAAACCAGCTGCCTCCGACCCCTGGGCTTCTCTAAACTTCTAACGATCTTCTTCTTCCAACAAACACGCCAGATCACTTTCCACTTCTCCCTGTCGGTCATCATCAAGAATCTGAACTGGTTCTTCATGACGATGGCCCAGACCACTCCGTAGATAAAGCACGGCCACGTGAGCAAATAGTACCTGCGAATCACTCGTTCTTACAGCCCTTACCCGTCTTGCTCCGTGATACACTTCCCACCCATCGAGGCACACTGGGAGTACAGGTTATGACCCGCACAGTTGTTCATGACCACTTCCCCCTCCTTGTAGCACTGCTTCACGGACGCAACATCGATGATCTTCAGAATGGGCGACATGTACATCTGATGGCCCAAATTCGATACGGTATTGAATAGGGACATGTAGGTGCCTCCGAACCGCGGATCGGAAATCTGAGCGTAGTACGCCATCTAGCATTGACCCACGGAGCGAAAACCCTACTCCCGCCACGTTCATCGAACGACCTGCCAAGGACGAGAGGATCACCAGCGTGTACGCGAGCGGGTAGAATCGCGATGGCATCATCTCCAGCTCCGCCGGAGGGAGGGAGTGGATGAACAGACTGAGCAGCAGGGACATGGAAATCCGCAGCAGATAGCAGAAATACATGACCTTCAACGGATGAATTCGGGTGAGCAGCCGACTCAGCAAAAACGTGGTCGTCATCTCAATTGGGAAGAGAACCATGTTCAGGGATGTCAGCGACACTCGCTTCATTCCCTTGTCGATGAGTTGGAGGGACGAAGCGCCTTCCGCGGGGAAAACACCGATTCTGTTGGTGAGCAGAATTAGCGCCAGACGCAAGAACTAGGCGTGATTTCATCAACATGGAATTACGTAGGGACTCTTAAGAATGTCAAAATAGAGCAGATAGGTTTGGTAGAGATTGAGATCCTCATTCTTCTTCGTCTCCAATTCTTCCTCTTCACTGCGCTTCTCCTTTTCCTCTTGCCGCTTGTGCATTCTGTGACGCAAAAGGGGCTCCTCCTCCTTCTCTTCCTTCAATTGCGCCTCCTTCTTCTCGCACTGTGTGGTTCCATCCTCCTTCACGCACACCGCAATGTAGATTGTGAACAAAAGGAAGATCACTCCCCAGATCAGCGAGAATTGCCGCAGTGTCAGCAACGGGCCCTGCTTGCCACTCCAAGGCAGCGTCCAGGTGGGATCATTCAGCATGAGGAAAATGGAGTTCCTATTGGTGAGGGGAGAGGAGATGGCCCACGCAAGGTGAATTCCCAGCGTTTGACCAATTACGTTGGCAGTGCCCTGCCAGTTCTTGTTCTTGTCGGAGAGAAGCGTCAGCGCCCAGGCATCGACGGCGATATCCTGCGTAGCGGCCAAAAAGTAAAACACAAGGAAGCAAACAGTCAAAAACAGAACGTTCGGAGATTCAGAGTACAGGGTTCGCTCAATCGTCCCCGAAAAACAGATTAGCATGAACCCGATGGCGAGCTGCAAAGGAACGACCCACGTCTTCCTCCTGCCGATTCTGGGAGAGTATCTACGCATAACAACGAACCACCATTGTGACATGGCATCGACAATAGGAGCCCACAGCATTTTCAGCGAGTATGGCTGACTGCATATCACAAACAGCGCTTGCTGGCTGTAGGAAACATGCTGCTGCTGGAGAATGATTGAAATCGTGCTTGCAATGCCGATCGGAATTCCCTACTCGTTACACAACACACCGAGCGTCCACTTGAAGAGTGTACAATCCTAACAACAAGAACAGGGGTTTGAAGTCTCCCCTTAGCTCGTCGTATAACTATACGTAAGAATTACGCTATGCGCTGTCACTTTTGTAATCCCCATACAGAAAGAATGAATTGACCGAAGCAGAACCGATTTCTGCGGCGCGTGTAGGGATCCTTGAAAACCAACACGCCCGCATGATCGGCTTCAAGACAGAATTCCGCGATGCTGGCAAGTTGTTCCAAGCAGCTCGTACGCTCGGTGTCGAAGACGGCACCCCGGATGCTGTCCGTGCCCTTTTCGAGCAAAGTAGCCGAGGTGAAAGAGAGTTCGGAGAAGTGGCCTCCATATAACGTCTGCTCTCTCCCATTCAACATCAAACCGAATTCGGAACACATTAAACTGAAGGAACCACACAAACGGTAGGGGGCGGGCGATCGCGGTGAGGGATAGTGCTAACGCGCTGATTCGCGAACTGTCGAAGGAGGCGGCGGAAAAGGCCAGCAAAACGATGGACTTTGACCCGTTTAAGCCTGGCGACGCGATTGAAGTGAGAGTACGGGTAGAATTCGTGTGACTTATGGGTAGATGAAGGGCCGGAACGGAAGTAAGACGGAGGAAGTGTACCGGGGCATCTGCATCGCGAAGCACAACGACTACTACAATTCGACCTTCACCATTCGTTGTGTAGCAGCCGTTTTGCGTTGTCATGAGTAGAACATAGGAGGAGAAGGGGTCACCATCCTCTACTCGACATACGAGCCGGACATCAAGTCAGTACGCGTCGGCTCTTTCCTTCGTGGTCATCCGTAGCTCATCCAACAGTCCTTCCTCCACAAGGCGGAGCGTCTCACGCACAAGTCGAAGTTGTACTATCTGAAGGACAGACCGCTGCTGGACGTGACGGTGCCCGCCAACTGGACGCCGGAGCGCAAGTACGTCGACACGAAGAAGAACAACGAGTGGCTGATCAGCAGAGGAAAGAAGCCTCTGGAGAAGTGAGGGGTACAGTTCGTTTTAGCTCCTGTTTGTTGTGTCAGTATTATCCTGATGAGGCGTCTGCTCTTTCTCCTCCTTGTCGGATTCGCGCTCTCCGTGGATACGGAAAGGGATCTACAGAGTGTCTACTCGAAAAGCGACTACGATCGTGTTTTCAACGTGCATATTGCATATCGCATTCATGAGTAGAACACGATCACGACGAAGCAAAAGCTTTACGTTGCAGTTGCTGGATTTGACAAGGACTTCTCAGACCATGAATTGAGGCAGATGCTCTTAAGGCACGTCCCAACGCTGCGGCCTCACATTCGCAATGAGAATGCCTATAGTGATTCCAGAGTGTCCTTCGAACTGGAGTATCAGGCACGTTCTTCGTTGCTTTGTGAATAGTAGGTACTTCACTTGCATCAGCGTGTGCTCGACAGCTACATGAGGGTGATGAAGAAGCATTTCGGTCTTGACTCTCCTTCCTGATCATGGCTAGCGACACAGATTGCATCGGAAGAGAATATCGAGATCGTTCCCAAGAAGCCCTCCAAGTATTTCGTGAATGTGGGCGAGGCCGATGTGCAAAACGCGATTCAGCAGTTCTACTCTGACCGTTTTGCTTTCCCACTCTAGTTCAGTGTAGTGCTGGAGAAGACGAATGCACTGTACGTCACTGACGTGAAAACCACTCCCGCGGTGTCTATCTCACTTGACTTTTCATTTGTAGCTCATCTTCATCAATCCCTCCAAAACGACGATGCTTCCGTCGAACGACAAGAATGCGGATGCCTACTACTACAACTACTACTTTTTCAACAACAACGAGAATACGCTCAGCACTGTGGGCCTCTCATAATCGCTTTATGCATAGTACTTCATCGCTTCGGAGCGTTTCATCTTCATCGACATCTCTGCGGGTCCGATCGTCGTGTCTAGCGATGTTGACGACAACAACATCCACAACACCATTCCATACAGCTATCTCTTCGGTATCGACACACTCGCCGAATCACGCACAGATCGAAGTCTGAAGTCGGCCTCCATCGTGTCCACGACCAAGTTTCTCCTCCAAAACGTGCTCTTCACCAACATCGTGAACGCCACGACCTTCGCGCCGCAGCAGCAGCTCCTGACTTCGATCGTGTTCTTCACCGATGCGGACGAGTATTCCCCGCGGTTAATCCAGTATCAGCAGGAGTTGGAGGAGGTGAAGATCAAGCTGCGAGGACTGTTCAAGACGCACATGCGCACGCGTCGTGCACACCTGGTGACGGATATGGTGAACTTGAGAACGAACGTGACATTACTGAATTCCATTCGCTCCACCTACATCGAGTCCATTTCGCTGTACAACGGAAAGAGCTCGATCGAGTACGAGGCGCAGAAGCACATCGTAGTGTTCGGCGCGGACAATTCCCAGTAGGATGGACATCAGCTGGAGAGTGTGCTGAAGCTCGCTCTTGCCACGCGCGACAACCTGTTCAACCAGCACCATTTTCCCACCGCATCCGGTTTCCTCGTTTGCACGCTTTGAATCGTAGATGCCTCCTCCATGTTCTCCATATTCGTTCTCGACGTGAAGGACATGAAGGTCGTCTTCGAGGGCAACTTACCCTATTTCTTCTCCGATGATGCCATAATCGTCATCCGCTCGGAGTCTTCCTTCCCACGAGGCTATTCGACGGAACCAGACAGGCAGAACGATGACAACCACGGGGACCGGGTGGCGAACTTCGTTGTCAGCGCGCTGTTTGAGGGATTCGTCGGGATGGAGAATTTCGGGAAGATTTCTGCCAACCAGGAAACGCGGTTTGTGCTGCCGCTGGGCCACTCCCCCTTCCAGTACAATGATCCCGTGTCCGTGAGCAAACTGTTTTCGGACGTGTACCAGCGCAATCAGCTGCTCTTGCTCCTGAACACGATTATGGACCGGATCGAGGTCACCTTCCACCAAATTAACAAAAACTTCTATACTATTCTGTTGCATCGGTTGGCTAGCGTCATATGTAGAGGTAATCCCATCCAGAACTCTTCCGTGGTGATTACGAGGGAGTTTTTGTCCCAGTACTACCGGAAGGAGTACCCCAGTCAGCAGCATCAGTACCAGCAGTTGTTCCTGGACATCGTCAATCTGTGCAACCAGTTCAGCTACTACATTGGGTCGTTTATGGACATCGACTTCCAGATGCTGAGGGCGGACAGTCAGTCCGACCAGCTGCAGTTGGTGAATCTGCTGAAGGGACTGAACGACTTTCAGCAGTTTTCGAAGGAGCTGATGAGCAAGTACGTGTCGATCGCCCAGTGCAGCGAGATTAAGTACTCTGTGGGCATTCTGCGCGGCATTGACGCCTAGATCAAATACTCCTCCGATATCTCGGTGGAGGTCATTCTCTGCATTGTTTTCGTTGCTATTGTGTGCATGTACGTTGTCAATCGCTACTTCTTTTAGTCTCGTGTTTGTGGACCCAAACACTCCCATAATACACTATTCACCATTCGCATGCACTAAACTCAACGCTTGCTGCAGCTGCTGCTTGTACAACTCCTAATCCTCACATCTCCCACAAGCCCCCACTTTTTCCTCCCGCAGGTCCGTGACCGTTTCCCGCATCTCCGTGTACTCGTCCACCATCGCGTTGTACTTCACCTGCAGGCTGTACAACTCTCCCTCCAACTCCGCCACTTTTCCCGCCTTCTTCTCCAGCTCGTCGTTCTGCACCTTCAGCTCCATCAGCTCGTTCGTGTTGCTCTCCTCGTTCTTCTTCAGTCGCTCCACCAGCAGCTCCAGTGACGAAATCCGCCCGTCTTTTGACTTTTCGCTCTGCTCCAACTCTCGCACCCGCGCCGAAATCTCCCGCGCCGCCTCCGTTCCGCTTCCCTCCTTCGCCACCTCCAGCGTCAGCGACGGGCTCACAAGAGGGTTTTCCTGCGTATTTGTTTGTGCACTGGCTTGTGCATTCCCCTGCGTGCTCACCAGAGAGTTTCCCTGCGTGCTCACCAGAGGGTTGGCGGGTCGCTCCTGCAGCTGCTTCTTCAGCACGCTGACCAGCTTCTTCATCTCGTCGTACCGTCCGTTCACCAGCTCGAACTGCTCGCGCATCTGCCGCATCTCGTCGTTCTGGCTGCTCTCCGACTGCCGCGCCACCTTCTTCTGTCTCTCCACCTCCGCCTGCAGTGCCGCCACTTCCCGCGCAAATTCCCCCGCCTTCTCCGCCTCGCGCTGCTTCGCCGCCGCCAACTCCCCCTCCAGCGCCTCCATCTTCGCACGCAGTGCCGCGCCCGCCGCTCTCAGCTCCTCGTTCTCCTTCTCCTTTGCTTCCTTCGCCTCCACCACCGCCTCCTTCTCCTTCGCCGCGCCCACCGCCGCCTCCGCCGCCTCCGCCACCAGCGCCGTGTTCTTCGCCTTCACGGCGCGCAGCTCCGTCGCCAGCTCGCCCAGCCGCGCTACCAGCTCCGCCTGCTTTCGTCTCTCCTCCTCCGCCTCCTTCGCGCCCTCCACGGCCTTCTCGCTCGCCGCCTGCTCCGCCTGCGCCAGCCGCTCCAACAGCCCTCGCTTCTCCTCCTCCACGCGCTCCACCGCGCCCTCCAGCGCGTGCTCCCGCGCCGCCGCCTCCTTCTGCAGCTGCGCGTACGCCTCGGAGCTTTGGGTCGCCGCCTCCTCCAGCTGTTTCTCGTGGTTTTGCGCTAGGGACAACTCCAACTCCAGCGCGCTCAGCTCGCTCTTCGCCGACTCCAGTTCCGACGTGGCGTGCGCCAGCGCCGCGGCCGTGCCCGCCGACTCCTCCTTCAGCGATGTGTACAGCTTCTCGCGCTCATCATGCAATTGCCTCAGGTTGTCGTAATCGCGCTGTACCTCCTCCAGCTTCTTGCTGTTTGTTGAATGACTCGACGACGTGTTCTCCAGACGGTCCTGCAGCTTCATCACCGTCTCCGTCGTCTTCTCCAGTTTGAACGACGTCTCGCTCAGCTGCTTCTTCACGGCCGCCAGCTCCTCGTTCCGCTCGCGCAGCTTCGCCTTGAGCGCTCGATCCTTCGTCTCGATCTCCAGCTGCTTCTTCGCCAGCGCCTTTCCCTCCTCGAACACGTCGCTTGATCGCTTGTTCGCCGCCTCCACCTCCGCCTCCAGCTCGGCAATGCGCTGCTGGCACTTCGCCAGCTGCTTGCTCTCCGGCGTCTTCGGCACTCCCACCTTCAGTCTCTTGTTTTCCTCCGCCAATGCATTCCATTTAGATTCGCTCTCTTGAGCTCTCGCCTGTAAACCGGCATTCGCCTTCACTAGAGAGTCGTACTGCTGCTGCAATTGCTCCTTCTCCGCAGTGGCATTCGCTGCCACCTTTTTGAGGTCTTCTATCAACGCCAATGATTCCTGATGATCGTTTTTCATTTCCTCCACCCCCCTTCCTTTCTCGCCCAGTTCGGCTTTCAATTGCTTCAGTTCTTCGGCAGTCGCATCGTATGTCTTTTGAAGTGCGTCATGTGCGGCCTATCCATCACAATACGACTGAAATAGCGACCTGGAGTTGTTTGTACTTGGCCAGCAGCTTCTGTGCAGTGGCTTTACTCACTCCCTTCTCCTTCTTCGTTTCAGCGTCTGCAGCCGCAGCCTCCTGTTCTACACTCGCACCATTCATCTGCAGATGGGACAACGGAAGCTCAAATGATGCGATCCAACGATGACAGAAAACGAACCCTTTTTCTACACTGCAGAAAAGAAGCGCTTTCAAACAAACAGACGGGATTACATGATATCTAAAACCATACGAACAACTTCGCGAACAGACTCCGCAATCGTGTCATCCTCGCATTCCACGCTCCAATTCTGGCGGTGGACGAACACCTCCATTCCCTCCGGCATGACGATCTTCCAGAAGGGCGAGCCCTCCTCCTCCTCCACCGCACCAAACTACATTTCACTCCCTCTTCTCTTCCTCACCTGCTCCTCCAACACCTCCTTCACCACGGCCTCCTTTCCCTCCGCACGGAGACCCGGTGCGCACGCATTCGGCATCGGCGTCTCTCCCTCCTGTGGCAAGTCACACAGCGTCTGCGCTCTCTACCACTCACATTTCCCTCCAATGCGCACCAGCGGCGACAGGATGTTGGCGTCCTGCTGGAGAACCAGCATCAGCAGCGAGTCCACGCGCACGTCCGTCTCGTAGTCGCTCATCCACTCGATCATGTACTCCGCCACACAGTTCTGCTGGTGCAGGAGGGTGACCGTGATCTTGCCGTCGCACACCACCGTCGTCTTCGCCTCGTTCTATTCATCACTCCTTCACGCCTCCTCCACCAGCTCCACCTTGGATGACACGAACGCGCACAGCGACGCCATTCCCGCCAAGTCGAGCCGCGATTTGAAGTGCTCGCGGTACAGAATGCGGCGCACTTTCAGCTGCGTGAAGGTACACAAATCCCTACCACTCAAAACACCTTCCTTCTCCCACTCCGGATTCATCAACTGATACTGGAAGTCCTTCTTCACCAAAACGCCCCGAATCTCGTCATGCACGTTCAGTGATTGCTCCGCCGCGCGCCCCACAATCCGCACAAACATGGGCGAGTTGAACCGGAACTTCAGCGCCTTCTGGTTCTCGGGCGTGTACACCTACCCATGATCATCAAGGCCTGCGCGTACCGTCAACGACCCCTCGTTGATGCGCTCCGCCAGCTCCTCCTCCAGTCCCTGTTTCAGCGCGTCCATCTTCGACACCTCACCATGCACTACAACTCACTCGCTCACTTCTCTCTCACCCAGCACCACACGCTCGGGCTCCGTGTCGCGAATGAAGGAGAGCGTGCCGGGGAAGTCGGAGTGCGCGGAGAAGGAGATGGTAGTGGCAGGGCAGCGCACCTCGATCTGCTCCGAGATCTTGCCGTTCATGATCTGAATCATCTTCTCGCCGTCCTTCAGCCGACGCGCCACCGTGTTCTACGCCTCACGCCTCCCGCGGGAATCCACCGCCATGCAGTAGCCCGTCAGGATGATCAGGTTGTTCTCGTTTCCCGCCATCTTCTCCAGCACGATGCGAGACGTTCCGTTGTCCATCATCGCCGGAGAACACAGAATCACGCACGGCGGAATCGCGCTGAACTCCGTGGCCAGCCACTACGCCTCAACAATTCCCGCCATCTCCACCTCGTCCACACTGTTGGGGATGGTGACGTTACGAAGATCGAAAGGGTTGTGGTCACTCACGCGCGATCGAATGGTGTTGTTCATCATGTCAATCGATCGCTACGATGAAACGCCCGCCCTGTTCTCACCTTGAACAAATTCATGCTCTTTTTTGCCAACTGGTTCAGGTAGATAATACTACCCAGGCGTTTCATGTCGGGGTGCTTTTCCCAATACTCGTCCAGCAGCAGCAGCAGCTCCTGCGTGCGTCCCAGCGCAAACACCGGCAGAAGGATCTTGCCGCGCTTCTTCAGCGTCGCCACCACCTTTGCTGCGAGTGACTATGCCAATGCAGCATTACTCACCAATTCGTTCTCGCGATCCTTGCGATTGTCGTGGGTCGTCTTTCCGTAGGTGCTCTCCGCAATGACCACGTTGGGGTGGAACGGAGGAATCTCTGCGGCAGGCAAATGGCGATCCTCTTCGCGGGAAAAGTCGCCGGTGTATCTAGAGTGAACGAGATAAAAAATGGAGTACAGAACACGAACAGAGTCGATTTCCACGCAGAACATGGCCGCTCCGAGGACATGTCCGGCTTGGAAGCAGGTGATCTTGATTCCGTTGTGCCATCGCTCCTCGTGGTAGTTGATGGTCTCGATCGAGTTCACGCACGCTTCGAGTTGCTGCGCCGTGTAGATGGTCTCCGCTTCGCTCTCGCTGGAAGAAATGGACAGGTAGTCGGTCAGAAGACTCTTCATGATGTCGCGCGTGGGGTACGTCATGAAGATGCGAGTGCGCTTCTTCCCATCTTCACCATTGTGGAAGAAACTGCGCTCTGTGCGTAATGGATGCAATTTCAAACGTACGAGGCAGCACGGGGAGAGCGCCACAATGATCCAAGTGGAAGTGCGAAATCAGAACCAGATCCACATAATCATCTTCGATAGCATCTAGCAGGGGTAAGGATCCCTTGCCCACGCCACTAACGGTAAGGGGAGGGAGAAAGTCGGTACTTTGGAAGAATACCACAATCAAACAGAACGACCTTGCCCTTGTAGCTCAGATAGATGCAGGACCTTCCGACTTCTCTTCCAGCACCCAAAGGACGGATGATCAGCTGATCGCCGTCGATTACCGTGTCAACGGGCCTATCATGGATGGTTCTATGCGCATCTACCTATCTGCGATGATGTTCATTGCTTCCGCGATCCGTGTCACGAAGAAAAGGAAGAGTGTGATCTAGTTGTTTTTTGCAATGGAAGTGGCAGCAACCTATTTGGAGCATGGTGTGCAGGTGCAGTGAGTCCAACAAACACGATACAGCAATTACAATTCAGTACTCGTTTTATTCCGTTTCACATCCGTGATGACAAAGCCATTCTCGTCCAAGTTCATTGTCACCTGCAGCTGGTATACATCACCCTCGCGGAGCTCATTCAGATTCTTCCGATCCACCACCCTCGGGCTCTTGTCGCCGAATCGCTGTTCCAGCACCAATAAATCCTTCGAGCTCACGCCACTCGTGTACGTAAGCGCGCACTTCTTCTCGAGTCGCGACGAAGGGAAACACGTTCCGCTGGGAATGCACAGCACCTGATCGCTGTCCAGTCCCACGCTGTATGCGGCCTGGGAGCACTGCTTCACGGAGGACACCATGCCAGACACCATTTCCACTCCTTCGCAGCACATGTCCGAATCGCTCACATAGGTCACTTCCTTGCGATACTTCTGCTTCAGAGCCTCAGTCCATGCGGGAAAGCGTGTCGTGCATCCAGACACAACGATGCCGTTGATCATCGCCAAGGACATGTTGCTCAGGAGAAGGCAGTTTTCAATCATATTGAAGACAGGCGCGACGAGCGACCGGACGGCCTCTCCGCAGTCGTCCTCTCCGATCTCTTCTTCCTTTCCGTCGCTCAGCTCGATCGTCGCATCTTCATTCGTCATCGCGTAAAGACTGCGGATGATCTCCAGGTAGCGACACTCCTTTCGGATTCTCATGTTCTCGTCCATCTTCTTGAACTCGGGAGCAAGACCCGCCGATTCAACGCGGCGGACGAAGGCATCCAGCGTGGCCTTCAGCACATCGACCTCTGTAACGGATGTATCCGACACGCTGATAACTGGAGTCGCTTGCTTTCGATCGATGCTGTAGATGCTCACTGTCAGGCCTTCGGTGTCAATGCGGACAATGAGCATGTTGCACTTTTCCGGGACATGCTTCATGCAGGATGCAGCAATCGTCGCAGACTGATTCACCAGTTTCACCTTCACGTCTTCGTTCAGCAGATTCCCCTTCACCATTCGGAACAGTGCAGCGCGCCTAAGCACGGAGAAATGATCGGGAACCACAAAGCCAAGGGTTCGAATCGATCCCTGAGCATCCCTCACTTTTGACACGATATTTGAGAATACAGTATTCACGACGGTTTCCACATCAATAGTACGTCCGTTATGGACATACTGAATGTCGCCATTTGCCTTCTGCTGGGCAGTCACGCTGCATGCTGACTTCAGTACACGGACCAACCTCCCATCGAGTCCCGGCCCAAACAACGCGAATGAAAAGGGCAGGTCTTGTTCCATGGATTTGAAGGGAGAGATCGTCTTGATCGAGTCCTTCGTTGCATTTCGGGGGAGATAGCACGTGGAGGAAGAAATGGGCTGATTCCCCCTTCCTAAGAGCTGAACGACCCCGTCCTTGATGGCAGCGGCGTAGACCACTTCCGATGTTGGGAAAATGCAAGTAGCCATGTTGGGATAAGAGAAAACTAGTTAACTGAAAGCCGTAGCCAGATGAAGGTAGCAACACAGAACTCGTTCACGCGGATTTAACAAACAGCCGTCGAGTAATATACCACTTCATGAGCTCAGTACACTTAATCCAGATTAGCCATGTTGACGTCCTTCTCCGTGTACTTGCCAGTGGCCTTGCGACCCTTGCGCTCAAGGATGTTCTTTCTGTCCTTGTTCAGCTTCAGCTCGGTGATCTCCACCTTGGAGGCGTCAATACCGACCTTGGCCGAAGAGCCGTTGACCTTCTCGCGAGTGAGGCCCTCGATGTGGATGACCCACTTCTTTCTGTACACTTCCACGACCTTGCCCTCCTTGCCCTTGTTGCTGCCGCGCAGCACCTTCACCTTATCGCCCTTCACGATGGGCATGGCACCGACCTTTGCGTTATGACAGTTAAGTGACAATCACGTTGTACTTGTTCTTCAGAGCCTCGCAGAGAGGAGAAGACATCATCACACGGCGGATGCTGGAGGGAGCGGAGAAATGGGCCTTGCGAGTCGTGCGGCGAGAAGAAGAGACACTAGGACTACAAGCGAGTTAGCATGGTGTCGTTGAATAGGGAACAGGAAACACGACAGCAGGGATGACGCAATGACTGGGAACAACCCATCCACAGGGCATCCATCCCATAACGGCAGAACGGTTTCCAGAGACGGTCTAAACAAGAAACGTACTTGAACTTCATTCTTTTCACAATGAGCGGGTATATTCTCTACGTTTTCAAGAGAGAGAATGGGCGGCGGTTTGTCTATCGGCAATTCCTATATGATTTCTGGGAGCGTTGATTCACTCCATCGTGCTTCTTCTGTCTATTATGGAAGCGCATTGGCCTCTGCGCTTGTTCTTTACGGGATACCGTAACGATAGAGTGCTATTCTATCGGATTGCAAAACAAAGAGGGAGTAGCAAAAACAATTCACTCGGACAGCAACTCCTCCTTTCCCGCCCTGGTATCACAACTATCCTTATCGGGGTACGCGTTTATGCTGGACATATGCACAGCTTCCGTAATGCGCGTGTCGATCCCCATTTGGAGCCTCCATTCTTCCAGACACTTCGTGACGAACAGCAAAATGGAGGAGTAGTACTCCTCCTCGCAAGACGGCAAGGAGGGAGCGTACATGCAGCAACAACACCCCGAACAGCGGGGAATCGTGCACAAACACTAGACGTGACACCAGGAAAAGACACGGACTCTCCCTCGCTGGCTGCCGACTGGAATGTTGTTGTGCTCGTAGTCCTGTAGCCGCAGCAGCACTCCACTTGTTCCGACGTACTCACTCATCAACTACACATGAACGCAGGCGCGCATCTCCACCGAGTGAAAGGAAGGGGAGCTGTAGGCGTCCCTCGAGCCGTAGAGTACCATGAGCGGACAGTCCACTTTGGGGAGGTACGTGGCGCAATCCAAGCGGTCCAGCCGTGATCTGGCCTTCTTCGAGAGGAGGCTATAGAGACAGGAGAAGTGGCTGAAAAAGCAGGCGGGAGACTCCAGCACCACGCCAGACACGTCAGGCATCTTCGCGGCAATGAAGGTGCACAGAAGACAGCCGAGCGACCGCCCGAAGAGGATGAGGGGCGTGTTGGCATAACACCCCGTCCGGAAGTACTCCACCGCCGCCTCGGCAGTCTTGAAGAAGAGGTCGGTGCTGAATTCTTTACCGGACAGACCGTATCCCGGATACTCGACTGCCACCACCGACATGCAAAGCTACTGCTCACAGTGGTGGGTCAAAGCAACCAGATCGGATAGCCGTTGCATCTTCGCATGGATGGCCCTCCCGAGTTGGATGGCGTTGGAGTGAAAATACATAATCACGCCGTTTTTGCTACGCATTAGTACCACTCCTTCTTCAAACGGGTCTTTGTTTATCTCGATGCAGCAAAAGGTCACGCTGTGAAACGAATACTCTCGATAGCAGCTTTGGCTGCGCATGTAAGCGTTATCCGCGGCGCTACGTCCTCACCTCCACAATCAACGGTTCTACATCTGTTTGCGCTTTTTCCTCTTCGGATAGGCTCCCTGGAATACCATTTCCTCGATCATCGCAGAGTCGGAAGCTTCGAGTGTATGGAAAGAAACAAGTGAATAGTTACACGCGAATATCTAATAAATACACTTGAGAGTCCATGGTAGCGAGGCTGAGAATCTCTCCTGACCGGTTAAATGCCATGTCAAAGATGTGGTTGTTCGCCTTGTAAGACCGGATCATCTCGTTCGACTACGCGTGACTCGCCTCTCCCACCATCACCGTCGTGTCATAGAAGTACACAGACTTGTCCAGCCCGGCGCTCGCAATCACCTTCGAGAAGGCCCCATTCGACTGGGCCAAATGCGTCACGCTGGCCCTATTCCTTACCCCCTCCCCTCTCTCTCACTCGTGATCGGCGTACGTGGCGACGGCTGCGGCGGAGTTGATGTCAAACACCTTCACCGTCTTGTCAACCGAGCAGCTACGAATGACAAGGCGGCGAAGAAACCACGAGAAGAACTGCGAAGACAGCGTCGAGGAGGGAAGCACCTGGTTCACCTCTCCCGCATGCGAGTTAAACTCCAGGACAGGGATGCTCTTCTCGTCGTTCCACACCTACCCTCAATTGCGATGATCAGCGCCTACTCGAATCACGTGGTCCTCTCCTCCGGAAATCAGTGCGCGGCCATCCACAGTCCACGCCACGCTGTTGATCTCTCCCTACGATGAAACTCCCGTCCATGCCCCACTTCGTGTCCGGAGAGGATCTGCAGCGGCTTGTGAGCCGGGTCCAGACTTACGTTCACGATATGGCTTGTGCTATCCACCAGGGTCACCATTTCGTCATCGCGCCACAATCCGTCCAAAACAATGGCTACGTCTAATTCTCATGATTAGCAGTCCACTGTTCAGCGGAATGGACAGCGAACCACCGAATTGCTTCTCGCGCTCGTTGACGGAAATCGTGTCGATTTCTTGTATGGCAGAAGAAGCCTCGATCGTGTACACGTAGAAGCTCGGAAGGATACCGGCCACGAGCAGTCGGTTGCCGTTGGGGGAGAAGGACACGCTCATTACCGGCTGGTGGAAGGTCGCAACGGTAATCTCGTCCTTGGCGGAATTCAGCCAGACTTTTACGTCACCGTCATAATTTGCCGTGGCCAGCTTGTCTCCATCCTTCTATGACTTACAGCATATTTACGGGACTACAGACCAGTCCATGCAGGTGATGCTGTCATCTTCGCACTCCGGGTTCTTGTGCGACAGCACAGGTCCCGCCTCGCTTTTGAAGGAGGATCCCTGAGAGGGATCTGCCGTGGCCACGCTCCATAAGTGAACTGTGGCATCTGCCGAGCTATGGGTTACGAATGCTAGGAGCACGTACCCTGTCGCGAGCACGTCAGATTGAGGACACCATTTGCACGAGAAGATCTACCGATCACGTGAAATCAACGACCGCACCTTGCCTGTGTGTCCCTCCAGCGATCTCACCTTCGTGGGAAGCAGTTCCTTCGTCGGTTCCTCCTCCTCCATCGCATTGTCCTCCACTAGACGTAATCCGTTTCCACAGCACAGAACAGATCTCGCGTTTCCCCGAAACACACTTGTGCGGGTGAATGAGCGAAAACGGGGCAACGCACTCGACTTCCGTTCCATCCTGCGGATTACCACAAGGAAGAAGCACATACGTCGCGGACGTGCGCTTCCAGCTCCATGTACTTCAGCGATTTCTGGAGCAAACTGATCAGCGCTCCTGGCTCGACATGTTCATCGCACACTCTGGATTCCGCAATCATACTCTCGTACGAAAAGATGAATGCGCTGTGAGCAAAGCCTACGCCTCAGCCCCGTCCAAGCGCATGCTACCGCACTCCTGCAAATAGCGGTAAATCAAATAGTTCACTTCTTCGGAACGAATGGACATGCTTCCATACACCATTGGAATGGGCTCTGGGCGCTGGGATAACGACGTATGGGCAGTTTCCATTGAATGCAACAAATAGGGCCGATTTTTGTACCAATTCAAACATGAAACAAGCAAACACCCTCGCTATGGACTCTATCCTTGCGGACGACTAAAACCCGAGACGGGGGGCGGGGGAGGCAGAGCACTCTTCTGAATCGGAGGATTGGAGTTATCCACGGACCGTGTCCTCGTCTTCTGTGCTCCGTACGGGTCGTTAGTTCCCGAAAACGGTCTCGCGGATGGATTCTCGTTTTGGGACGTCAGTGACTCCAGCGTTTGCAGACCCTGACACTACACACTGAGCAGTGATCATCAGGCTTACGACACCGATGCAGCGGGAATCCACTTCCGCGACCTTCGAGCGGATAAACTCCGCGGCTCCGATGATATTCTTGCTCACAAACGCCGTATTCTGCTGGAAACTCAGATTGCTCGCATCGCGCTGGATCGACTTCACCGCATCCGAAATGATGCCGCTCGACACGATTCCCTTCTGGCTCAGCTCCAGGATCGTTTTCACGCAGTTGTTCATCTTGGTCAGGCTCTCCGAGGAAATCGGCATTGCGGGCTTCGGCGCGGACTTCAACTGTGCCATCTCCTTCTTCAATCCGGCAATCGTTGCATTACGTGTCTCCAAATCCTTCTTCAATCCAGTGATTGTCGCATTGCGCTTTTCCACGTCCTTCTTCAATCCCTTGATCGTCGCGTTGTGCGCGTCCGCCTCCTTCCTCAACGCCGCAATCGCCGTCTTGCGCGTCTCCACCGCCTTCTGCAGCTGCGCGCGCGCCTCCTTCAGCTTCGCCACCTCGTTCTTCTTCGGCGCCTCCTTCGCCAGCTCCGCGCGCAGGCGATCCAGCTCCGCCTCCTTCTCCTTCAGCTTCGCCTCCAGCTGCTCGTCGACACGTAGCGGCGACTTATCTGCGCATGACCCACAACCGCCGAAACCACCGTTCACGAGGATAGGGAAGGGCGGCTTCACCTCCTGGTACACGCTGCTCAGCTCCTGTGTGATTTGCCGCTCGCGACTAGGGGCGACTGAGGTTCAATAGAGGAAAAGGGGAAACCTTGGATTCGGAAGGAGCAGATGGGCACGGCGGAGTGGGTTTGGAGACTCTCGATCAGAGTGCAGATGCTTTTGTCGCGGAAGAGGAAATCTGGAGATGATCGGCAATCTGTGTCACCCACATGGAATGACGATGGAGTAGATGGAATCGAGTCTGTGGGAGTCGCAGCAACTGCAACTGGGGACGAGCTCCAGTTTGGACGTTTCGTCGGAGAGAACGAGGGAACGAAGATTCGCGCCAAAGGAGGCGGTGATGCGCGACAGGATTTCGAAGACCATCTCCTCCTTGATCACCTTGTCTACCCCTCATCTTGCGCTCGGACACCCACAGCGAATGTGGATGTAGTGGAAAATGGACGGCTTGTTCTCGATGAGGAGATTGCGCACGTGACCTGATCCAGTGCCGTCGATAATAATGTCGTGATAGGAAATTGGAGCGTTGAAGGCTGGAGGGATCTAGCGATGAAGAGGGGGAGGATGGGAGACAAAGATGATAAACAGGAAATCCACATTGCTGGCGATCAGCGAGGACACCGTGCTCTGGGGCGCCACAACCCCATTCATGCTGAAGGCAACCACGTCCTCATTGCGTCCAACCGTTTGTGTTATGTTTTTCAGAATATCGGCAATGCGTGTCGAAGGGTACGCCATTTGCACGAAACACTCGTTGGTGAGGAGGGAGAGGATTTGCAACTACAGGGAAACAAAATCCATCACTATCACTTTTGTCATTGTCGGTGCTTGCACTTTTTGTACAGGAGAGAAGGTGGCGGGATTCGTTGCTGGTGACATGGGACTCGGAGCAGGGCGTTTCCGATCCATTGGAATATATGGATCGCGTCGCTCAATGAAAAGGTCATAGCTGGGATCGCGCCCGATGCTGTTTGGGTAATCATAGGGATTAACAACGGTGTTTCCGAGTTTTATAACAGAGTTCGATTCATTGAGTACCGAAGCCAAGTATGGAAATCGCTACGATTCAAATCCCACAGCCAGGTAATGCCCTCAGGAAATCAAGGAAGCACTCCTTGTAGGTCATGCTCGGCCGAATCTCGATCACCGCTGAGGCATCTCCGTATGACAGCCGAATGTGCTTGGGCATCTTTTGAGTCTGCCCTCCTTCCTGTGCAACAAACAGGGAAACCAGTACACACATGTCACATACGCTTCAAGGGGTGTCCCTCGGTATTGAACACCACTCTGTTGAAATCAATCGCGGGATTTGGGGAGAAGAGGAGATACAGATACTTCAGCGTCTCGGCAGGGAAGAAACTCTCCATCTTGTCCAATGGCGTCTTTCCCTCCACCAGCACGTCCTCGTACTCTCCGTACCCGTACGCCGTCTTGCAGTGCTTCTCAATCGCCATAAACACGTCGTAGCCCCACTCCCTACGCCTCATCCCGACATCGCATTGCCACAAGTAAATCGGGTCCTTTGTGATGGAATAGAGTACGTAGAAGGCCTCAATCGCCTCTGGGCGCAGTTGGTATTGCCTATCGCGCCCTCCGGCCGCCATGCCCTTATCATCGGCGAACGTCACATACTCCGGCGCCAGACCCGTGGGCATGGACTTGTACATCTGGTAGCAGGTGTACCTATCGCGTAACAGCCGGTTCGGACATCCCACGCTAATCCGCGCGCTCTCTGGAAATCGCGTTCCCTCCTCTCCGGATTCTCTTCGTTCTCGGCCCCTAAGGCCAGCATGGCGCTTGCGAAACACGTCATCTGCTCCATCTTCTTAATCACGCGATTGCCCTTCTTCTCTCCCACAAACAAGTAGTCGTCCTTCTTGCTCTTCCCGAACAACATTTCATACATCCCATCCACGCTGCGGTCATACAATCGCTTCAGTCGCTGATTGTCAGTAATCAACCCGATTCTCACCTTATCGCGTTTTCCGCTCTGCAACCATCCCTTCAGCAGGTACTCGTAGTAGGAATCGCCCATCGCCCCCAAGCTGTACACATTCCCGCGGAATTGTCCCGTCACTCTGTCCACGTGCTGTTAAGGAAGCAGTTGTGAGTGTGTAGCCTTCATCACAGTTTTCACATCACAGTTTTCACATCACAGTTTTCACATTACTCATCACACTCATCACATCACATCACATTTTTCACATCACTCATCACATCACTCATCACATCACAGTCATCACATTCACTCATCACTCATCACTCATCACATCACAGTCATCACATTCACTCATCACTCATCACTCATCACATCACAGTCATCACATTCACTCATCACTCATCACTCATCACA
>ERZ827156.1155-NODE-1155-length-33165-cov-4.467381_pt1 | contig 33165 bp, 49 predicted proteins | sample MGYA00519919_ERZ827156 | MGnify/ENA primary metagenome ERZ827156 (study PRJEB31778, sample SAMEA3449269) | human gut metagenome | biome: human gut; feature: human-associated habitat; material: faeces | place: United Kingdom | collected 2010/2012 ...
TGATGAGTGATGTGATGAGTGATGAGTGATGTGATGAGTGATGAGTGATGTGATGAGTTATGTGATGTGATGAGTGATGTGATGTGAAAACAGTGATAACTGTTATGTGATGTGAAAACAGTGATAACCACAAAATATGGTTATGGCAACTCTCTCACCCTTCGCAGATCCCCCAGTTCCTCTTCGAGGCGGGCTACGGCCGTGCCGAGAGCGGTCACCCCGGTCTGATCGGCATCACACAACCCCGTCGCGTAGCTGCCGTCTCCATGGCGCGCCGTGTGGCGGAGGAACTCAACACGCCATGCGGACGCGAGGGAGAGGTGGGCTATCAAATCCGTTATGACTCGCACACCGTGGGCAAGAACTGCAAGGTGAAGTTCATGACGGACGGTATTCTGCTGAAGGAAGTGAGAGTGTGTGGAAGAGTTGAGGATAGATCCAATCTGACTTTCTGCTTCGTCAGTATTCCGTCGTGATGCTGGACGAAGCACACGAACGCAATCTCAACACGGATTTGCTTCTGGGTCTTCTCTCGCGAATTATCCCCTTACGCAAGAAGCTGAAAGAGGAGGGAAAAGTAGTTTCCTCGCTGAAACTCGTGATTATGTCTGCCACCCTCAAGGTGACCGACTTCCAAAACCCGATCTTGTTCACCCCATCGCCCCCCATTATTCACGTGCACGCCAGACAGTATCCGGTGGGCGTTCACTTCGCGAAGAAGACGGAGATGGAGGATTACGTGGGCGCGGCGTACAAGAAAGTGGTACAAATCCACAAGAGACTTCCCGAGGGAGGCGTGCTGGTGTTTTTGACGGGCCAACAGGAGATTGAGACGCTGTGCAAGCGATTGAGAGAGAAGTGAGAAAGAGGGGTGTGTGTGATGAGTAGATTTGATCGGGCTGTCGTGGAGAAGAAGAAGAAGGAGTTGGAGGAGGAGGAGAAGGCGAGACAGGAGGAGGAGGAGAAGGAGGGTCCGACGGTGTTCGTGCCGCCAAAGACCGCGTCGGGGGAAGAGGATGTGATGGTGGACGGTTTGGCGGGCTTTTCAGACTCGGAGGAGGAAGAGGAAGAAATGGGGACAGTTCCGGGCGCGATCGACCCATTCTACGAGTGTGTGGACAAGAACACGATGCCGATGCACGTGTTGCCGCTGTACTCTCTTCTGGAGGAGAAGAAACAGCTGCAGATTTGGGACCCCGTGCCTGAGGGCGAGCGGTTGGTTGTGGTGGCGACGAACGTGGCGGAAACGAGTATTACCATTCCGGGGATCAAATACGTGGTGGACACGGGGCGAGCGAAGGAGAAGGTGTGGGAGAAGGAGACGGGCATTTGCGAGTACAAGGTATGTGATGTGCTTTTGAGTGTGTGATGAGTGATGTGATAACTGTGATATGATATGCTGTTGAGTGATGTGATAACTGTGATGTGATGTGAAAACGACTGTGATGACTGTGAAAACAGGATGACTGTGATGACTGTGAAAACAGGATGACTGTGATGACTGTAATGACCGCATTCACAACACAAGCCACAATCACAACACCACTCACCCTCCCCAGATCCAATGGATCTCTCAGGCCTCCGCCGAGCAGCGTCAAGGCCGTGCCGGTCGTGTGGCGCCCGGGCACTGCTACCGCCTGTACTCCGCGGCGGTCTTCCAGCAGCAGTTCCCGCAATGGGACACGCCGGAAATCTGCCGAACGCCGCTGGAGGACACGCTTCTTCTCATGAAGGATATGGGGATCAAAAACGTGGAAACCTTCCCCTTTCCCACGTTACCGGAACAAGGCTCGATCCAGGCGGCACTTCAAATTCTTGTGGCGCTGGGGGCGGTGGACAAGAACAAGGAGATCTCGACGCTGGGTCGTGCGATGATGAAATACCCCGTGGGCGTGCGCTACGCGAAGATGCTGGTGCTGGCTGGAGAGAAGAAGGAGATTCTGGGCCTGATGGTGGGCGTGATCGCGGCGCTGACGGGCCGGTCGCCCATCATACGGCCTGAGGAATTGATGATGCGAGGAAAGGAGAAGAAGGAAGAAGAGGAAGAGGAAGAGGAAGAGGGAGAAGAGGAGAAGGAGGAGAATTCGGGTAGGGTTGGGGTTCTCTTCTCATAACCAGAACTGCGCAAGTGTCGTGAGAGCCTGCTGCTGTGGCGCGACGCCTCCTCCGACGCCCTGTCGCTGCTCCGTCTGTTCGGCGCCTATCTCCACGCGCCCTCTCCCACCTCCTTCTGCCTTCAGCACTTCCTCCGCGAAAAGGTCCCGATTTCCGCCATTCCTTGACTCTAGACGATGCGTGAAATGACCGAACTGCGCCGTCAAATCATTCGCATTCTGGTCCAGCAGGACGCGTCGCTTTCTCCGCTGCTGGCAAAACCCATCACCCCGCCAACGCCCGCGCAAAACTCCCTCCTGCGACAGGTAGCTTTGGAGAGAGGATGTGAGGGTCAGATCATCGTAGCATCGTTCCTGGACCATGTGGCGAGAAGGATGACGCCGTCGGAGGCACGTGACATCGAAATTCCCCGCGGGAAAGTCCCGTATGTGACGACCAGCATGAACGAAAATACCGCCGGTTTTATCCACCGCGAGAGTTTCGTGCTGCCGCTGAAGCAGAGCGATTTCGTACGAGTGGCAGATGCGTTTTAGGAGTAGGACAAATATCCGGACTATTTCGTGTATCAGGATTTGGTCCAGAAAAATGGAAGGTGGTCCCCCTTCTTTGCATTCACGAGTAGAATCTTCCTGCGAGGCGTTACGCTTCTCAACAAAACCTGGCTTCCGCGGTTATCCGCCGATTCCCAGCAGTGCGTCTTTTCGTCGCCGCTGGAAACTCCCCAGCCGTTCTTCGATCCCAAAAAAGACGCGATTATGTGCTATGTAACTCCTCGATTTGGCCCGCATCTGTGGGAGTTGCCCGCGTACCTAGTGGAGTATCCCCGCAGGGAGGGCGACGAGTTCAAGTGGTTTGCGAAGGAGTTGTTGGAGGGAAAAGTGGTGAAGGAGTTGGAGGTGTTGAAGGGCGTGTATGTGACTTCGCCCGTACTGCTGACCAAGGCGCAGATTCCCGTTCGCGGAATGATGCTGATCACGACGCTTCGCAAGGAGGGTGTGGTGTCGAAGAAGGGACTTCTTTTGGCATGGAAGAAGAATCCACTCTTCTTGAAGACGGAGCTCTTGGCGTGGGTTGCGCCGCGTTGTGCCGTGGCGTTGTCGTTGATGTGGGGTTACATCACGAAGGGAGTCGATGTGCCTGAAGATGTGCTGGCGAAGGTGAAGTCATCGGTATCTGTTTAGTCCTTTTCCGTGTTTGCAACAAACAACAGTACGCACTCTTCACATACTTATCATAATCGGGGATGTTCTTCTTCATGTAGTAGTCTAGCGTGTCGATGATGTCCTACAGGTCAACAAGAAGCAGAGGAGACACCTTCGTAGAAGCGAGGCTCTGTTTCGGTGTCTTGCTGTAAACCACCTTTCCTACCGATCATTGTCCTTTTTCATCATCACCGTTCACAAACACAATGAACACGTTGGTTATGGTGATGAGCGAGGAAATCGCGTAGAGCATCACGGCAATTCCGTAAATGTATAAACGAATCGAGTCGATGTACTCCTGGATGTACGAATAGCCGGTGTAATCGAGGACCTGTGATTGACACTTCCTTACGCGAATACCGGCTTTGAAAACATCAGGATGATGAAGAGAATGCAGGAAAGGAAGAGGGAAGTGAGACTAATGCCCTACGCGTGAAAACCGTGTTCCGACACCACCTTCACGAGCGGACTCTGCTTCTTCATTCGACTCACGATTTCCACTTTGGAGGTGTATTTGTCATGAACGTGCGCCTCGAGGGCCCTGTATGTCCGAGAATACTTCCCCAGCCAGCAGCGTCCGACAAGAATGCTGACGGTGGGGAGGGAGGTGTGCTGCTTACTCTCTTTCTTCATGATGATCTCGATTAGTGACTTCCAAACAAACAGATCACTGCATCAAAAAGATCGTATATCACACAAAAAACCAAACTGCGTTTGAGTGAGCTCTGGTCGTTTCTCTTCCAGATTCATGGCGAGGAAGAAGGACTATTCGTCACAGGCAAGCAGAGAAGGTACCCGCAACTCCCTGTGTAAAATGGGATTCGAAAGATACCTCCACCCATCGCTCTCCTTGGCCAATCGGGGAATAAACCCAGCGTCGAGAATGGAGAGAAGGAAACCCCAGCCCGTTAGGCGCAGCCCTAGCAGTCACACATCGCACAAGGAGAGACAGTGAAAGCAACTGTACACTTGTCCCGCATGCCGGAAAGGACGCTTCCACTGTTCTCGGAAGGTGTTCAGGATACTCCCCTCCATCGCTTTGTTCGTTACTGAAAACCTACGCGTGATTCGTTATATCTACTCAGTACCTTCTGCTCAGGTTGTATATACACTCAGCTGCCATGCTCCTCAGACTCCACTCCTTCTCCGAGTCATTCGGGGAAACCGTTTCTGAGAAGAGGATGGAAAACAAGGCAGGCAGGCAAATGGACCCCTAGGAATGAAAACAGGAGAGAAGAGGAACGAGCGTCTCGTTGGAGTACTCCTCATTGTGCATCACTGCATCCACACACTGGATGAGCCGAAAAAGGAAGAGAGACATCGAATCTGGCTTCTCCTTCAAAACTGATAGTACTTCGCTGGAGAGGAAACGAAGGATGTCAAAAAGAGCAGGTCCCAGTGCCGATTTTGTACGAAGGCAGTGAATCAGGTAATCCATGTTCTGCTGCTGATCACTTGTGTAGATTGCCTTCATTTGGTTCAGTAAATCGTCCTCTTCCATCTTGATGTGTATTCCTGAATCAATAGGCGAGAGGGAGTCGTGCAGTTTCTCCACTCGCTCGAACGAAATTGTGTACTTCTTGATTGGAGAAAAGGTCGGGAACACGTTGAACTCTGACTGAAGATCGACAATCGTGCTATTCTCGATTTCAACAGGCTGCAGAGTGAGTGCTCCAGATAGCGGAGACTCCCTGAGAATTCCCGTTGGGAACGGAAGACCGCCCTAAGCACTTCACCAAAACGGGAGTCACTACGGCAAATCCGCATGCGTTGAAACCATAAACAATATCGGAGCAGGATAGCACTTTGCGACGACTCTTCTTTTGAATTTGAAGGGAAGCCTGTGGATGAAAGCGATACATTCACCGTTCACATATAGCACCTCTCGTAGTACCGAATGTGCGTTTTTCGACACGAGTTCGAGGGCATCCGGGCTTAGTACGAGACTACTGCTATCGAGCGTGCCACCCTGCGTCCAAGGAGGCGTTTGTAGCAATTCCATAGGAAATGAAACGATTCCTCCAAAGACAGTCGAAATGTGGGATTGTCTCATTTTTGCACAATATCGCGTGTAGAAATGGGTAGTATACACAATAACAACGCCTCACCTCAATGTCTTCGCGAATGTGCATGATGACAAACGGAGGGATTCTTGTTGCAAACGATAGGGCATGGAACAGACAGCGGAATGACAGAATAAAAACGGCAATGCTTCTTCATCAGTGAATGGATGGAGGGATATAGAGAGCCGTTTCAACGAGGTGTATCCCATGTGCTTGAACGGCGTGATCTACTGATCCGTTTGGCAAATGATTCCCAGCTGTGATGCGTCTCCACACGAGGACGAAACCATTCTCTGCGTAACGAATCGGGAGCCCATTCTGCTTCCGAGGGACCTTCCTCCCGAAGAACCGCCCTCTCCTCCAAAGCGATCCTTCTCGCTGCAGCAGCTGAAGGGCCGATTGAGTCAGGTGAAGCGTGTGATGAAAAGAGTGCATTTCCCGGAGTGGTGCTGATGCCTAGACGACGGACACGTCGTTGATGCGCATGAAGTACATCGAGCTAACGACGCGCATGAAGCAACGACGGTACTCGACGGCAGCGAACCCTTCGGAATGGCTCGCTGTGGACGTGGCTTCTGTGGGAGGAATTGAGAGTAGAACGCAGAAGCGATGACAGCGCAGAGCGACTACTCCTTTTACGACACCCAGTTCCAAAAGCGGTTTGGCTTGCCTTGTCTTGAAACCATCCTGCTCCGCTTCCGGTGCTCGTTTGGCCGAAGCCGAGGCAGTCTTGAAGTCACGGACACCCACCTCGCCTACCACGGCAGCAAGGGAGTGAAGTGGATTCTTTCCCTGTCAACGGTTCGATGTATCCAGAAAGCCGGTCCGGACACGATTCTGCTCTGCAGTAGTAGCAGAGACTACCACATCTTCCATGTCAAACGCTGTGACAGGATGGTGCGACTGCTGCGCACGCTGTGGGATCCTCGGAAAGCGGAGAGTGAAAGCAGGGAAGCATGCTCCACCGTTCTGAAGAACCAGCTCGCTCTGTTTGACTCCTACAGCCCCGTGTTGGATACAGTGCTGCCCATCCCGTACTGCACTCTCTTTCAAACAAACAATAGGTTGGAACGACTCCTCACACGGTACATCGAGTCGACACGCTTCTATCACTCCCTTCTGGAGAGCGGAGGTGACTTCGGCATTCAGGTGGGCAGATGGCAGCAGAAGGAGGGGAAGTGCTGTCCGGAGAAGAGGAGGGAGGTCCAGTTCCAGCACGTGTATTCCCTCTTCAAGAAGCAGGTGCCCTGTTGCTCCTCCGGCTTCCGATCATCCATAGGCGTGATTCGGCAGCATCAATGCATGGTCCACCATGAAAGAGCCCAAATGATCGTGATAACCATTCAACACACTGTTTCCAACATTCCCATTTATGGAACCCTTCGGCTAATGAATCACTGGATCATCGAGAAGGCACAAGCCGACAGCGTGCGCATCCGCATCTCATACAACATAGAGGGCATGCAAGGCATTGCTCTCGCCACAGTTTGCCTTGGAGGGGAAAGTGACGCCTAGGTGCGCTCCTTCATTTCCGCCCAGTCCCAGCACGTTTGCACACGATGGATTGACATGATACGGACAAAAGAAACTAAACTCCTGATGCTCCCCGATGAAGCCGATTCGAAGAAGCCGTGCAGCGACACGCAGTACACTGTCTTCTTCTGGCTCCTTTTCCTTCTTATCTTGATTACCGCGTTAAGCCTAACGAAGTGGAGTGTTTGTTGCTGCAACGGTTAAGAATTGCATTCTGCTGCATAGTCATTGCCTTTCATGTGGAAGAAAAAGAGAAATGTGCGCTGCAAACAAACAGAGAAGATTACAAGTACCAAAAGAGAGAACTGGAACTGTGCTTCACACTCCAATCGAGGTGAGTGGCCCGGAAGGGAGCGGCCATCATCTCCAATCGCTTCTTTGAAAACACGGCGCTGGGACCGCTCGCCGAAGTGTTGCACAGTCGCCGCCGGAAAAATACCCTCTTCCGGTGCACATACTCGTCATTCTTCCCATTCATGATGATACAGTGGGTAGGCGCGCCGTGGATCCACTTGATAGGCCCCGTAGCGATGACGGAACTACGGTAGCACTTTGCGGACCCAACGAACAGGCCCTTCTCATTAATGCCGTGGGAGGCCCAAAACCAATTGCTACTCAGCCAACGATACTTCCAGACAGGCCTCTTGGTGAACTTGACCACGGAGTAGATGGCGGACTGATCATCGATGGGTCTGGAATCCATGAGCTTGTACGCCTTCTTCCAGAAGGCATGGCTCTTGGGCCCCCACTTCGACAGCACGCCGCCGCCAGAAACGAATAGGCGGTCACCCTCGCGATTCGAGGCGGATACATCAACGCCCGATTTCATGAATAGGGAAAAGAGCTTGGAATAGGAGTCGTTGTGACAGGGGAACACGTGTGTATCGAGAATGAAGTTGTAGTGGAAGGGGAGGTACGCATTGTACAACACCCGAGTCTGCCAGCGGAAATTGACCTGCTTCGGAACGTCACGAAGAGAAATGGGAACAATGACGGTAAGAAACTGGGCAACGGAGTAGGGAACGTTACAGTTGGTCACGAGGGCAGTGTTAGCCTAGGATTGAATGCAAGAAGCAGACATACATTTGGATCCTTGTCCAAGATGGAAATGAGATTGGTACGCAACTGATCCATATAGAGGCTTCCGCGCGCGCATCTGTCACTGCTATACACATAGAACACGATACCCGTGGTGTTAACGGGAGAGAGTATAGGGGCGGTGAAAGACGATAGGACCCGAACTGGCCACACCGTTCTATTTGTTACACCGGACAAACATGCATACAAGGACTTATTCATGCAGCGCCGATCAGTCTTGAAGGATGGGTAGATGAGCCTGGGAGGACACTTCACAGGTACCACCGGCTTAGGCGGACTCTTTACCGGTGAAGTCGGTCGCGCCGTTTGTTTGCCTTCTCCGGTGGTAATCAGTGTGCTGTTCTTCTTGACTGTGCTATTCTGCATTTGGAGTGCGTCGAAGTAGGCGCTGCTCACGGCTTTACGGATAGGTAATGACCTCAGTTCCTCCGATGCCTTGCTGGATGCAGAAATTGAACGAAGAGGGATAATGGAGACAAAGAGGAAGAGGAAGAGGAAGGCAGGAACCATTGTCGAGAATGATAATGATCGTCACGCCTCCGTTGAACTGTGCAATAAGAAGAGGGTTCTGCTCCCTCTGGAGACGGATTCACTGTTTGCTCCCATGGCGGATGATTCATCGAGAATTTCCTTCGACAGCGCCTACTCTGCTTCCAAGTATCGTATGTTTGAAGTGAGCGGCGACATTGCCGACAGAATTGAAAAGGGGATGCCGTACGGGATGCAGTGTTTCTTTCACTTGATTAGACTGTACATAAAAGGAGAAGAGGCGGGATCGTGCGTGTTGACGACTTCCGAAGAGGCCTTCAAACTGGAGAAGATTGAGACGTCAAACACGGTGTTGCTGTGTGTAAAGGAGGATAGTGGGAGACTTGTGGCGAAGGGCGTGTGCGGTTCCTATTTTGAAGTGGGGCACTTATTTTCTGATTTATTATAGCTGCTGAATAATCCAGTGGATGCCAAATCCCTCCTTTCGTTTATTCCCGATTTGAGTGAGATGAATGGATCCAACGTAGTTTTGCATTCATCTATGAACGGTAGAGTCCTACAGTCACTGTAGAGGAATTGGAGAAGCACTGTCTCTTCTCTGCTGCCGACATTGAAAAGGCGTTGACCAAGTGTCGCTACATCATTCGCGATGACAGCGTTGTGCCAAATCGATTTTACAAAGTGTCAAGCTATGTCTTCTACTCGACCCTTCTCGAGTTCATCGATCACTGCATTCTCCACCACATTTCCCTCTCCTCCTTCTCCATGGAGGAGGTGTTGCAGTCGGATCTTCAGATTCCTGCGATTTTCGCGGTTGTGCTTCTCTCTCTCGTTCATTCTAGAGGCACCTCGTTCGATTCTTGAACGACCCTTCCCAACCCACCGCGGATTCCAACCTCTCCATTTCCAGAGCGACGCTCGTCTACGCGCTGGCTAGAGCGGCTTTTCTCTGTCAGAGCCGTTTTCTTCGTTTGGCGGGCTGATGGATAGAGGCGACGGAATGGCTGTCCGAGGAGGATCTGCAGAATACAATAGCCCTCCACCTTCCCTCGGGTGATTGGAATGCGCTGGTTTCACACTAGACTACGATTTCGACATTTCGACAGACACTGCTTATTTGAAGGGCGTTGCCATCCACGAGGCCATCGGAGCCCAGAAGGGGTTCCATTTCATCGACACAGACAAGCTGCGGCTAGATCCGAAGGAGCGGTTTGAGGAGCTGTTCTCCATCGAATCAGAGTGGACGCAGGAAGAGCTTGTTCCGTACATTGCGTAGGCAATGGAGGGAAAGTGAATGATAGAGATTTGGAGGAGGCGGGCTTTGGAAGGCCTGGCGATTTGTTGTTGAAGTATTGCAGAGAGGTGACGGTGAACGAGGGAGACAAAACGTGGAAACACTATGTGCTACGTCATTAATTGTGTTTGTTGTTTTCGCTACTGCACGTCCTTTCCTTCCCGTGTGTCAACGCAATAAGAGCATGTCAGAGAATCTAGTGGAGGACCCGTTCTACAGCATCGACGCAGTCATGTACGAGTCGAAGAAGAAGAAGAATCCGAACATCCCAGTCGATCCGAAGGATTTGGAGGAGGATGTGAAGGGAAAGAAGGTTGGATTGAACGAAGTTGATAACAGGCAGATGAAGATCACTTTCGACGGCGTGAAGCTCGTCTACAACAAGCATGTGTAAGGATTTGAAGGATGGATTCACTCATAGACTCCTCGTTGATGATATGATCGCGGTTGCCTCGGCCAAGCCGAAGGAGATTATTATCCACTCTCTGCCGCGAATTGGAAATGGTAGAGCCGCTTTCGAGGGAGTGATCATTCAGGCTATCGAGAGCGGTACTGGAAGAAGTCCAAGATTGTGTTTGCCACGCGTACGGTTGTGTGGCCGCGCTGAAGAGTAGGGGAGCAGGCTTCCGAGTGGTTCAACATCGTGAACACGGCGATCGAGAACGGTCGCTACACCGAGCGCTCGGAGCGAGGCCCCATCGTCGAATTCAGTTGCGGTTGCTCGCTCTGTTCATGGTAGAGGATGATACGCGTGTGAAGCGCGTTCGCGTGATCGTAAACCCCCACGGCGGAAAGGGCGACGCGCAGCAGGTGTTCAACACCCGCATCCTGCCTCTTCTCCAGCTCGCCGGCATTCAGTGCGATCTGGAAATCACCAAGTACTATGGTCGTTGAGTCTCGTCCTTGTTACTCGCAGCCAACGCCAAGGACATGGCCATCACACACGAACCTGACAAGTACGAGGGCGTTTTGCTGGTGTCTGGCGACGGATTGGTGAACGAGTTCGTCAACGGCTTGATGCAACGGTAAATGCCCGAAATCGGCCTGATTTTCAGCGTTGACAGCTGCTACGCGATCTACAACACGCCCATTTGCCACGTGTCCGCGGGAACCCAAAACCAGATTTCGGGCGGAATTGGGACAACTTGTTACGAAACGGCCGCGTATTGTATCATCAAGGTGGGAGTGAAGGGAGCGTGTGAGGGGCAGCATAAGGTGAAGGCGCTGGACGTGCTGCGAGTGAGTCCGAAGAACATGCCGATTCAGTACTCCTTGTGCGGCGTCGTGGCGGGAATCGGCGGAGACATGGTGAAGGATTACGAATCCTACCGCGTGTACGGCTGCATGCGATATCCGCTGTTGAAGGTGATGATGATGCCATGATGTGACGCTCAGTTAAAATGGGGCGTGTTCAAGAGACAGAAGCACGTGACGGATTTGGAGTACACGCCCGTGAGCGATCGTATTCAGCATTACCAGATGCATAAATGCAGTCGGACCAAGTGAGCGAAATCGGGCCGATTTATGTCAGAGCGAATTGCCCCGTGTGTATCGACGGCCATCACAACTACTTCTACAAGCCGCTGAAGTGCCCCCACGCCCCCAACAGTTTGAGTGCACGTGTCGTGTGAGACTCAGATCAGGACGAGGACAAGATGATCCACCCCGAAGACAGCTCCGACTCCGACAGCGATTCTTTGGACTCTTTAGTGCTGTGAGCAAAGGTGTGGGGGATGAGGAATAGTCCCGCGGGATTCTCCGCCGCGTGCTCGTGCGAGTACCCGCGTTGGTGCCAGCTGGTGAGCAACCGTGAGTGGATCAGTGACGACCTGTTCGAGATCACACAGGAGGAGGAGGGGTGCTGCGGGCGTCGGAAGCGTGTGGTGGAGTGAATGACGAGGGAGGGTGTGATGGGCAGAGAGAACCACACGGAGCGTGTGGTGACAGTGCAGAAGCCGGTGGAGGAGACGGACCTGCAATATCTCACCATCGGGATTGTGGTGAACGCGCCGTACGGTGGGTGTGAGGTGAAGCAGTGACACGCAGACGGGGAGTACTGTCATTGCTGTGATGGCAGTTTGGATCTGATTGTGGCGCGAAGCGGAACCTGCTGTCAGACGGTGGGCTTGCTGGGCCGGTACGTGACGCGCACGCATCTGAAGTCGCCGCTGATGGACTATATCAAGGCGAAGTCGGTGGTGCTGCGCAACCCCGGCGAGAACACGGTGAACGTGGATGGCGAAGAACTGACCTATGAAGACGAGTTGAAGGTGGAGGTGTGCGAGGCGGGAGTGACGTGCTACGGTGAACTCTAGCGCTGTTTGTTCAACACACACGACAGAGTACATTAAAAGGACCAACCCTCTTCTGAGGAAGTCGACTCGGGTTCCATACTCTCTGGAGTCTCCGAAAACTCCGAGTCGGGAAGCGAGTCCAGCACCACGCGCTGACGTGGACCGGTGACGGGCGTGGTGGAATCGGAGTGCTTGTACGGATTGGCGCGCTTTCCGTACACTGACTTCATCACCTTCTCTCCATCGGGATTGGATTCCGCCGATTCGTATACGCCCGAGGCGATGAGCGATTCGTAATCAGAGGCAGACACCATGATCACGTCATCCTTGTTCGTTCCGTTCTTGGCCTTGATCTTCCGCAATTGCTTCTTGTTGAAGGAACTCGCTTGGCGCTCCGGCTTCTTGCTGCTTCTCTTGTAGTGGTTCTTGTACGAACACTCCGGGCAGTCTACTCGTCAATCGCAGCATCATTCCCAACAAAGCGTTCCGCTCGTCTTATACTTCGTCACGCGCGACACCACGCTTTCCTGCCACTCCTTTCCACACCCACTCTGTCGGAGTGGCTCATCTTCCGGAATGGAGATGGTTTCCACGATTTCCCCAATTTCCAGGGGCTTGGGCGTGGAGGCGGTGCAGATCCACCAGACCAGACGATCGGAGCACGGAAACACCATGGAGGGAGTTAATGATCCGTTCTTGGTGGGATGCCACTGCGCTGCGATGGCGGGGTAGAGATAGGCCAGAGAGCGTTCTGGCGACACGATGTGCCCGTTGCAGTACGGACAGCCACTGTGATGCGACGATGTGCGATTGTTCACCGTGGTTTGCCACTCGTGGCCCTTTTCGCACTTCCACCACACGCGCACGGCGGAGCTCTTGCTGACGTGCGAGGGAAGCAAATCGCCGTTCTTCTCGTAGTCCCACTCCTTCGCGATCTCAGGATAGGCCTGCTCCAGAGTGCGTGTCGTTGGGTGCATTCCGATGCAGTACGGACACAGATCTACGCATCATCCAGCCCACCTCCTCAAACGCTGCGTGGGCGTCTTCGGATTCACGCGCTGGTTGATCGGCCGCTTCCACTCGTGGCCCTTCTCGCACATCCACCACACATTCTTCGTGCTCGTATACGTCACTGCGGACGGCAGGAGACTGTTGTTCTTGGTGGGGTGCCACTGCGCCGCAATCTCGGGGAACTTGGTGGAGAGCGAGTTGGTGATGGACACGCGCTTGTTGTTGCAGAACGGGCAGCCGATGTACTTGTTGTTCTTGTCCACCATGTACCGGATGCTTGCCTGCCACTCGTGGTCCACTCCCTTCGGACACTTCCACCACACCTTCTGAAAGGATTTGATGGTCACATCCTCCGGGCTGATGCCGACATTCTTCGTAGGATGCCATAAAAGCAAGAGCTCGGGATTCGTCTCGCTGATCGGCGGAATACTGTCGCTCCGACGGTAGAATCGCTGCTGCACACCGATTGAAAGCCATCCGAGTTGGCGCGGAGCGCTGGCAATCCCCTTCTCGAAAGAGAGCGCCGAACACCTCTTCCATAGCACGGGAATCACTCGCGTCATCTTCTTCACTCCGTTTCGAGACAATGAGAGCATGATTCAGCAACAACCAAGGATCATGTGATTTCTCTTCCATTCTTCCCTGCTATTGCTTTGGAATTAACACTGCTAAATGGATCCATCTGCGGCGTGTCCATGCCGCACCTTCTCCTTTGCAATCCATGGGATGGAAACCGAGTTGCAGATCAGTGAAGTGTACTCAGGAGACTATGGCTGCATCGCCTGGCCATCCTCGATCGTGCTAGCGACTCTAATCGCTCGTCATTCCTCTCTCTTCTCTTCTGCAAGGGTGTTGGAACTGGGATGCGGTGTGGGTCTTCCTGGCATCGTGGCGGCGAAGTGCGGGAGTGTTGTGCACTTGACCGACGTGGGACAGCCTGCTGGTATTCTCGAGAACTGCAGAGACAACTGCAAACGGAATCACGTCGACTCAAAGTGCCATGTGGTAGGCTCTCCGCTTCTTCTCCAATCTAGTTTCCGTTGTACTGGGGACACATCACGAAGGAGTTGCTGCAGCTGGAACCCATTGATTTGGTGATTGGCGCGGATCTCTTCTACGACTCCAAACGCAGCCAAATGTCATTGTGTTTATGACTAGTGATCGACAGCTTATTGGCAACGCTATCCTTCTTGCTGAAACGCAATCCCCACTGCCGATTCCTGTTTGTGCTTCCCGAACGACTGTAACTGCAGCTGGGTGTTGATTACGGATAGCTATATGAAGCGCATCGAGAGCTACTTGGAGACGTGGGAATTGCCCTATGCTGTTGCCTTTTACGACGGCGATACGACGGAACAGATCGTCCTCCTGTACTCTACCTCCCTACAACCCCTTTTCAATTTCCCTGTTTGTCAAACACTCATTCCCAAATGCACTGCTGATCCAACACACATTCACAAAAGACTAATTCGAAGGCTCGTAATGGGACGGATCCATGTTGCCTTCATTCATGATCATCAGCTCGCCGTCCTGCTTCATCATCACTGCGTTGCCGTCCATGGGTACACTCACATCACTCATCTTCATCCTCCTACCCTCATATGCCATTTCCATCACCCACTTCTCCTGCGCGTATTCCTCCTTCATCTCATGACTCATCATCCCCCACTCTCTCCCGCAAATCTCCCGAATCTCCGAATCGCTGATCGCTGCTCATCACATCTTCATTCCATTCCCACAAGGCTTGCTTTGTCGGATTGCTGTCGATCTCTGGCTCATATATTGCACAAAACCCGAATTCTCATCCTCCTCCTACCAATCACTCCCATTTCCGTCAATCACGGGATTGATCGTTTCTTGCTCCAATCGGGATTTCTCGATGTACGGTTGCTTCTCCTCGTCCGGAAGACTCTTCCAAATATCGGACAGTTTCTTGCTGATCTCCCCGAATCCCAAACCTACCCCTCAACACCCCCCATTTTTCATGCCTCCGTTCTGCTCGCGCAAACGCGCCATTTGCTCCTTGTAGAAGAACGTGTACGGCGTGCGAGCTCGTTTCATTCGCTTCGCCTTCGGCACGGGAAGCACGAACGGTTGCTTGATACTACGTGTCATCAAAAAACGGGGGGCCCCAACTTCATTTTCACCTTTTCCACTTCGCGTTTGATTCGTTCCTTGTCGTCAAACGCGTTCGACTCGTACAAAAACCGCTCTTCTTCTGGCATTTCCGTCCACCGAGCATTCAGCGCGCGGTTGATTTCATTAGACGACATTTCTATGGTCAAAAAAAAGGTCCGATTTCTCACGAGGGTTTTGGGAGCGCATTTCTTCGCGTTTGAGAGAGCAGAAGTACAGATAGGCACTCTTCGCACGCGAGGCGGAAGCAAAGGAGTTCCGACTCGTTCTTCGCAGGTCTTCCGGGCTACGATGTGATCATGATCGCAATGGCGAGTACGTCATGCCGATGCTCTTCAGCTCGTTCTGGAAGCGAATTCGGTCCTCGTACTCGGATTGCTTGAACGGCTGCCCATCATCGCATCACGCCAAACCAACCTCCTTCTCCTCCGGAGACAGCGCGTTCCACTCCTGGCCCAGGCGGCGACTCACATCAACAGGACTCAGATCTGGATGGGAATCCAACACGCAAACACAAACTCTCATTCTCATCTTGAATTCGCTGTCGATGCTTTAGACAGAAGAAAATGTACGCACTGCGGGGCTTCTTGGGGATTTGGACGGTGTTGCAGCCATGAAGGCGAGACATCGAGGAATCCTTCGATCGCATGTCTCGCTTGGGCTTTCCGTAGGATTCGGAACTAGGAATAAGGGAAGAGGAACATTACGACGTTTGCAGCGACAAATCTTTCATCTCGCTCCGTTCCATGTAGTACTGCTTTTCCTTCATGGGCAGCGCCTTCCAGTTGGCGTCGATAATTCCAGACAGCTCGTTCACGGGGAGCGCTGTGCGTCAATCGTGATGACCACTTCTACCGGGATTGCTGGCGTGGATGATATTGCGCTGCTCCTTTGAAAAGGTGTTGAATGCCTCCCTATCTCGCCGCGTATCCTCCTGCAAGGACTCATCGTCACAATGCACTCCAAGGTGTACCAGATTCATAATCGAGTTCATTCCATCTCCGGCAATGTCAAATTCGCTCCTTCCAATGGGACTAAACTGCTTCTTTGCACTGGACTCGCGGCTCTCGAACTCCTTCATTCCCTCCTCCTATCGGTGATTGCTCCTAGACACAAAACCACTCGGATAATCGCCTTGATCGTCTCCTTTTCGGCAATCAGGCTTTCCTTCGTCAGATTCAAACGCTGCTCCAGCATCTTCAGCACCGTTTTGAACCGAACCGTTCTAGGACTAAACGGACGCACGGACCATCACTCGATGTCTGAAACGCATTTCAAATAGGAGCGCACCTCGCTGGCGATGCGTTCGTGAAGCGAACTGGACATTCTACACGCGTGTTAGCACTCATGAACTCAAAAACGGTCCTTCACGACTCTTGTCAATGCGACAGCATCGCAGAAGGACGATAGCGGACGAATTCCAACAATGGGCGTTCCTACCCTCTTTTGGCGCTTCGGATTCAAACAAGCCGAGTGAAGCAAGAAAAGGGTGGAGTGTCCCTGGAAGAATCGCGGGAAGCGGCTTCCCAACGACGTTGGGGTCATACGATGCTTGCTGATTTCCGAAGCGGCGACCCCCTGGATTGTTTTCCCTCTCATTTCTGCGCAACAAACAAGCGAAAACAAACCGTTCTTGTTCCATCCCTTTCCAAGCTTCCTGGAGACCATCGGGTGAACATCTACGACTTAGCGCTCCCATTCTGGATGACTCTCGGAAACGAGGTGGACTTCCCCCGGAACGACGCCGTTTCCAATCTGCGTCAGGTTCGGAAGGTCTAGATCTCAGAGGATTCAGTCAGGATCACGCTTCAGCGTCATGGCGGTACAGTTCTTCAGCGTGTCTCCAGAGTCGCATTTCAGTGCCATCAGATTCGGCATGTCTAGACTTTAGAGTATTCAAGCAGGATCACTCTCCATCGTCAGCAGACAGTAGGACTTGTCGCCACACATGGACTGCTCTCCCAGTGTGATGCTTAGCAAGCTCGGCAGGCCTAGTTTTCACTCTTATCTACCACTCTGACCGATGAATGCAAAATCGGAGCCGTATCGAAAGCACTTCTTTCCAAAGATCACCAGAATGAGACTGGGCGACACTACCATGCATTTTATTCTCTTCACCCACTCTCGATTGCGAATCCTGATCGGAAGAAAGCACCCTGCTCCACTTCTTCGTGAACGGTTTCCGCAAGGTCCAACGTCTCCGCACCGATCTCAATCTCCGTCAGCTCCGGGTTGTCTATCGATGACGCATTCATCGCATCGCTACACTTCGCCTCGAAGTAGTAGAACGAGGGGAAGGAGTAGTTGCCGACGCGAATCGTCTTCAGCTTCGGGTTGTTGTTGCAGTGGAACATGCACTCCTGGAAGTGTTGCTGCCTGGGCGTGTGGGTGAAGGAGCAACAACCAATCACCACCACCTCCAAGTTGGGCATGTTGTCCACCACCAGCGACTTCACGTACCGACAAGCCATCGAGCCGATCACCACCGAACGCAGCTGCACGAATTTCCCCAGATTTAGCTCCGGCACCATATGTCTGGAATTGCAGGCATAGTTGTCAATCACGAGGGACTGCACCGTCGTGGCAAGAGTGCTCAGGTCCTGATAGCCCGTCACGTTTACCTGTTCCAGTGCTGCGGGAATCCGCAGGCATTTCCGCGCGCCGTCGGCGTCTGTGTGTAATTCAATGAGAGAACAGGTACCAAGAATCACGGCTTGTTGCGCGGTGACGAAAGCGTTGGGCAGAGTGGCTTTGGCGAGACGAGGCAAGTCTAGTGGAAAAAGGAGAAAGAAGTGAAACGCTTCAGAACAAAGAACTGACAGTTGGAGAAGGTGTCGGGCGAGCCTTCGATGGTTTTGAGAACGGGCAGATCTGTGTGTGAAGAGAGAGAAGGAGAAGTGCTTTGAAGGGTGACCTTGGTGGTGTAGGTAGGAACGCCGACAAACGAGCCTTTGCCGAACATCAGCGTTTCGACGAAAGGACAGTCTAGAGTGAAGAGAGAGGCGTGATCGGACCCGAGAAGACAGCTGTGGAGAAGTGCGGGAATGATTTCTCCCCGAAGTGAGCGTTGGACATGCGAGTGTCTGGTTGTGATGGAGGAGAAGAAGAAGTACAAGAAATGGAAAAATGCTTGAAGTGCGTGAAACAGTGCCTGCCCACATAGAACGTCTCCAACTGCGGGCAGTTGCGCACAGTGACGGACAGCGCTCCTGTTTTGGCGTGGCGGAAGCAGTTATGGCGGACGGCGAAGAAGCCGAGATGGACCATGTTCACGAGAGAGAGCGACTGGGTCAGGTTGAAGCAATTATCCTCGAATACCACGGAGTGCAGGTTTAGAAAGGACTCGAAGGACAGACAGCGGATTTCTCGCGAGTTGAACACACCCTCGCAAAAATCGATGGTTGTGATGTAACTGTGGAACTGGAAATGCACGTCGGAATCAACGGTCAGCGGCTCTTCCACCACGTCTCCCACTTGTACGTCATTCACCCAATCGCCTCGATACACCCAGTCCCCGTGCCGGTTGTATTGTGTTCCCTTTCCCCAGCGCTTTCCTTCACACCACTCGCCTTCATATTCCATCACACCAATGTCCGAGTAATACCGAGTGCCATAACACACGTTCACTTCGCCCACGCGGAATCCCTCGTACGCCTTCTCGCCCTCACTGTCATACAACACGCCCCAACCAAACGGTTGGTTGCCCAGCACGTCTCCTTCCCATCTCTCTCCATCATCACTCAGATTCAGCACCTTCTTCTTCTCCACCCGCTTCAAATCCTCGTCATTCACCCTTAGCAACTCCTTTCTCTTCACGTCCGCCACCACCACATTCCCGTACTTGTTCCACTGAAACACTCTCTCTTGTTCCTTGCTCAATCCACCGCACACCTCAATCTCCTTTCCATACAACTCCAAATCCAACAACGTCGTGTCGTCCGCGAACACCATCGCCTCCTCCAACACTTCCTTCTTCGTCATCTCCATCGCGTTGTGCTTCAACTGGAGAGGGCGTTTCACCCACTGGGTTGTCATGATGGCGGGAGTTTTCAGATAGATTTCCCGCTCTTCGACGAGATAGCCGCATTCCTTGAAGCGTCTGTACGTCTTGCTGATGAAGGGATGCTACGATTGAGCTCCTTCGATGGTCGAACGTCGAGCAATGATGCCATCGATGCAACCTTCTTTTCCAAACAAGTCGTTGTGAAGTTGAGGAGGGTGGCATCCCAATCGCCGGTGGTGAAGTAGACCTTCTCTCGGTTCTCTCTCCCTCCGAACAGCTCGATCATCAGCAAACCCACTTGGACGATGTCTTCCTGCATCGCGCTCGCATCGTTGGGAAGCGAGCGATAGCCGTAATCCGTTAGACCGAAGGAATTGTTGGCAAGGGGAAGGATGTTGCTTGCCGTGACGTTCTACGCGAAAACTGGATAAATCTTAGGCTACTCCATGCGACACGCCACGCTTGTGAAGATTGGCGAGAGCAGAGACAACATACACGGCAATACAACGTATCGTGTGAATGTCTAGCACAAAACCGTAATCAATGCAATCCGCAAGGGAGGCGGGACTCTTCTTTTCCATGAACACCTACGCATGACCGAAATCGATACGAACGCACCATAAACCCCTTCTCTCTTTCGATCACTCTTCTATACTGGATGTCTGGCTGAAAATGGGCGCCCTTCAGCTGTTTGATGTTCGCCTTCAGAATGCCCAGCAGATTCTTGTTTTTCACGTATTTGATAATGAGACTTTCCCTCGTCCGGTTGTCTATTGCCTCCATCACCGTGCTATGCCGCCTGGTGGTGAGAAGCCAACCTACGCAACCTACGTCTCTTTCATGACTCCGACCACTGTAAAATCCTCTTTCGTATTCAACGGCATGATTACTGGCGAGGGTAGAATGAACAAATCTGTTTGTGAACAAACAGCACGATTACACAAGCAACAATAAATTCTATCCATTACAGTCTGCCACAGCACAAACCTGAAGCAGGTTACACACACTCGAATACATCAACGGACACTCACTCACCAGTCGGTGGAACTCCTCGACCCACTCGCGCAGACACAGCGGCAGGGGATGCTTCATCTACGCCTCACAGATCGGGAGATCATCCACCTCCAGGAACACGGCGAAGCAGGGCTGCGAGAACAGCATCACGTAGAAGGAGACTGCGTTCGGCACGAAGTGGCGCACATCGGGTCTCTAACCCATCATCATCGCAATCATCACCAACGCTCTTCAACACATCCACCACAATGCGATCCACGCAGCACAGCTCGTCAAATGCACTCCTCAGCGCATCGAAGGAAAACTCGTTCAGCTCCTCGCACGGCGTGTCGTCCTCGCGGCTCTCCAGCAGGGCAAAAATCGTCTCCACATTGGCCGATTCCAAAACAACGGGGAATTTGGACCAGTTGTGCATGAAGGACTCCGCGATGGACAGACAGTACCGGAACAGCGTTTCCGACGCGGACAGCAGCGACGTCTGCTGAAACCGATCCAGGTGGTCGCTACGAAATCAGCCCGATTTGCGGCACTCACCTATTCACGACGTGAACGAAGATTTGCAGGGATTGCTTGCTAGCCTGCTCCTGGAACTCGATCAGGTGCAGGTCGCTCAGGTTGGTGTTGTGCTTCACGCGGTCCAGGTACATCTCCACCACCAGCGCGAAGCTCAGCGTCAGCTCGCCGCCCTTCTCGATCACCGCCGGGCTGCCCCCGAAGGACCCGAAGGTGACTGTGTTTGTGGTGCTTGTGGCACCTGTGGGACTGGGAGAATGGAGGGAATTGTGAGGTTGGAGGGAGTTGTGAAGTTGGAGGGAATTAGGAGAATGGAGGGAGTTGTGAAGTTGGAGGGAACTGGGAGGTTGGAGGGAATTGTGAGGTTGGAGGGAGTTGTGAGGTTGGAGGGAATTGACAGGATGGTGGGAATCAACAGAAAGGTGGGAATTGTGAGGTTGGAGGGAAACGCCCTCTGCTTGCAGTTTGAAATAGGAGCTGGTGCTGAAGATCAGAACTTGGATGGACTCATCCCCACGGTTGCAAATCTACTGGGTATGCCCCGATTTCTTTCTCACTCGCAGCGTGGGCGTTTCGCGGAACGCGTACTGTCCGGAGGCTTCTTCGATCTGCAGCACGAAGAGGGAGTTTCGCACCGATTTTCCCTCCTTGTTCACCACGTCGAACTGTTGCGGCTTCTTGTTGATGCGGAAGCAGAAGGGAATGAAGCAGTCCTGCAGGTTCGAGAACAACAGGCGGAAACACAAATACTTGGCGGGAACGGCGTCGTTCTCAAAATCGCTGCTGCTTCCGTCATTTCCCTCCAAGGCGGCCGTTTCGTCCGTTTCCTCCTCAAACCCGTTCACGGTGATGGAGAAGAACTTCGTGGAGTTGGCGGGAAGCACCCTACGAGTAACGCCGAATTACCGCGGCCACATCAGTTTCGTCTTCTGATTGGTCTCGAGGTCCACAAAGTTAATCGAGATGTGATTGTGGTCCAGGTGGAACAGAATCACCGACAAGTCGATATTCCCGCGGTTCGTCAAACCAAACACCTCACTCTCCGCACTGCAATCCTCGTCGAAGGCGTCCGCCTCGATCTGAATATCCTCGTTGAGTGGTAGACATTGCCACTGACCCGTTCTGGACAGGGAAGAGAGGGAAATCGGGGAATCGGAGTTGGCGGGAGAGTTGGCGGGAATTAGGAGAGGCGCCACGTGCGGCACGGAACACAGTTCCTCCACATTGCAGATGAACTAAGGTTGATTGGCGGGAGATTTCGTACGGAAGCCGAAACGGTCATGAAGCAGAAATCGTGGTTCTTTTCGTCAACCACAAGAAGAAGGGAAGAAAAGAAGCCCACCGAATCGCACTTCAGGTGGAGAAGGAACGATCCCTTCTCCTTCGTCACCGTCAAAAACGGGGCGGTTTCTGGCATGTACTAGAATGAAGTCACATTGCAACCCTCACGCAGAATGTGTGGATGAAGTCTCCGTTGCGTCCCGACGCGGTCACACGGATCTCCTTTTGCTGGTGGATGGAGAGCTTCTCCATGTCCACGTGAATGATGGAGCCGTCCACGACCGCCGCGGCCCCACGCACGATGAGCGAGAGAGAGAGAGGCGAGGAGAAGGAGGAGGAATCGAAGAGGAGGTGACGAGCGGTGGAGGAGTGGATAACGATGGGAAGATTGATGGACAAGAAGGAACAGATGGAGGTTTGAAGAACCAGCGATGTCGGCATCTCCGTGTCATCTTCGGGCTACGGTCAATTCCACACATCACACTCACCTTGTCCTTGCCGTCGACAGTGTCGGGAATGATGCGCGCTGTGACGGTCACGGTGCCTTCCGGTTCGATCACGATGCGCTCGGGGACTTCGATGAACGACGAGTACACCGGCTCGCTCTCGCCCGGGAACAGAATGCCGTGCTTCGCGTGCTTCAGTTGCGTTCGGTGCAGCGTCACCGTCAGCCGCTCGCGCCATCGATTGCGAATCTCGAACTCAAACGCGTCCTTCGACACGGAGCAAATCACAGAGTGCAGAGCGGATTCCTTCAAGTGATCCGACAGCGCCTGCTTCTGCGACAGACGAGGCGTCACCACCACGTCCTCGATGGCCGTTTCATCCACGTCACGTGGCGTGGAGAGAGAAGAGTCGGGTTCCGCCGTGGTGTCCATCAGACTCAGTTCCGTGGAGGAAGGAGGTTTGGAGAGTTGCGAGCTGCCGGGCGGCAAATTGAAGTGGGGAACGAACAGCTCGTCCAACTTGGAATAGTGTTCCACAGTGGCGATGATGTTCAAAACGGGGGGCACCACCTCGATGAGGCCGAGCAGCGAGAAGTCGGCGAGACACGGGATTTCCGTGATGGTTCGGGTTTTCCCGTTCTCCTGTTTGGTGTTGATGTCGACGAACAACTGCAAAGTGCCGAGCTGACTGGAACTGTTCATTTGACAGTACTGCTTCTGGTCCAGATTGCTCATGGTGATCACGTGAAGAGAGAGACGAAGCGTCATCTTCTTGCCCTGTTGGAGGGAAAAAAGAGTGGGCGTTACGGAGACGCTCAACGCCTGCTGAAGCCACTCCTGGCAGAAAATGGGCTGAATTCGGACAGACAGCGGGCACTGGTTACACACCTCCATCTCCAGCACAGAATCCTGCAGTGACGGGAAGGGAATGCCCTGCCACAACAGGGACTCCTCCACCACGGCGTCCTTCACACGACAGCAAATGGCGTCCGTGAACACGGTCGCTTGCAAATCCACCACACACTCCTCCGTGGGATTGCACTTCGTCGAGAACACCAGCTGCCAGAAATTCTTCCCATTTTGGTAGTTGACCTTCTTCATGTCCAGCTCCACCGTCAGAATCGCGTAGCACCCCTCGTCGATCGGGAAAGAGGGAGATTTCGTCCGGTCAATGGTGTTTCGCTTCATGTTCTGATTCGCGTGCTTCTGCGAAAAGATGTAGAAAACCGCGGGAACGAACCCCACCGGGAGTTTCGACAGGTCGATGTCCACCTTGTTGCGCGACAAATTGGTGATGCGAATGTCGAGACGACGCGGTCGTGAGCTGTTGACGAAAATGTACCCGAAATCGGTCGTCTTACAGGAGACGGAAATGTGCTCGATATAGTACACTCCGGAAACCGTCAGGATTTGCTGAATGCAGTTTTCCCGCCGAGAGTTGAAGAAGAAGATCTCCCCCGAAAAGGCGGCTTCCCCGCGGGACTCGATCTCCTCCGCCTGTTCCTTCGAGCAGGCGAGGACCGGTTCCCGCGGAACCACGCTGAGAGCCACTTCCACGGTCTGGTCGGACAGGAGCTCGAAGCCGGAGCAGCAGGGCCTGGCGTGGAGGTCGTCGAAGAAGGAAGGAATTGTGTCTTGGAGGGAGAAGGAGGTGTCGGGGAAGTCGAGGGAAGAGAAGAAGTCCGGGGGCATGGCTGGCTCGGCGATGCGCAGCGGGAGTGTGGAGAAGGGCGTGATGGTCGTAGTGATGCCTGAGGTGTTGGTAATGGTGAGAACGACGCTCGACGCGCCGTGCGGGTTCATGGCGATGTGCCCGCTGGCGTCGCGGCAGACGGCGACGTTGCCGATGGACACCGCGGGGAAGGCGCTCAACCCGCGGGGAACGGCGTCCTTCTCGGTGATGGAGAGCGACTCGCTGGTGACAAACACGTGCGCACGAATATCCTGGTACACCGTTTCCTCCTCGTCGGACACGCGAAGAATGAAGTAATTGTAGCCGACGCAGGAGAAGGACGCAGTGAACACGAAATACGTGTATTTCCCCTCCTCCAGAATTCCGCCCGATTTCGATAGCTTGATGCGCAGGGACGGGTTCGAGCACTCGATCACCTTGATGCAGAAGGGGAGTTTCATTCCCGGATTCAGGTTGGTGATTTTGACTTCGCGGGAAATCGAGCGCGTTTGCGAGTCCTTCGGAATCAGGAGGAATTGCGTCTCGCTGAGCGAAAACTGGACGGTTCCCGCCACTCCAGAATAATCCACCAAAAAGGAGAACAGCGACGTCAGGTCGTTTTCCGTTTCGGGCGTTTCGGCGGGCAGGTCCGGGAGAGAGGAGGTGAGTTGGGTGAGTGACATGTACTCGGCATCCTGGAAGGAAGAATCCGACTCGCGCAACGACAGTGTCTCCGTTTTGGTCAGAATCGAAAAGCCCGTGATTCTCGCCTTCCCCTTGAAGAGGCGGAACGGCGACGTGCAGGTGCCGTCCGCGCTCTGGAAGTAGCGATTGGAGGTGGTGAATTTGAGCTGGACAGTGGCCTCAGACTCCTGAGGAATCTTGGCGTACTCGGTGGGTTGGAGACTGTAGTCGAGAAGCGTGAAATGATTCTTGCCCTCCTCGCTGACCTGAACGAACACGTCGATGTCGCGCAGGTTGCGAATGCGAAGAGAAGTGATGGAGAAGGCAGACTCCTGTGTGGGGGAGGAGAAGAAAATCGGGGCGATTTGGAACACGCCGGGCCGGCCGGTGTTGTTGGGATCAAGCTCGGGCAGCGTCAAAAAGAGAGGGTTGGAAATAACCGCGGTGAACAAACAGGAGGCCTGATTCACGATGGAATCGGGACACACAAAGCCAATACTCTCCTGCACCAGGTTGTTGTTCTGCAGCGCCTTTGCGGAGCACTGCACCGGAACCGACACCACCTTCTTCTCACGCGGTCGCAGCGTCTCCTGAATGGGCGAGGTGTACAGCAGAGAGGGGCGAGATACCACCGTCATCGGCTCGTCGGACGTGTTGCACAGCGTCAGCTTCAGCGTGAACACGCGGCCGAAGTTGAAGTCGGGGAGTTTCACCTCCGTGGGAGACACAATCAAATGCGACACGACCGGCTTCAGCAGAATCGGGACGTGCAACAACATGGAGTTGGACCGCTTCGGGACCACTGCCATCATACCCAGCGAAGTCACCACCGCTTGGTTGCAGCACTGCTTGAAGCGCATGCCCGCCTTCCAGAAGACCACCAGCGTCACCGACGCCTTGGCGGTGAGCACAATCGAGTCGATTTTGGTCATGGATTTGGACTGTCGGAGATGGTTGTCGATGGAGGAGAAAAACGACTCCTTTTCGGGAATGCCGGAATCCTGGACGAAGAAGCGCACCTCGCCGATTTCGGACCCGATGTTGTAGAGGTTGACCCAATTCACCATTAGGGTCAGGGTGTCGTAAATCTCGTTCTTCAGCGTGATGTACTGGAACATGTCGGACGGCTCGTTCGTGACCACAATGGAGGGTATTTGGGTCCTGTCCGGAACAATTGGGACACTGTTGTACACAACCGAAAAGGGGACCTGGCAGGCCGCGGTTCCCTGTTTCCACGGCAGTTCGGGAACGTACGGAATCTCGACCTCTCCCGAAATCGGGACTTCTTGGGAGGACGCGATATGGCGGTACACAGACTTTTGCTCATTTCCCTCCAACTCCCTTACCACGTCGCCCTTCACGCGGAGGCGGTTCACCGCGGGCGCGAATCCCGGCTGCGGTCGAATCAGCACGTTTACGAAGAGAATGATGGAATAGTCGGGTTCCAGGAGCACTCGAATGGACTTGGTCTGATCGAAGTGGTTCGTGTTGTGCAGCGGCAGCTCCTGACTCGGCACCTCCTGGTCCTCCGCCAGCCGCTTGTTGATCTGCGCCTCACTTCTCCCGCCAACTTCCCACATTACCCAGACGCCGCTCCAAAAACTCCTGCGCGCGTCGCCGCCCCTTGCGCTTGCACACGCGAATGTCTCGCAGCAGCTTCTCTCGCTACCCCTCACCGCCCCACGCCACACCCACGCTGCTCTCCAAGTGTTCGCGCTCGTTGCTGTTCAGCGCGTTGCTCGTCCGCTCGTTGCGGCGGATGTCGATCAGGCCCTCGTAGCCCGGCACCACACCGTCGCACTCGTCCACCACTGTCACCCCATCACTCGTCACTGTGTATTGCAGGTCGCGAGTCGACGTGTTCTGGATCTTCAGCACGCCTTGTCGCTCCGTGTTGACGGAAAACGTCCCGAAATCGATCGGCGACGAGGACAGCACCAAAAAGGTGACTTCTTGAGAAATGTCCGCTTTCAGGATGAAATTCAGCGCCTTCACGCCATTCAGCAGGTTCGTCACCACAATGGACCCCTATTCATAATGTCCCTATTCTTTCTCCACCGTGTACATGCCGACCACGGAGGGCTCGATCACCACCTTCATGAAATTCTCCCCGAATTTGGGAATGACGATTTCCTGCTCTTCTTTGCTCTCTCCCATGTTGTAGTTGATAGATTGGCGAATCAGCACGGGAATGTCGATGCTGCTCTATGTGTCAAAATCGCCCCAATTTCCTGCGTTGTTCAGAATCCGGATCTTCTTCTCATACTTCATCTTCGTGAACAGCTTTCCAAAATGCAGGTGTGTTTGAGGTGTGATCAGCTCGCAATTCACGTTCTCTGCCGCCACCTTAACTTCCCGCAAAAACACATCTCCCTCCAACACCGAGTTCTCCCGCGGTTTCTTCCCCGTTGCCACCAGAGGCACCTCCAACACCGGCACCTTCTCGTACGTCAGGTCGTCCGGGCGCGGCGGCGAAAAGGGCGAAATCCCGCGGGAGTGGTTCATCACGGAGTCGGTGGAGGAGTCGGAGTCCACCGGCAGGAGATCGTACTCTGGGGCAGGCGCGGATTTGACTGAAATCGGGTGCAAAGCGGGGGATATGGGATAGTCGGGGTATCTGCAGGAAACGCGGAGTAGTCCTTGGCCTGTGGTCGTGAGTGAAGAGGTGAGTGGTGAGGTGGTTGTTGAAGAGAGTGAAGAGGTGAGTTGTGAAGAGGTGAGTTGTGAAGAAGTGAGTTGTGAAGAAGTGAGTTGTGAAGAATTGGTAAGATTGGCAAGAGAAGGATCGGTGGAGTACACGAGATACAACTAACCATCAGCCGAAAGAACGAGTCACACCCAGGCACTCCGTCCCTGCGGTAGCACAAACCCGCACTCGCTCCCCAGCACCGACCGCTCCATCAGCTTCTGTAGCAGGCGCAGGCGCAGGTGCCGTTGCTCCGTCAGCGTCAGCTCCCTCTGCACACGGCCCTCGAACACGTCCAACACGCCCGCCGGGTCGTTCAGGTTCGTCACCACATCACTCTCGTTCCGTTCGTCCCGCGCCGGCATTGCCGCCTCGATGCCCGGCTCGTACTGTGACTGACTCCGATAACGGCGGTGCGGCAAGGCTTCGTCGTCGCTCTTCTCCTTCAGCTCGCTCGTCGAGTTGTCATAGCTCTGCCCCGCGCGCCGCGGACTGCGCGCTCGTGTCATATCATCCGTGCCGCCACTGCCCTCCGCCGCCGCGTCGAAGGAGCCATCTCCCGCCAACTCGTCGCGCCCTTTCGTGATCGTGTCGAGATTCAGGTTGTTCATTCGCTTCTTCTTCAGCACGCTGTTCCCGTGCCCCGAGTGCAGCTTCTAACCCTCACACCGCTTTGCAATCACCCACGCACAGCTGCGCATTGCCCGCCAATATCACCACCGGCGTGATTTCCGCGGGTGTGTCGATGTGCATCCACAGAGGAATCGAGCCCTCGTTCACCAGCTTCGCGCACTTCAGCGAAACGCCGCCCACGGCAACCGAACCGAAATCAAGGTTGTTTATGGAATGACTCGAATCGGCGCCCACCTCCACGATTGAAAACGCATTCTGTAGTGAAACGCCCGACTGTTCGATTTCGGCCCGAATCTTGGAATCACATCTTCCCTCCAAACCCACCTGACAAGTGCACACTTGAATGGGCTCTGCGTTCAAGTTGATGACGTCGATCCAGTTGGAGTAGGAGTGCTGCGCCGTCCGCACACGATACTGCACCGGGACGGAAATCGACCCGTTTTCTGGAATGATGCAGGAGTAGGCAATATCGGCAATGGGTCGGTGGATTTCCTCTTGAATGCTCTGTGAAAGTGTGGGGGACAGCGAGATCAGCGAGGAGTTGGGGAAGGTGAGCGACGACGCGCCGCACGCCAGAATCACCGAGCAAGGCAGGTCGCTCTAAATCGGTCAGAATTCTGGAAAAAGGCTACACGGTTGGTGAGCACCAGATTCTTCTCGTGCACCTTGCCGCGCTTGCAGTTCTGGTAGTCAATCAAGGGCGTCACTTCGATGAAACTCCCGCAGACAGTGGCTTCGCAGAAGAGGCTGATTTCTCCGTATTCCCGCGGGGATCGCAGTTCAAACAGCAGGTAGAAAAACTCCTTCTTCTTCTTCAGCCGGTCGTCGCCCACCACGTTCTCCGGGCGGAAGCTCACCGTCACACGGAGGGAAGACTTCGACGAAACGCACAGGTCCAGGATTTCCCGCTCTTCGGCGAAACTGTCTTCGCGGGTGCTGGAGATGGAGGAATGATCTTCTTCTTCGCTCAGCTCTGAGGAAACACTGTTCCGCAGCGATGAAACGCCCTCCAGATTGGAAGAGCGGGAATTGGTCGTTGCCGAAAAAGCGATCTATTTGTGGCATTCCCGAAACAGAGCCAACGAGAGAATTGAGATTGGATTTGGGTTTCACGATCACGTCCTCCTCACTGTCGTTGGTGACGAACAATTCCCGCTTCACCACCTTCCCGGCAAAACACCCGCCAAAATCGAAGAGGGTGTCGTGGTCCGCCAACGGCTTGCCGGGAGACAGGGAGAAAAACACCTCGTGTTGCTTGATGGCAATGGTCGTCAACTAGGGGTGAACCGAAATCGGGGCGAAAACGGTCGTGACGGAAAACGAGGTGAAATCGAGCAAGTTCGTTTCGTTCTGGAGGTGGAGCGGAATGTCGCGATAGCCGGTCTGGAGCGGCTGGATGCGGATGATGATGAAGACGGCTTGGAAGGGAGGAAGAACCAGCGGATCGGTCATTAACCTGAATGTGAGCGGCCTCCGCTCCATACCCACTCGAACGTGTTGTTGTGCGGAACGCAGACGGAGCAGACGTACGCCGGGTCCTGCACACTCTGGATCGAGAAGGCCGTGGCGATGGAGGAGTCGTTCGTCACCTTCACCTTCCGCTCGTACACCTGTCCCACATGGAGGTCGTTCATGAAGATCCGCGTGGTGTCGATGGACAGATGATTCTGGCACGTAGAAAAGTGGATGTTGAGCTCCCTGTCCGCGATCTGAATGGACGGGAAGGTGGAGAAGCAGTGGAACGCCAGCCGAAGCGCCACATACTTGAAGTCCCGAGAGTCCGCTCCCATCGATTCACTCGTAGTGTTATTGTCATTTGCGTTGATCGCTGCAGCGAAAAAGGAATCGGAAACGGTCAGAATCAGGGTCAACTTCTTCTTCGTCCCCTTCTCGAGTTCGATCTTATTCACTTTGTTCAGGTAGGAGAGCAGCTCGTCGGGTCGCTTTGCAAAACGGTAGACGGGGAAATCCGAGAACACATCTACGGAGCATGATTTCCCTCTACAATGCATTCGTACAATTCTGTAGTTCGGAATTGGCACTCTGGTTCTCGATGGACAGCTCCACGCCCTGAATCACCGAGGGACACTTCAGCTCGACGATAATATCGTTGGCCGACACATTTTCGATTTCGATTTCTCGCACAAACGGTCTAGAGCCTCAACGACGCAACGCAATCCCAACACGCCATTTGCGTAAACCACCCCAAAATCGAGCATATCCGACACGTCCGTAATTCGAATCATCTCCATCGTGAAATCAAGAGACCGCTTCGGACAGCCGAAATGGGCTGGGTTTTGCGTGTCGATGGGTGCCGTTTTCGCACCGTTTTCTGCCACTCTTCATTCTTCACAAACACGCATTCATCATGAGTCGTATGCCTATCGAAGTGTATAACGAGCTGCGACAGCTCCCGGGAAACAACGTATCCTTCCTTTCCTGATGGTGACGTTGCAGGTGTGTGCAGATTGCGGAGCCGCCCGTCCGCAGTGGGCCTCTGTCACATACGGAACCTTTATCTGTCTCGAGTGCTCCGGAAAGCACCGCGGTCTGGGAGTTTGCTCGCTTTCTTCGTGTTCCGCCTAGGTGCACATCAGCTTTGTGCGATCCGCGCAGATGGACTCGTGGTCCGAGAAGGAAATCCAGGCCATGCGCGTGGGCGGAAATCAGAACCTCAACGACTTTTTCGCCAAGTATAACATCCCGAAGAATGCAACAATCAAGCAGAAATATAATTCTCCCGCGGCCGAGCTGTACCGCGAGATGTGCCCATTCTTTTCCCTTCTCACTCCTAGCATCAAGGCGAAGGTGGAGGGACGCGAGCCTCCGACGGAGCTTCCGAGACCCATGGAGGCGTTCCCCGTGGAGTGACCGTGGATGGGCTGCTTCATCCCTAGAGTCAGTGCGGAGGACCCCAACGGTGTGCAGTTGCAGGAGGAGGCGCAGCGCAGACTGAACGCCAAGTTTGGCGAGGGCGGTCTGGCGAATCAGGTAATCGCGTGTCTACACGCTCACGACTAGGCCTGCGGCTCCTCCCCGCTTCCTCCGAAGGAGGAGAGCCTGTTCCCGGAGGAGGTGACCAAGGTGGTGGATGAGTGAGAATGGCGTTGTCGATTCACCGTAGTCTGACCAAATCGCTCACCACGATGGGCAGTCAGGTGGTGCAGACGATCAAGGACGCGAAGATCACCGACACGATTCAGTCGGGCGTGACGAAGGTCACGACGACGCTGCAGGACCCCGAGTTCCAGGAGAACGTGAAGCAGAGGGCGCAGGCGGGCTGGAGCTGGCTGTCCAGCACGGCGAGCTCTCTGTGGAGCGCCGCGAGGGACACGGCGACCTCGCTGGTGAACGAGTTTAACGAGCAGCCGGCAAATGCAGAGGCGAAGACGGAGGTGAAGCCGGAGACACTGTTGGGTGTTTGTTACAATCATGTGTTGTTATTTGTCTGAACTAGTAAACGCTGTTTCGTTATTGTTACTAGCACACGTTGTTGGGTGTTTGTTACAAACAGGTGTTGTCATTTGTTTGTTACTAGTAATTGTTTCCTTATTGTTACAATCCGACTTTGTTGTTACAAACAAGCCACGTTACTCGTCTTCGGACAAACCAATGCAAATGCTTGTTCCAGCATCCTTCTCGGCCTTCCTGTTGATCTCCTGCTGGAGCTTCTTCACGTCGTACACGATGGTCGTTAAATAGTACATGGTCGAAATGACGGCGACGAACTCCCCAAGGCCCCGGCAGAAGTGCAGCGTGCCGCAGTGACTGTACTGCCTCAGGGTGACAACTAGGCCTCAACACAGCAAGACGCACGCACATGCACGGTAATCCGGCTCCTTCCGCTGAATGCTGAAACAATACGCCTCCGGGAACTCCAGAAGACACTGGTCCATCGTCATGGTGTAAGCTACGTCTGAGAGATGGCGATAGCGATTACAATGGCACGGCACGTACATGCCGAGGAGCACGAACATGAGCATGCCGGCGATAGAGAAGAGCAAAATGAGAGCCTTTTCCGTGATGTACCACGGCTCTTTTGTTTCTATGCTTCATTCGCCAATCCCGCCTCCTACCCTGGTACAAGGTCCATTTCACGGAAACAAGCTGGATGACCTCCATGACGTTCGTGAAAAGGACCCACGTGGAAGAGAAGAAGGAGTGGTAGTCCATGCTTGTATCCATATCGAACAAACTAACCCCGATCACGCTAACAGCACTGTACAGAAACAGCACATAAAGGAGCTACGGTAAACACGGGAGAGAAGCCCTACATACTGGGAATTGCGATACACGTGGCGTTTGCACGCATTCTGGATGAAGACACTGTAGTGAAGGGCAACTCGCAGGTAGTTCGTTGCAAAGAAAAGAGTGGGAATGAAACCAACGAAACTGCCGAGGAAGAACAGCGCCTTCACGTACCCACCTCGGATCACTTCCGACACGTAGGGAAAGAGGTTTCCTCCCTGATACCTAACAGTGATGCGGAAATCCCGTTCCTCACATGTTCAGCAAGGGAGACACGACGGCGCACAGAATTCCAGCAAGAGAGCATCCATACGCGTACAGATAAACGCCATTCCATCGGAACCAGTCTAGTAACAAGGAAGACGACTCCTTCTTGTTGTGCTTACGCTCCTGCATTATATTTTCGTCGCTAAAGGAATGAGACTTCATGAGCTGAAAAATGGGCTGTTCCTTCGTTTCAACGTTGTTTGCCTCCATTCCGTCGTTCCAAACCAGTCCAACTACGTAATACTGAAATAACACGGGCAAATAATGCCCTCGTGTTTGTACGGAAACGTATCCTCACTCGTACAACTCGTAGAGCTTTCGGAAGTTGCACCCCAAATAGAACTTGCAGCACCTGTATAACACGTAGAAGGTATGAACAAACAGAAAGAGCTCAAGCCAATACAAACCGTCAAGCTCCTCCACAGCGCCTTAGTTCACCGGCTTTCCGATGGCGTAAACCTGGAAACCGATCTTTCTCAGCTT
>ERZ827156.1161-NODE-1161-length-32974-cov-52.147422_pt1 | contig 32974 bp, 26 predicted proteins | sample MGYA00519919_ERZ827156 | MGnify/ENA primary metagenome ERZ827156 (study PRJEB31778, sample SAMEA3449269) | human gut metagenome | biome: human gut; feature: human-associated habitat; material: faeces | place: United Kingdom | collected 2010/2012 ...
TCTTACTTCTTTCATGCTGCTATTATACCACGTTTCACTTATGAAGACAAGCTCTAATATAATATAGGAGAGGATGCGCATGAAGTCATTTGTGCAGAAACACGGAAAACTGCTGATTAGCGTCGCAGTGGCGCTGATGGTGGCTGCTGCCTGCATGGGTACGCTCATGCAGAACAAGCAGACGCGAAGTCTGGTCGGCGCATGGATGATTTACGACGGCTATGATGGCGGCGATCTTGCGCCAAACGTACTGGTGTTCGCGGCGGATGGCACGGGTATCGGCTATGCGCTGGACAGCGACGGGCTGGACAACGGGATGGAGAACATCCTCCTCCCGCGTGAGCGGCTTTCGGATGCACAGCCGTTCCATTGGCAGCAAAGCGGCAAAACGCTGACGATGACATACGACGCGGGTGACACCCGGCAGCTGGAAATCGGCATTTCCCCGATGGGCAGCACGCGGGAATTGTCGCTGACCCTTGCGGGCGTAGGTGGCGGGTGGATTCCCGTGACAATCGCAGAGTAATACTATTTCCAGATTCACCTGCGCCATCTGCTTGCGCCTTTTCCCTTCTGGCGTCCGCTCATTCCACTTAGCGTAGCGCTGCTACGCTGCGTTTCATTCACGTTAGCCAGAATGAAAAATTCGCGGCGCATCTTGGCGCATTCTTATCTGGAAATAGTATAACACAAAGAAGGACGAAGCATTTCTGCCTCGTCCTTCTTGCTATTATCCTTTTTTCCCCGGCAGTCTTTTTGCCGCCCACGAAACCGCCGCCATCACCAGCGCGGCAAGGACAATCAGCCCTGCCAGCGCGCCATACTGCGCCAGCGTCAGGTGCTCAAAATAGAAAATCTGCTTGAAATAGCACACCGCCAGCACGAATCCGGCGGTCATGACGGTGCACACCGCCGCGCGCAGCTTCGTCAGCGGGACGGAGACGGAATAGAGCATCATCAGCCCGACCGCGCCCGCGCACAGCGCCGCCAGCGTCTTGCAGTCCGCCATATCCCAGCCGAAATTCACGCCTGCCATTGCCGCCATGGCGCAGACGCACACCGCCGCCGCACCGGGAATCGCCCGCGTCAGCACCGTGCGCAGAAAACTGCCCTGTATGCGATCCTGATTCGGTTCGAGCGTCAGCAGGAACGCCGGAAGACCAATTGTCAGCGAGGAAATGAGCGTCAGCTGAATCGGCTGGAAGGGGTATTCGACCGGGAACAGCAGCGTCAGCAGCGCCAAGGCGAAGGAATACAGCGTTTTGACGAGGAAGAGCGACGCCGCGCGCGTGATGTTGCCCACGACACGCCGCCCCTCCGCGACAATCAGCGGCATGTTCGCGAAATTCGCGTCCAGGAGCGTCAGCTGCGCCGCCTGTTTTGTGGCGTCCGCGCCGCCCGCCATGGCAATGGAGCAGTCCGCCGCCTTGAGTGCGGGAATGTCGTTCACACCGTCGCCCGTCATGGCGACGTGATGCCCTTTCGCCTTGAGTGCCTCGACCAGCGCCTTTTTCCGCGTCGGGGTCACGCGCCCGAATACGGCGTAGCGCTCGCAGGCATCGGGGAGTTCGTCGTCCGATAAGGTGGAGGCATCCACCGCGCCGCCCGACAAGCCGACCTTGCGGGCAATCGCCGCGACCGTCTTTTCGTCGTCGCCGCTGATAATTTTCAGCGCAACGCCCTGCGTATGGAAGTAATGCAGCGTCTCCTGCGCCGCGGGGCGAATCTCGTCGGTCAGCAGGCACAGGCCAATCACGCGGGTAACGGCGGGCGCGTCGGTTTCGGTGACGCAGCCGTCCGCTTCTGCCAAAACCAGCACGCGCAAGCCGCGCCCGGCGCAGTCCGAAAGCGTTTTGCGAATCGGCGCAAGATGCGCGTCATCCAGCACAAACGTCGGCGCGCCTAAAATCAGCGTCGTACCATCCGCAAAAGATACGGCGGACTTTTTCCGTTCGGAGGAAAACGGCAGGACAGCCACGGGCTTTTCGCCCTGCACATCGGGAATTTCCGCGCGGAGGGCATCCAGCGTGCCGGAACGCTCGTCCATGCTGGACAGGAAGCGCCCCAATTGCGTCCGCATGGCGCCCTCGTCCCCAGAAAGGGGCAGCAGCGAATCCAATGTCATCTTACCCGTCGTAATCGTACCGGTTTTGTCCAGACACAGCACATCCGCGCGGGAGAGCGTCTCAATGCCGTACAGCTCCTGCACAAGGGTGTTTCGCTTGCCGAGCTTGATTACGCCAACCGCCAAGGCGACCGAAATCAGCAGAATCAGCCCTTCGGGAATCATGCCGATCATGGCGGCGACGGACGTAGGGACAGCTGTTGTCAGCGGAAGGTGCTGGAGGAAGAACTGCTTGCAGAACAAAAGCAGCCCAATCGGAATCAGCGCCGCGCTGACGATGCGAATCAGGCGGTTGACCTCCGTCATCAGCACCGATTTCGGGCGGCGAATCTCCTTCGCGGAACGCGTCAGGCGGGCGGCATAGCTTTCGTCGCCCACATAAACCAGCTGCGCGGTGAAGGTTCCTTCTAAAATATAGCTGCCGGACAGAAGAAAATCGCCCGGCTGCTTGCGCATGGGCGTGCTTTCCCCCGTCAGCAGGGATTCGTTCGCCGCACCCTGCCCGCTGGTGACGACGGCATCCGCCATTACTTGGTCGCCCGCGCGGAGAATTACCAGATCGCCCGCGACAAGCGCATCCGGCGCGCAGGTCTTTTCCTGTCCATTGCGCAGGGCGTGCGCGGTCGGAGCGTTCAGCAGGGACAACTTGCGAATGGTCTTGCGCGCGCGAAGCTCCTGCACCGTGCCAATCAGCGTGTTCGACACCACGACACCCAGAAACAGCATGTTCCGCCAGCTGCCCACCAGCGCCAGACAAACCGCCAGCGCCACATTCAGCCCGTTGAAGGGCGTGAAGAGATTTTCCGCCAGAATTTGCGCGGTGGATTTGTCGGGGCGGTGGTGGGAGATGTTCGGCTTGCGGGAAGCCGCCTCCTCGTCCGTCAAGCCGCTTGACGCGGTCGAGGTGAAATCCGCCGGAAGCTCCGTGTTGACCTGCAAGATATCCGCCATAATTTGTTATGCTCCTAATACATCCGCCGCCGCGCGCAGGGACGGCAGCACTTCAACGCCCGGCACCTGACGCAGCACCGCGTCGCACTGGTGCCCGCCGGAAATCAGCAGACAGCGGCAGCCGATGGCGCGGGCAACCTCGGCGTCGTGGCTCGTGTCGCCCAGAAACACCGTGTTCGCCGGGTCGTAGCCCTTGCGCGAAAGGTAATCCTTCGCCAGCTGCACCTTCGACACGGCGTAGACGTCGCCCAGCCCCAGAATGTCGTCGAACATGCCGTTCAGCTCCGGAAACTTGACGACCTGCGCGCGCAGCTGATCCACCTGACTGGCGGAGATAATCGCCTGATGGAAGCCTGCGTCGTGGAAGCGATGAACCGCCTCCGCCGCCGTCTTGTGCAGCTGTGCCAGATGGAAGTTCGCGACGTAGCCTTCGTTCCATTCTTTCGCCACAAGCGGGAAATCCTCGTCCGTCACGCCGATGTCGGTATAGTAATCCTTGACCGGAAAGCGGAAAATCCGCCGATATTCCTCTTCGCTTGTCAGGCGATAGCCGTGGTGCGCGAAAACTTCATTGTTGATTTTGACAACCAACGGTACGTCGCTGAGCAGCGTGCCGTTCCAGTCCCACAGAATCGTCATTGCTTCTTAACCTCCGAAAATTTAGGGTAACGCTGATTATACCACACTTTCAGAGGAAGGACAAGCGCTTTTTTGCAAATTACTTGCTGTAATAGCTCTTGAAGGTTTCACCGTTGTCCATGTGGATGACGCGCGGTTCATCCGCCTTCGACTGCTTGTAGTTTTTGCGGCGCGTAATCACCAGCGCCACCAGCCCGACAACCAGCAGCAGCATCCCCAGATTCACCACCAGCCCCAAGAGACCGCCTAAGACACTAAACCCAAGCTGCACAGCAGCGACAATCGCCTCAAACACCATGCTGATGAAAGAACCAATCACATGGAAAACCGAATCGATGAAAGCCATCATATCTGTATCCTCCTGCGCCGATGAGGGGCGCGTCCTGTCGTTCTGACAAGAATAAGGATAGCACAAGCGGAATGGAAAATCCATCGAAGGATGATTAGAAATTCATGAGGAAATTCTCATTTTTGCGGAAATCCCCCGATTGCGTTTCCGTGTTCATTCTGCTATACTCGATAGCAGAAATACGCAAAGGGGGATTCTTTCGCATGAATATTACGGTTTATCTGGGGGCAAACGAGGGCAGCGACACGTCTTTTCGGCAGGCGGTGGAGGAACTCGGACGCTGGATTGGTGAAAGCGGCAACGCGCTGGTGTATGGCGGGTCGAAATCCGGCTTGATGGGCGCGCTGGCGGCCAGTGCCCTGGCGGCTGGCGCGGAGGTGACGGGCGTGGAGCCGGAGTTTTTCATCAGCGAGAGCTTTCAGATGGAGGGGCTGACGGAGCTGATTGTGACGAAGGACATTCCGGAGCGTCGGACGAAGATGATAGAACTGGGGGATGCGTTCATTGCGTTTCCGGGCGGCACGGGGACGCTGGAAGAGGTGTCGGAAGTGATGTCGAAGCTGGCGCTGAAGCAGATAGATGCCCCGTGTGTGCTGTATAATTTGAATGGGTATTATGAGGGATTGAAGGCGCTGCTGAAGCATATGGTGGAGATGGGGCTTTCGACGGAAGAAAAACAGGAAAAAGTGTATTTTGCGGAGAATTTGGGGGATATTAAGGCGATTTTAGGGGCGGAAAAATAATAATATAAAAAAGCGGGATTGCGCATTTTTCACGCAACCCCGCTTTTTGTCCCTATGCAATTTTCAGAAGCGCTGTGCGCGCCTTATTCCCCCATGCCTTGGTCGCGCGCCTGCGCGGTGTACAGCTCGTAGTATGCGCCGCGCTTGGCCATCAATTCGTCATGAGAGCCTGCTTCCATGATGCCCTGATTGCCAATGTACAGGATGCGGTCGCAGTTCTTGATGGTGGACAGACGGTGCGCAATGATGAACGACGTGCGTCCCTTCAGCAGCGCCTGAATGCCGTCCTGCAGCAGCTTCTCCGTCTTGGTGTCGATGGAGGAGGTTGCCTCGTCCAGTATCAGGATGCGCGGGTCGCTCAGCAGCGTGCGCGCGAAGGCAATCAGCTGCTTCTGCCCCTGCGAAAGGCTGCCGCCGCGCTCGTTCACGGTCGTTTTGTAGCCCTGCGGCATTTCGCGGATGAAGTCGTCCGCGCGGACAACCGCCGCCGCCTGACGTACCTCGTCGTCTGTCGCGTCCAGACGGCCGTAGCGAATGTTATCCAGAATCGTGCCGGAGAAGATGAAGGAATCCTGCAGCATGATGCCCATCTGCGAGCGCAGGGAGTGCAGCGTCACGTCGGTAATGTCGTGCTTCACGCCGGATTCATCCGTCAGCGTGATGGAACCGCTGCGCAGGTCGTAGAAGCGGCAGAGCAGGTTGACGATGGTGGACTTGCCCGCGCCGGTCGGGCCGACAAGCGCAATGCTTTCGCCCGCCTTGACGTGCAGGTCAACATCCTTGAGGACGGTCTGCCCTTCCTCGTAGCCGAAGGTGATGTTGTTGTAATCAACTGCGCCGGTAATGGGCGGAAGCGTCTCGGCATTCGGCTTGTCGTCAATCACGACTGGTTCATCCATCGTCTCGAAGATGCGCTCCAGATACGCCATGTTGTTCACGAAGCTGTTGTAGATGTTCGCCAGATTCGTAATCGGCTGCCAGAAACGGCTGACGTACTGCCCCATGGCGAGAATTACGCCGAAGGAGACCACCGCGCCGCCCAGCCAGTACACGCCCGCGTAGTACATGAGGGTGAAAACAATCTGGGTGATGATTTCCGAAGAGAGCCATACGCTGTTGGAGATGTAAATCGCCTTCAGCCACGCCGCGCGGCACGCCGTCGCCAGCCGCTGCATGATGGAGCAGTTGACATCCTGCCGCGCGAACAGTTCGCTCACGCGCACGCCGTCAATGGATTCCGCCAGATACGCGTTGTAGTTGCTGTTTTTGTTCGACTGATTCTGCCACGCGCGGCGCTGACGAGGCTTCAGGATGATGATAATCGCCACGAAAATCGGCAGACCCGCCACAACAATCGTCGCCAGCGTCGGCTCGGTCGTGTACATGTAGACGACGATGAAGATGATATTGATGATTTCCAGAATCGAGTTGATGATGCCGTTGGAAAGAATATCCGACACACTGTTGACGTAATTGATGACGCGCACGAGGATTTTGCCCGCCGGACGGCTGTCGTAGTAGGCGAAAGGCAGCTGCTGCAGGTGCGCGAAGAGGTCTTTGCGGATGTCGTAGATGATCTGCTGACTGACGAACGCCATGATGCGCGAGCGGATGACCGTGAAGACGATGCCGACGATGATGATGCCCATGAACGCCAGCGCCATTTTCAGCAGCAGGTCAACGTTTTTCTGCGGTACAGCGACGTCCATGACGGTCTGGGTGATTTTCGGCACGGCGAGGCTCGTTACCGATGCCAAGGCGGACAGAAGCAGCGCCAGCAGCATCTTCCATTTGTGCTTGCCGATGTAAACGCCAACGCGCTTCAAGTGCCGGAAGTCAAACGGGGTTTCCAAGCGCTCGTCTACGTCAAATTTGTTGCGCGCCATGTTACATCACCTCCTGCGGAGCGGTGTCGGGCGTGATGCCGTTTTGCAGGCAGTACGTTTCGTAGTAGTAGCCGCGCTGACGCAGCAGCTCCTGATGCGTGCCGCGCTCGGTCACGACGCCGTCCTTCAAAATCAGGATGAGGTCAGCATCCTTGACGGAGGAAATGCGCTGGGCAATGATCAGCTTCGTGCAGTCGTAGGGGAGCTGACGCAGCTGCGCCTGAATGTACTTCTCCGTCTCCATATCGACGGCGGAAGTCGTGTCGTCCATGACGAGGATGCCGGGCTTGACTGCCAGCGCGCGCGCCAAGGCAATGCGCTGCTTCTGCCCGCCGGAAAGCCCCACGCCGCGTTCGCCGATAATCGTGTCGTAGCCCTCGGACAAGCCCTTGATGAAGTCGTCCGCAGCCGCGCGGCGGGCGAAGTCGTGCACTTCATCCTCCGTCAGCGTTTGGTCGCCGAAAGCAATGTTGCCTTCCACCGTGTCGGAAAAGAGGAAAACATCCTGCGTTGCCGTACCGATGCCGTCGCGGAGCTGCTGCAGCTTCCACTTGCGCACATTGCAGCCGTCAACGGAAATGCTGCCGCTGGTCACGTCGTAGCAGCGGGCGAGCAGCTGAATCAGCGTCGTTTTGCCGGAACCGGTCGGCCCCATGATGGCGACAGTCTGCCCCGGCTTGGCGGAGAACGTTACGTCGGACAGCACCGGCTGCGAGCCGTAAGAGAAGGACACATGGTCAAAGGAAATCGCACCCTCGATGTGGTCATGATTGACGGCGCAGGAGCTGTCTACAATCTCCGGGCGGGAGACTTCAATCTCCATGACCTTGTTCGAGCAGGTGATGAAGCGCTGCCAGTCGTTGAGCAGGTTGCCCAGCTGCCGCATGGGGACGCTCAGCGTCCACGCCAGCTGGGTGAAAATCGTCAGTTCGCCCGCCGTCATGCCGTCGGTAATCATCAGGTAGCCGCCGAAAAAGACGGTCAGCAGCGTCATGGCGTTCGCCAGAATCTCGATGAAGGGGTAGAAGGACAGCCAACGCTTGTTGATATCCAGATTCGCATCGCGGAAGGCGCGGGAACGCTCGTCGAAGCGGTTCTCCTCGTATTCCTCACGCGCAAACGCCTTCACCACGCGGTTTGCCGCAATGTTCTCCTGCGCCTTCGCGTTCATGTCGCTCATCTTGTCGCGCATGTCCACGAACATCCGCCGCGCGCCCTTGGAGTACACTTTCGTGATAATCATCAGCAGCGGCGTGACGCAGACCATTGCCAGCGCGAGCTTCCAGTTCACCGAGAACAGGTAAATCGACGACGACACGAACATGACGATGCTGTCTACCGCCACATAGTCTATGTATGCCAGAAAATGGCGGCACCAGTCTGTGTCGGCGGACAGGCGCGTCATCAGGTCGCCGGTGCGGTGAATGTCGAAAAAGCGCATGTCCTGATACTGCAGACGCGTGAACAGCCGCATGCGCAGGTTCATCAGCGTGTTCTGGGAGGAATGCTCCAGCAGGACAACCATCAGGTAGCGCAAACCTTCGCGCGTAACCTTGACAATCAGCATCGCCAGCAGCAAGCCGAGGAGCGGTTCGGGGTTCTGCGCGACGATGACATCATCCATCAGGCGCATCGTCAGGTAGGGGTTGATGAGCAGCATCAGCGACGTGACGGCACTGATGATGAGACCAAGAATGTGCCACTTGTGGTAGCGCTTGTCCATTACGCCCCACAGCCATTTGATATTCTCCATCGGTTACTCCTTATACAGGGTCGATTCGATTTCCTTTGTCACAAAGTCAGCAATGCGGATTTTCCATTCCTCGTCCGGGTGGACTTCGCCGTGAGAGCGGGCAACACTGCGGTCAAAGCCGCTTCCGTAGAAGCTGTCGATGCAGTGCACACCCGTTTTCTGCGCGACTTTCTGGATGACGCGGCGCTTGAGCAGCCCGTGAGATTCGTCCATCCATTCCTGCGGGGTGCATGTTTGCAGCGGCGTGGCGAGGAAAATCGCTGCGTTCGGGCAGACCGCCTGCAATGTCCGCACCGCCCAGAGCAGCGCAGATGCCATCGACGTGCGGGTCAGGTCGGCGTAGGGGAGTTCACATACTGCCGCAAAGTCATCCACCGGAGCGTTTTCCGGTTGATTGCCGTCATTGGTGGAGATGGCGATGTAGATGACGTCCGGCGTGCTCAGCGTGCCTGTGCCGACACCGATTTCCGCCGGAATCGCATACTCGACGCCATCCACCGTCCAGCGGATGAGGCTGCCCTTCGGCGTAAGCGCCTGCAAAACGCGCCGCACCTGATTAGACAGCACGTTGTCCGCCGTGTTCGTGTTCGGCGGCTCGATGAGCGTTACAGGCGTGATGTTCCTATCGCCTTCGTGCCAGTCGGAGCAGGTTGCGTACCCGCAGGCGGCATTCAGCACCTCCTGCGCGTTCAGCCGATGCGCCACCATCGTGCCGATACCGCTGACCTGGTCGCTGGTGATGCTGTCGCCCATGCAGCAGAAGCAGCGGATGTTCATGGGGTTGTCCTCCCTTGGAGAAAGACGTGTCGTTCAGTCGTAAGTTCATTAGAAACGATTTGATGATAGCACGGTTTTTTCCTTGTTTCAAGGGGGCTTTTGGAAAGATTTCGACAATATTTCTTGCCCATCAGTTAAGGCAATACCGCACAATTCGTCGGCAGCGCTGGCGATGCCTTTTCTGCCATCTGCTTCTTGCAGAAATCTCGATTTACCTCCAGTAAACCTTCGATTTCTGCAATCGCATCTGACAAAAAATGCATTCGCCATCGCACCAACTCATTTGTGCGGTATTGCCTTAAGTAACAAAAAGCCGGAAAAAAAGACACAAAGCAGCGATAAAAACCAGTGACAGGAGTGGCGAAACCGAAGGTCTCCAGCGGGCAACCGCAGACTTCGTCCGTTTTCATTGCCCTCTGGAAGCATGGAAAAGACCAGTTCAACCATGCCCATCAGCATAGAATCAGAAAAAACCACCCAACGAAATCATTTTCGTTCTGGTAAGAAATCAGACATTCTTGACAAAACACAACTTTTGTGTATACTAAAATTATAGCATCTTCTATTCCATAGACCCCCACGACGCTAAGGGAGGAAATCAAACATGAAACACTGGGTCGCACAAGCGCTTTCTCTGCTGATGGCAGTCTGCTTGTTTCTGCCCTGCTTCGCCGCAGCGGAAGAAGCCGCGCAGACCGCCGTCACCATCGACTTTGAGGATGGCAACGCCGCGTTCAGCCAGTCTGGCTCCTGCACTGTCGGCGTGACGGAATCGCAGGCACACAGCGGCAAGCAGAGCCTGCGAGTTTCTGGACGCGGCAGCAATAACTGGGACGCCGTTGACCTCTCCGCTGCGTCGCTTGGCATTGAAGCCGGCGCGAAAGTCCACCTGTCCGCCTGCGTCTACGTCGAAAGCTCGGAAGACGGCGTTATGGCGATTGGCAAGGCGGGCGGCGATTACGCCTACTACGCGCAGGTAAACGTCAAGGGCAAGGAGTGGACGGAAATCTCCTGCGATTTCGAGGCGGACGCGGGCATCAACATCCGCTTCCTCACGGCGTCGGATAACTATCTGGGCAAAAACTACTGCATTGATGACGTCACGCTGACCATCACCGCGCCCGAAAAGGTGGATTACTCCGACGCGCCGCAGATTCACTACACGTCGGACTTTACCAGCGGCACGGACGGCTGGTATGCGCGCTCTGCGGGCGGTGCCGCCATCGAGACGACCGCTGACGGGCTGTACATCACCGGGCGTACCGCGACGTGGAACTCTCCCGGCCGCGACTTCGACCTTGTGCCGGGGCGCGCCTACAATCTGTCCGTGCAGGTGAAGCAGGACGAGATGGATTCGTGCAGCTTCATCCTGTCCGTCGCCCATACCCGCGACGGCGAGGAATCCTATGAGAACATTGTCACCGGCACGGCGAAGAAAGGCGAATGGGCAATGCTGTCCGGCTCGTACATTCCCGGTCGGTATGACAAGTATGTGCTGTACGTTGAGGGTGCGGGCAAGGAAACATCCTTCACCATCCGCAATTTTACCTGCGACGAGAAGATTGACTCCTTCGACACCACTTCGCTGCCTGTCCTCAAGACGCTCTATGCGGATAAGTTCGATTTCGGCACGGCGGTTGTTGCCAGTGAAGTGGCGGACAGCAAACGCATGGCGTTCTACGGCAGCCAGTTCACCATCATGACCGCGGGAAACGAGATGAAGCCGGATTCGCTACTGGATATGGCGGAATGCCGCAAGCTCAGCCGCACGGACGACACGGCCGTCGCTGTGAAGTTCGACAACTGCATTCCGTTCCTCGATTGGTGCCGCGACAATGGCGTGAAGGTGCATGGGCATGTGCTGGTGTGGCACTCCCAGACGCCCGAAGCCTTCTTCCATGAGGGCTACGCGACCCACAAGCCGCTGTGCAGCCGCGAAACCATGCTCGCCCGCATGGAAAGCTACATCCAGCAGGTGCTGACGTGGACGAACGAGAATTATCCGGGGCTGATTGTTTCGTGGGACGTTGTGAACGAAGCCGTGGCGGACGGCAGCGACCAGCTGCGCGAATCCAACTGGACAAAGACGGTTGGGCAGGATTTCGTGAACCGCGCGTTTGAGTACGCCCGAAAGTACGCCGCGGACGGCGTGAAGCTGTACTACAATGATTACAACACCCCCCTTGACCCCAAGCTGCACGGCATCTGCGTCCTGCTGGACAGCCTGATTGCGGATGGCACGATTGACGGCTACGGCTTCCAGGCACACTACTCCGTCGGCAGTCCGACGATTGACCGCGTGGATTGGGCGTTCCAGCAGATTGCCAAGCGTGATTTGCTCCTGCGTGTGTCCGAACTTGACGTGGGCATTGACGATACGAGCGAGGAAAATCTGCAGAAGCAGGCGAAGTATTACGGCAACCTGATGAAGATTTTCCTGCGTTACGCCGACCGCATCGAAGCGGTGCAGGTATGGGGCACGGTGGACGACCTGAGCTGGCGCGCGGACAAGTACCCGCTCCTGTTCGACAAGGATGCCCAGCCGAAGCCCGCGTTTGACACGCTGGTGGAACTGGCGCAGTAAATCCATCATAAAGGCAGCACCGCACAACTCGGCGGCGCGTCGGGCGATGTCTTTTCCGCCATCGGTGGCATGCAAATTTCTCAATTTACCGCCAGTAAACCTGACGAAAAATCCATTTGCCAGCCGACCACCTCATTTGTGCGGTGTTACCCTAACTTTAAGGAGGCGACGAAGATGAAGAAGAAGAGTTTTGCCATATTGCTGGCTGCGGCGCTGCTGCTGTACCTGCTGCCGGGAATGGCGCTGGAAGCGAAGGCGGAAACCGTCCGCAACATATGTTTTTTCTGCAAGAAACAGGCAGATCTTGAGATTACAGGATTCGCGCGATACAACGACGATCAGCATTATGTAATTTACAAATGTCCACTCTGCGGTAAAAGCAAACATGCCATATTTCTTGGCAATCCAATCATCTATCACTCTGGCGGCACCGAAACGCCGACCTGCACCACGGGCAAAACCTGCGCCCAGTGCGGCGCTCAATACGGCAAACTCGGTCACGACTGGGGCGCATGGCAATCCAGGGGCAACAACAGTGCGCATTTCCGCACCTGCCAGCGCGACGGCTGCGATGCGGTCGACACCGCAAGCTGCTCCGGCGACAGCAGCGCGACCTGCATCACCCTGGGAACATGCACTACCTGCGGCGGGCAGTACTACAGCGCACATACCTTCCCTGCGAATCAGGGCTGGGATTCGGATGCCGAAAACCACTGGGTTAGCTGCACCGTCTGCCACGAAGCGAAAACTAAGATGGGCGCACATTGGTTCGTTCAGGGCGCCGTTAGCGTGTGCCTTAAGTCCGCAGCCACCTGCGTTGCTCCGGCCGTGTACTACACAAACTGCGCTTACTGCTACCGCAAGGGAACGGATACTTATGTACACCCATGGTATGGACCTGACCCGAACAACCACGACCTGGTGCACCACGACGCCAAGGCGCCCACCTGCACCGAAATTGGCTGGAATGCATATGACGCCTGCCAGCGCGAGGGCTGCACTTACACCACCAAGGTGGAAATCCCTGCGCTGAAACACAAGCTGGTGCACCACGACGCCAAAGCGCCCACCTGCACCGAGACCGGCTGGGAGGAATACGATACCTGCTCCCGCTGCGATTATACCACCAAGGTGGAAATCCCTGCCCCCGGGCACGATTATACCGAAAAGGTCGTCAAGCCCACCTGCGAAAAGGTCGGCTACACGCTGCACACCTGCAAAAACTGCAATGACAGCTATAAGGATCACCAGACGAAGACGCTGCTGCACTGGTATGGCGAATGGACGAGTAACGGCGACGGCACGCACAGCGCAGCCTGCAAGCGCAAGGATTGCAAGCACGTCAGCAAGAACGAATGCGCCATCGTCGAATTCAAGCAGGATGAAGCGACGCGCACGCTTTGCCCCGTATGCGGCAATGTGAGCGATGGCACACATCTGGCGCTGGTTGAAGAAGTGACGGCGGAGGGCGAGCATCTGCCCTATGGCGAGCCGGTGCTGCGCATGGGTGAAACTGCGAACGGCAATACGCTGCTGAGCGTCTGCTTTGAAGTTTCCGGCAAGCTCACCCAGCCGAAGGGCGAGGTAAAAATCACGATGCCCGCCGAGCTGCTGAACGGCGTTACCCTGGCGCTGCTGAATGCCGACGGTACGGAAATTGATCTGCCCTACATCGTGGAAGGTGAAAACGCAGCGTTCACGCTGGACTTCACCGATGCAGAGCTTCCCACCGCGCTGATTCGCCTGATACCGACAGCGGAATAATCTTATTTCCATTTCATAGCGTTTTTAAAAATTTGAGGAGGAGAAAAACATGAAAAAATGGTTGGTTACATGTCTCCTGGCGATTGCGCTGCTCTTTGTAGCAACCACGGCGATGGCTGCGCATATCAGGTTGAACGGCGACTATTGCGAAGGGAATACCTTTGAAATACGCAAAAGAGAAAAAGAGTACCATACGCTGTACTGTTACCGCTGCTATGATGAGTTTACAGAGAATCATTGGAGCATAGATACACCCCAGTACAAAGCCACTTGCACGAAAGTTGCGGTATGTACTTCTTGTCTTATGTCCTACGGTGAATACGGGCCGCACGACTGGGGCGCATGGCAATCCAGGGGTAACAACAGTGAGCATATCCGCCACTGCCAGCGTGACGGCTGCGATGCGGTCGACACCGCAAGCTGCTCCGGCGACAGCAGCGCGACCTGCATCACCCTGGGAACATGCACTACCTGCGGCGGGCAGTACTACAGCGCACATACCTTCCCTGCGAATCAGGGCTGGGATTCGGATGCCGAAAACCACTGGGTTAGCTGCACCGTCTGCCACGAAGCGAAAACTAAGATGGGCGCACATTGGTTCGTTCAGGGCGCCGTTAGCGTGTGCCTTAAGTCCGCAGCCACCTGCGTTGCTCCGGCCGTGTACTACACAAACTGCGCTTACTGCTACCGCAAGGGAACGGATACTTATGTACACCCATGGTATGGACCTGACCCGAACAACCACGACCTGGTGCACCACGACGCCAAGGCGCCCACCTGCACCGAAATTGGCTGGAATGCATATGACGCCTGCCAGCGCGAGGGCTGCACTTACACCACCAAGGTGGAAATCCCTGCGCTGAAACACAAGCTGGTGCACCACGACGCCAAAGCGCCCACCTGCACCGAGACCGGCTGGGAGGAATACGATACCTGCTCCCGCTGCGATTATACCACCAAGGTGGAAATCCCTGCCCCCGGGCACGATTATACCGAAAAGGTCGTCAAGCCCACCTGCGAAAAGGTCGGCTACACGCTGCACACCTGCAAAAACTGCAATGACAGCTATAAGGATCACCAGACGAAGACGCTGCTGCACTGGTATGGCGAATGGACGAGTAACGGCGACGGCACGCACAGCGCAGCCTGCAAGCGCAAGGATTGCAAGCACGTCAGCAAGAACGAATGCGCCATCGTCGAATTCAAGCAGGATGAAGCGACGCGCACGCTTTGCCCCGTATGCGGCAATGTGAGCGATGGCACACATCTGGCGCTGGTTGAAGAAGTGACGGCGGAGGGCGAGCATCTGCCCTATGGCGAGCCGGTGCTGCGCATGGGTGAAACTGCGAACGGCAATACGCTGCTGAGCGTCTGCTTTGAAGTTTCCGGCAAGCTCACCCAGCCGAAGGGCGAGGTAAAAATCACGATGCCCGCCGAGCTGCTGAACGGCGTTACCCTGGCGCTGCTGAATGCCGACGGTACGGAAATTGATCTGCCCTACATCGTGGAAGGTGAAAACGCAGCGTTCACGCTGAATTTCACCGATGCAGAAATTCCCACCGCGCTGATTCGCCTGATACCGACAGCGGAATAATCCCATTTCATAGCGTTTTTAAGGCCGTTGCAGAAGATGAATCCTGCAACGGCTGTTATGTGTGCCCGGCTTAGCCGAAGGCAAGGGTGTCCATCGAGAGGCGGAGTCTGAAGGAAGCCGGATGCCAGCGGGCAAACGCCCGAACCGACGAACAGAAATCACATAGTAGACCGTAGAGGAACGGACGAGTGTGCCGAGCAACACAAAGTCCAAGGCTGCCCGAATCCCGTGCGGTAAATGTGGCGGTTATGTGGAAGAAAAAAGGCGGCTGCCAGGTTTATCCCCCTGACAGTCGCCTCACTGCTTACTTCTTTTCTACTTTGCTGCTGCCGCGGATGGTCGCATCCGGCTTGGCGGCCTGCTTCATGAACGCCGACGGGCTGATGCCGACGATGTTCTTGAACTGCTTGGAGAAGTGGTACGGATCCTGCATCCCGACTTCGATGCCTGCCTGACGCACGGTGTGTCCTTCCTCGCGCAGCAGCTCCTTCGCGCGCTCCATCTTGCAGTGCAGTACATACGACAGCGGCGGCATGCCCACTTCGCTCACGAAGCGCTTGCGGAACGTTTCCATCGGCATACGGGAAATTGCCGCCATTTCCGCCAGAGAGAAGTTGTCCTTGTACTGATTCGCGCGCAGGGTGTCCACGACCTTCGCAATCTCGTGCGAAAGCATCGCGTCCATGGCGACAGGCTGACCCCAGTGGCTTGCCAGCATCCCGTACATCAGGTGCTGCAGCTGATATGTCGCGTCGCTGGTGTCCGTGTGGCGGACGATGACCTGCACAATCTGCTTCGCCAAGTACATCTGGCTCGGCAGCGCCCCCTGCTTCAGCGGCATATGCAGCAGCGCGCCCATCTTGCGTACGACCATCGGCGCAAGCGGGCCTTCCAGCGCAATCCACACGCAGCGGACGCTCTCGTCAATCTGCAGGGCAGCGTCGCGGTTGCCGGCGGGCAGGAAGCACGTTTCCTGCTGTTTCAGCGTCAGCTCATGCCCCTGCCAAACCAGCGTCGCTTCGCCTGCCTCCACCGCGAACCAAATCCACTGGTCATGCGGCTTAATGGGGCGTCTCCCTGCCTCAAACATCGCCGTGCCTGCCGCGTGAATCCACGCACCGCTGGAGCGGGTCAAGCTGCCCGGCTTGTGGTATCCTTCCACCACCATAGTATCCGCCGCAGCCTCTACGTCTGCGAACAGGTAAGACTCCATGCCCTTCATCCTCCTTCAACCAAATGGCACAATTGTCATTATGGCTATTATAATGCCCAAATCGGTTGATTGTCAAGAGGATTACACGATTTTCCCGAAATTTTTCTGAAGGATAGCTGTGCGTGCCCGAGGATGGATGAATGCCATTCGATACAGGTTAGCTTTGGCAAACTTTTCGCCCGAAAAACAGCAAATGTACAATCCTGCCCTTGACAAGCGCGGGATGAGCGGACTATAATAAATGCGGATATGCGGCAATGATGCCGCCGAACGGAGGAATTTTCTCCATGATGCTGTCTGTGCTGTTTCCGTTTACGTTCCCGGCGTTTTTCGCCGGGCAAATTGACGTACCGTGAAGCAGCAGCCGCAGCGATTGAGGAAAACATCAGGCGCGGAAGCTCTTTTGCGGGCTTCCGTGCTTTTTTTCGTCCATTTGAGCCAATAATGATTTTGAGCCAATAATGATTGACGCAGGAGGTTGAACACCATGATTATCGTCTTGAAGCAGGGCACGACCCAGCAGGAAATCGACACCGTCACCAATGCCGTGGTTGCGCGCGGCGTATCCGTCAGCCCGATTGTCGGCACGGAGATGACCATCCTTGGTCTGACTGGCGACACGAGCCGCATTGACCCCGACCAGCTGGAATCCTTCCACTGCGTCGAGCGCATCATGAAGGTTGCCGAGCCGTTCAAGAAGGCAAACCGCGCGTTCCATCCCGCGCCGAGCGAAATCAAAATCGGGAACACGGTTGTCGGCGGCAAGAAACTGGCGATTATGGCTGGCCCCTGCTCCGTGGAGAGCAACGAGCAGATTACCGCCGTGGCGCAGGCGGTGAAGGACGCGGGCGCGACGGTGCTGCGCGGTGGTGCGTTCAAGCCGCGCACGTCCCCGTACTCCTTCCAAGGGTTGGCATACGAGGGGCTGGACATGCTCTGCCATGCCCGCGAGCAGACCGGGCTGCCCATCGTGACCGAGCTGATGTCTCCCTACGACATTGACACCTTCGTGGACAAGGTGGACTGCATTCAGGTCGGCGCGCGCAACATGCAGAATTTCGACCTGCTGAAACAATTGGGGAAAATTCGCAAGCCGATTCTGCTTAAGCGCGGTTTGTCCGCCACCATCGAGGAGTGGCTGATGAGCGCGGAGTACATCATGGCGGGCGGCAATGAGCAGGTGATTTTGTGCGAGCGCGGCATCCGCACGTTCGAGACGTACACGCGCAACACACTCGACCTGTCCGCCATCTGCGCGGTGAAGAAGCTGAGCCATCTGCCGGTGATTGTTGATCCGAGCCATTCGACCGGCAAGAGCTGGATGGTGCAGCCGATTGCGCGCGCGGCGATTGCGGTTGGCGCGGACGGCGTGATGATTGAGGTGCACAACGACCCGGCGCACGCGTTGTGCGACGGTGCGCAGTCGATTACGCCCGCCGCGTTTGTGGACGTGATGGCGGATATTCGGAAGATTGCAGAAGCCGTTGGGCGCGAGGTGTGATGATGAAAAAACTCCCCTGCTTGATATGGACAGGGGAGTTTTGAATATTGACCTTTTTGTTTATTGCGTGATGTTGCCGCAGGGGGAATCGCCGCTGCGGCGGCGACAAAGGGGCTTTCCGATCGCCCCCTTGACTCCTTCGGCGCGGTCACTCCCATGTTGCTTGGTTTCTACCGGAAATTTAGCGAACCGTAGGTTCGCTGGATAAACACGCGGACACTGTATGTAGAAGTCACCAACTGAATCGCGCGAAAGGGTCAAGGGAGGAACTCCCTTGCAGGGTGCAGGGGCAGCGCCCCTGCCGGAGTCCAGAGGCAGAGCCTCTGGCGCCTCCCTTACCCCCGTAAGAATCCAATTACTTCCGGCACATACTTCTCCATCACATCGTTCGTGGACATGTAGATTTCGTGCTTCGCGGGATAAACGGAAAGTTTCGCGCCGGGGACTTGCGCGACGAATTGTTTCTGCTCCGGCAGACAGACTGTCTTGTCCAGTGACGCTTGGCAGAGCAGCAGCGGCGTGGTAATCTGCTTGTCCTTTGCCGGGTCAAGCAGTACTTGCGTCACGCCAATCGCTTCCTGTACCCAGCCATAAGTGGGTGAACAATTCTGCAAGTGCGCGTTGTCGATGCGCTTGCGCTCGTAGTAGTCAAAGCGGACGCGGCTGGTGGCGCAGGATGTCTCGAACGGCTCGTTCTCCGGGCTGAACGGTTTGCCGATGAACGCGCGGTCTTCCCGCTTGCCGATGGCGCACATGAAGTCCGCCGCGAGTTTGCCCGCCCAGCGCGGCAGCGGCGCACTCGACGGCGCAATCATCGGCGCAGTCAGCACCGCCCGCGCGAAATACTCCGGGTGATTCATCAGCGTCATGCCGCCAATCGCGCCGCCCATCGAGTGCGCATACAGCACGCGCGGCAGATGCTCCGTCCTCGGCAGGACGACACCCGACATGAACTCCTCCAAATCGCGCAGATAATCCGAAAACGCATCGACGTGCGTGATGGAGGTGTCAGAAATTTTGCGGACGGATTTGCCGTGCCCGCGGTGGTCGATGGCGTAGACGTTGAACTTCTCGTTCAGAAAATACCACGTCATTTCGCGGAATTTCTCGGCGGATTCCGTGTAGCCGTGCAGGATGACGACGGCGCGGGTCGCATCCGGCTGCTCGTAGACCTCTGCGTGCAGCGTTCCGCCCGTGGAGAGCGGCATGTCCATCTCCTGGCGGCGCGAATCCAGATACGGCTCTACCGTCTCGGTCATGACGGCGGCATAGTTGCTTTCGGGCAGAATGGAAATCATAGCGTCCTCCTGTGATCATAATGCTTGACATGTCTATTATATCAGAAAAAGAACGCAAAATGCAAGGGCTGCACCGACTTTTCCGGCGCAGCCCTTGATGTTATTTGTTGATTTCCTGCTGAAGCACGTCAAGGAACGCTTGACGGCGGCAGTTCTTGAACGAATAGGTAAATCCATCTGACGTAAAGCGGAACGTGTAGCCCTTGAGAATTTCGCCCATCAGGCTGGTGGTGCTGAAGTCGGTCACGCCCTTGAGCGGGATGGTGTGCATCAGCTTGAGCGGCTCGGACTTCATGTTCGTGTCGTAGATGAGCAGGTCATTGCCCTTCACGCCGAGCAGCACCATGCCGAAGCTCCCGTCCGGCAGCTCCTTCACCGTGGCGCAGAGCGCCGCCCCGCGCGCATCGCAAACGCCCGCGTCCTGCATCTGCTGGGCGTATTTCTCCTGATTCGTCATGAAAAATCAAACCTCCTTCGTTGGCTTTGCGCCTATTCCCATGATAGGACGATGCGGTTGATTTGTCAAGCGAACGCGGGAAAATTTACAAGTGGAATTAGTTCGGCACATACATCGGCGTCAGCCCCATTTCGAGATACACGGTGTTGACATGCTCCTGACAGGCGCGGGCGAACCCTTCCGCGTCAAACGCGCCGTTCAGGTAGCGCTGCATGAGCGTCTTGAGGGCATCGTCGAAGGTGACGGGGGGAGTCGCCGGGGATGTAGGCATACTGGACGAGGTTTTGATAGTGGGCAATGTCCTCCGGGGAGACGGAATAGGGGTGTTCGGTGATATAGTCCAAACCGCTGCGGGCGTAATCAAGGTCGCTTTCGTCCTGCGTGGTGCGGTTCTCTTTCGCTTCCAGGCGGGCGATTTCCCCTTGGTATCGCGCAACTAACTCGTCGTAATCAGAGCGGATAACGGGCTGATTCAGCGACGCATCCCAAAGGTAGGATGTTGCGGATTCATAGGTCGCCAGATAGTGCATTAGGTCAATCGCACCGTCGATGTTGTTGGAATAGGGATTGATGACGGCGACGACGGTCAGATAATACAGACCGGAAGGCGCATCATCGAGGACGGAGGGAATCAATTCGATGTACGTGGAAGGCGTGACAGAAGCGGCAGACGAAGTAAAGACTTCGTAGTCTGCGAATAAATTTTCCTTCGATGTTTCAGGCACAGTATTCCTGATTTTTTCGGCAATACGAGCAAATTCGGGACGCAGAAAATTGATTTGCCCATCCACTCGTTCAGAAGCAATCAAGAACTGGCGCAAATAGAACGTGAGCATATCCTGCTGCGTGTACCTGTATTCGAGCATCAGCACATAGTCACGGCTCAAAAGACCGCTGTCGAACAGCACTTTACTAACGTCTAACAACTCATCAAAGGTTGTTGGTGCGGAAAGTGCCAATTCTTCCAGCAAATCAGGGGAAAGAACTTGCCACCCCCACGGCTGTGCATCAACATACCAGCCGACCAGATTGCCATTGTCCATGAGCGCATTCTGAAAGGCAGGATACAAGTCGCCGAGTTTATCCATCAAATCGCTGGCATCGGTCAGTGGATAGTAATAGTGTTGCTTCTTGATTTGGTCCAGTCCAGAACGCGTTTGAAAAACAAAAACGTCGATATCGGGATCGCGGGATGCAAGTGCGGTGGCAATGTCGTTTATGCTGCCATTTCGGAAATTAACGTCATGCCCTGCGGCAGCATAATCTTGAAAAGCGCTATAATTGTAATCCGTGCAGAGAATGCGAACACTTGATACATTCTCTGCGGAACTTACGGAGAGCAGCAACAAAAAAAACAGAAATAAAGCAAAAACTTTTTTCAACTAAACTCCTCCTCTTTTTAGTATTTAATCCTTCAGGCATTTTCATGCCTGAAGGATTGGTAAGACTTACGGTGCCCAAGAGAAATTAATTGTAACTGAAGTCGTCTGAGCAGATTGCGTTTGTACGCGTGCGAAGAAAGAAGAATCAACAGCGTTGAAACCATCAGCATTCAAGTAATAAACAGTACGGGGACCTGTACCAGAAAAAGTATAATTCGATGTTGCGGCAGTGCCGTTGGAGTAGCGAATGCGGAAATTTAGAAGCAGAGTATCTTGCAAACCAGTGAGTGAATTGATAGTGACAGAGGGATCACCAGTTTTGGTTTTCTTTACGTAACCAGTTTGTGCAGTTCCTCCGTGGGACATGGCGGTCAACTCGGCGGTGGCGGCGATTGCCGGAGCAAGGCACGCGAGGATAAGAACAAGCATCAAGGTAAAGGCGATGAATTTTTTCATATATTGTGTACTCCTTCTTCATTCGTCGGTCGTTACAGTTCCATAGCGTGACGGGACGTGCGCCAACGGTATCACCTCCACTTTCTATCAATCTCTCCACTGATATAATACCACAGGCTGTTCTTATTGTCAAGATAATACCATAAAAAGTACATGCGAAAACTTTGCGAAAATATCAGTTTGGCACATACATCGGTGTCAGCTCCATTGCAAAACAAATCCCCCGACTGCCTTGCAGCAGCCGGGGGAAATCAGCATCTTATGCGTTGAAATTCAGATATTCTTCTTCCGGCGGGGGGACAATCTCCGCACGGGCTTCCTGCAGCATCAGCATCTTTTCGCCCTGCGCGTCCACCGCCTTGCACTGCGCGGTCAGGCGGAAATATGTCTTCGTGCTGGGCTTCTGGATGCCTTGCGTAATCCAGCCGATGGGCTGAATGTCGTTCGCGCAGCACGTCATTGCCATCCGCCCGAACATGTAGTAGCCCTTGGGCAGCGAGCGGTCAGCGAAAGCCTGCCCCACCAAGCGCACAGTCTTGCGGTCGTAGCGGTCGGCATGGTCAAGCGAATCCAGATAGAAGGTCGGAATGTCCTCGTCCTTGATTTCGATGACGGCGGACTTCATGTCGTAGGGGAGGTCTTCGTCCGCCACGCCGTCTTCGCTCGTGCCGTCGGTGTTCTCGAAAATGATGTTCGTCTTCGGGTTGACCGCTTTGAGCTGGCGACGCCACGGGCTCTTGTTTGCGCCGGGCTGGCAGCGGTTGACCAGAATCAGGTCAGCGACCTTCATCGGGTCGGTCAGCATCTGGCGCATGTTGGTGAAGTAGTTGTCGAAGGTGTTTGCGTCCACCGTCGTGATAATCTGCACGACTTCCCACTTGCGCGGCAGCATACAGCTGCCCAGCCGTTCAATCGTCCAGATGCTGTTGTACTCGATGATGACGCGCTCCGGCTGATACTCCTTGTCCAGCGCTTCCATCTTCTTCGTGTTCATCTCGTCCGCTTCGTCGAGGACGACAACGGTCGTGTTCTTCGCCGTTTCGTATTCCTCAACGCCCTCTTCGCAGCAGATGACCAGCGTCTTCTGCCCGCGCGAGAAGTTGTCGTCCGTCAGCATGGAGTTGATGAGCTGGGTTTTGCCGCTTTCGAGGAAGCCGGTAATCAGGTAGACTGGTGTAAATTCCTGTTCGCTCATGCCTTGAACAGCTCCCGCAGTGCTTTTTCGTCGATGTGCGCACCGATGACGCACAGGCGGCCGGTGTAATCCGGCGTACCCGGACGGAACTGGCTCTCGCCCGGCACATAGTCAAACTGGAACCACTCGCCCGCCGCGTTCTGCAGCACGCCCTTGGCGCGCAGCACCGTGCCGTACTCTTCTTCGTCGGACAGCTTGTCCAGCATCGCCTTGACCTCGTCCTGCTCGTAACGGTTCGCAGTTTCTACGCCGACAGACACGAACACTTCGTCTGCGTCATGCCCGTGGTGATGATGGTGGTGATGTCCGCAGGAGCAGGTTTCGCCGTCCTCGTGGTCGTGATGATGATGTTCGTGCTCATCCTCGTCATGGTCATCGTGATCATGATGGTGATGATGCTCATGGTCGTGGTCGTCATCATCATCGTCGTCATGGTGACCGCCGCAGCACGGGCACACGCCGTCCTCGTGGTCATGGTCATCATGGTCGTGATGGTGATGATGATGCTCGTGTTCGTCCCCGTCGTCGTCATCATCGTCGTCATCGAGGTGGATTTCCATCGGCTTGCCGGATTCAATGACTTCCAGCAGCGTATCAGCGGACAGGTCATCCCACGGCGTCGTCACGATGCGGACGCCCGGATGCTGTTCTTCCACCAGCGCGCGGCTCTTCTCGATGCGCTCCGCGGACAGCAGCTGCGTGCGGCTGAAAATCACCGTTGCGCTCGTCTTAATCTGGTCGAGGAAGAACTCGCCGAAGTTCTTCATATACATGCGGCACTTGCCCGCGTCCACAACGGTCGCGCAGCCGGTCACAACGAGGTCGCTGTGGCGTTCCTTCGCGCGCTCGACGGCGGCGAGGATTTCGCTCAGCTTGCCCACGCCGGACGGCTCAATCAGCAGGCGGTCAGGATGATACTTCGCAATCAGATCATCGACCGCCTTCTGGAAGTCGCCCACCAGCGTGCAGCAGATGCAGCCGGAATTCAGCTCATCAACGATGATGCCCGAATCCTTCATAAAGCTGCCGTCCACGCCGACTTCGCCATATTCATTTTCCAGCAGGATGATTTTTTCCTTCGCAACGCTGCCCGTCAGCAGCTTCTTGATGAGCGTCGTTTTGCCCGCGCCCAGAAAACCCGAAATAATGTTGACCTTAACCATAGCCGTTTTTCTCCTATTCCTCAGGGTCTGGCGGCTCATTCCCGCCACGCTGTTAGAAATACTATTCCGGGATTCATCTGCGCCATCTGCTTGCGCCTTTTCCCTTCTGGCGTTCGCTCATTCCATTTGGCGTAGCGCTGCTACGCTGCATTTCATTCGCGTTAGCCAGAATGAAAAATTCGCGGCGCATCTTGGCTCATCTTCATCCCGAAATAGTATTATACCACATTCGTCAAGGTCTAACAAGGGGAAAATTCGCAAAAAACGCCAAAAGCAGCGCTGTCCCAAACGCGCCTGCAGGTGCAAGTTCCTTCTGTAACAATAAAAATCAAGAAACATGGGAGTGCGCTGCGAAGGGGTCAAGGGGGCGACCGCAAAGCCCCCTTGTCGCGCCCGTAGGCGCGATTCCCTTTGCAACAAATGGAACCAAGCAACAAAAGAAAAAAAGGATGCCGCTCATCCACTGACAAGCAGCACCCAAGGTTGCTTATACCTTTCTCACCGGATGCCGAATCACGGTTTTCCTTTTCTCCGCCGCTGTTTTCCGCGGGTCGGAAAGATAAAGCTCGTGATGCAGCCGCTCCGCCGTGAAGTCATTTTCATACCCGTTTTCGCGCAGAAACGCATTCATCTGCGCCACCGACGCGGGTTCGTCGTCGTATGCGCCGATATGCATCATCTGCACGCAAAGACCTTCGCGAATCGCGCGCAGTTCAGCGCGGGAGCAGTCCAGCTTCTTCTTTTCTGACGCCGTTTCCACCGCCCAGCGGAAATCCTCCGCCGTCACGAAATCCGGCACACGAATCACGGACAGCCAGCGGAAATCCGCCTTGCGCCCGTAGTCCATGCCTGATGCGCCGTCCTGCTGCCAGAAGCCTTCCAGCGGCGGCACGACGTAATCGAAAAAGCCGTCCATCAGGTGTCCAGCGCGCGGACTCATCTTCAATGTGTAGCTGACCGCGTACAGCACGCCGAGCGCCTGCTGATACGCGCCGCCCTCCTCGTTCGGGTCGCCCGTACCGGACACGCACACGAACTGCATTTCCGGCACGTCGATGATTTCTGGCACTTTCGGCGGCTGGTAGAACGCACGGTACTCCTTCTTGTAGTCAAACGACATTACGCTTGCTCCTTCTTCGCCAGCTCGTTCGTGTCAATCGTCCCGCGATAAACCACAAACTTCTGGAACAAAAACTCGGTCACGAAGTTGACGAGCATGTTGATGACTTCAATCAGCCAGTCATGTACGCCGACTGCAACCAATTCCGTGCTCCACCATCTGGAAAGCGTGATGAACACGACGTAGTACAGCGCGACCAGCAGCATCGCGCGCTTGACGTTGCCGTCCGAGCGGAACGTGTAGCGGCGGTTGAACGTGAAGTTCCACAGGACGGACAGAATCAGCGAGGGAAGGTAACAGGCGTTGTAATCGGGAATCTTGAACACATCATGCAGCAGGGCGAAACTGATGAGCTGGATGAGTCCGGCGGATGCGCTGAACAGCGTGAATTTGACCGCCTGCCAGACGTTTTTGTTCTTCATGCGGAATCCTCCTTGGTTGGAATGAATGATGAATGGGATGATTCGCTGCCGTGAAAAATTTCTTCCTATATTATAATAGGCTTATACTATTTCCAAATGAGAATGCGCCAAGATGCGCCGCGAATTTTTCGTTCTGGCTAACGGGAGTGAAATGCAGCGTAGCAGCGCTACGCTAAATGGAACGACCGGACGCCAGAGCGGAAAAGGCGCAAGCAGATGGCGCAGACGAATGCAGGAAATAGTATTACACCAGACGAAGCGACGGCGTGGCGTTGAGCGTCAGGGGCGCAAGCTCGCCCTTTTTCATCCGATAGTATGCCGCAGAGCCAATCATCGCCGCGTTGTCGGTGCACAGGTCGAGACGCGGCATGTACAGCGGCAGATGCGCCTTGTCGGCGGCCTCCTGCATCATCCGGCGCAGCAGACGATTCGCGGAAACGCCGCCCGCCATTGCAAGCGCGGGGGCGTGTGTATCCTTCGCCGCCAGCATCGCCTTTTCCACCAGCGCCGATACGACGGCGTAGCGGAACGACGCCGCCATATCCGCCTTCGGGAGCGGCTCGCCCTTCATCTCCATCTTGTTCGCCGCGTTCAGGAACGCCGTTTTCATGCCGGAGAAGGAATAGTCGTACTTGCCGGGGGTGTGCGGATGCGGGAGCGAGAGGAAATGCGGGTCGCCCTCCTCCGCCAGTGCGTCGATGCGCGGACCGCCGGGGTAGGGGAGCGTCAGCACGCGCGCCGCCTTGTCGAACGCTTCGCCCGCCGCGTCGTCCATCGTCTGACCAAGCAAGGTGTAATCGCCGTAGTCGTTCACGCGGACGATGTGGCTGTGTCCGCCCGATACGACAAGGCACAGAAACGGCGGCTTCAAATCCGGATTGGAGATGTAGTTCGCGGACACATGCCCTTCGATGTGGTTGACGGGGATGAGCGGTTTGTTTGCGGCGTAGCTCAAGCCCTTCATGCAGCTGACCCCGGTGAGCAGCGCGCCGACAAGCCCCGGCCCGTAGGTGACGGCGAGGGCATCGACATCCTGCAAGCGCATATTCGCCGCCCGGAGTGCCTCGTCAATCACGCGGTCACAGGCTTCGACGTGCGCACGGCTGGCGATTTCCGGCACGACGCCGCCATAGAGCGCATGAAGGTCAATCTGGCTGAAAACGATGTTGGAGACGATGGTGCGCCCGTTCTCGATGATGGCGGCGGCGGTTTCGTCGCAGGAGGTTTCCAGCGCCAGAATGCGAACGTGGTCTTTCACCTGCAAGGCATCAAGCTGCGCGCGGGCAGATTCAGTGTAGGTCATGGGAATACGCCCCTTATTGTTGATTTCGTAGCTTCACGGTGGCAATGATGAGCAGAATCCCCATCAGTGCCGCCCAGACAATGCCGATGATTTGCGCATAGTCAATGAACAATTGCGTCGGCATTAAACGGATGAGCAAATCCGTTTGCGGATTGAGCAGCCACAGGTTGTTTGTGAAGGCGATTTGATGGAAGAGGATGAACAGCCGATCAAAATCCATCGCCGCCAGCAGCGCAAGGATGGCGACAACCGCCAGCATACAGCAGGCGGTTCGCCGGACGATTCGCCAGAAGAACCGCTGTTTCCGGGAATAGAGCCAACCGACCAGCGTCAGGAGGATGCTGCCCAGCGAAAAACGACGGCACAGGCTGAACAGCGTCCGCACGTCCGCCATATGCGTTTGCTCACGCTCGTTAAAAGCGTTGTATGCTATGCCGTTCATGGAAAATACGAGCTGGAAGTCGCCCTCGCCCTTGAGGTAATCGGTAATCAGCTTGGCGGCGGCACCGTATTGCTCCGCCGGAAAGCCGGTTGCTTCAGGCGGAGCGGTGCGCAGCATGAGCGTTTGCATCAGGGCAGGCTGCGTACCGACCCCGTAAACGATGGCTGCCAGCATGGTCAGGCAAAGCAGAAGCGCCGACAGGATGGAAACGAGTTGATAGCGCACCGGAAAATCTCCTTTCCGGGGAAAGCAATATAACGGCGAGAACCCTCCCAGCAGACACTGAGAGGGTTTCGGCATTACTGCATCTTCAAATAGGCGGTGATGAAGCCCTCAAGGTTGCCGTCCATCACGTCGTCAATGTTGCCGGATTCGTAGTTCGTGCGGTGATCCTTGACCATCGTGTAGGGCTGGAAGACGTAGGAACGAATCTGGCTGCCCCATTCAATCTTCTTCATTTCGCCCTTGATGTTCGCCATTTCCTCTTCCTTGGCGCGTTCACGCAGTTCCAGCAGCTTCGCCTTCAGCATTTTGATACACGTCGCACGGTTCTGCACCTGATCGCGCTCGGTCTGGCAGGAGACAACGATGCCGGTCGGGTAGTGCGTCATGCGGACGGCGGAAGAGGTCTTGTTGACGTTCTGTCCGCCTGCGCCGCTGGAGTGGTAGGTATCCACGCGGACATCCTTCATGTTGATTTCGATGTCGGAATCATCGTCCTCCAGCATGGGGGCGACGTCCAGCGACGCGAAGGACGTGTGGCGGCGGGCGTTTGCGTCGAACGGGGAGATGCGGACGAGGCGGTGCACACCCTTTTCGCCGCGGAGGTAGCCATAGGCGTGGTCGCCGCTGACCTCGAAGGTGACGGACTTAATGCCCGCTTCGTCGCCGTCAAGCAAATCCAGCAGCTTGACGGTGAAGCCCATCTTTTCGCAGTAGCGGGTATACATGCGGTAGAGCATGGACGTCCAGTCCTGCGCTTCTGTTCCGCCCGCGCCCGCGTGGAGGGACAGCACCGCGTCATTGTCGTCATAGTCGCCGCGCATGAGGGTTTCCAGCTCCAGCGCGTCGGCATGCTCCTTGAGCTTCGCCAGCTCATCCACCGCTTCGGTGACGGTATCTTCGTCCTTCTCTTCTTCCGCCATTTCGAGCATGACCTCGATATCATCGGCGGAAGAAAGCAGTTTTTCGTAGTGCTCGAGTTTGCCTTTGAGGTTGGAAACCTTTTGGTTGACCTTCGCAGAGTGATCCGGGTCATTCCAGAATTCGGGCTGATTCATTTCCTCGGTCAGCTCATCCAGCTGTTCGCGGATATGGTCAATGTGGAGGGCATCGCCCGCGGCAAGCAGGGATTTGCGAATCTCTGCCAGTTCGCTGCGATACTGGGGAATATCAATGAGCGCCATGTTTAATCTCCTTCAATCGTCAGGAAAGGCTTTTTTCTGGTTGATGATTTTGCTTTTGGGGTGGATTGATGCTTGATTTTTTATGTTGCGGGGGTTTCGCTCCTGCGGGAGCGACAAGGGGGCATGAAAACAGACGAAGTCTGCGGTCGCCCCCTTGACCCCTTCGCATTCGCCCTCAGGATGTTACTGGTTGGTTTATGTTAGTTGGGCACGAAAGGTACACTAACTAAAAAGCAACAATTACAACCTACTATGCAAGAGGGCACCGAAGGGGTGGAGGGGGCGATCGGAAAGCCCCCTCCTCGCGTCCGCAGACGCGAAATCCCTGCTTAACACGCGAAAATTACATTGGAATTGCCACCTACTCAATCGCGAAAATGGGTCAAGGGAGTTACTCCCTTGTTTCTTTGTCCTTCCCGCAGCAGTTTTTGTACTTCAAACCCGAACCGCAAGGGCAGGGATCGTTGCGGCCAACGCGCTCCGACGGCTTCACCCGCTTGGGCTGGCGCGGCTGACCGTTGCCGGGCACAATCGGCTTGCCCTCGACGGGGCGAACCGCTGCCTGCACACGTTCCGGCGTGCGCTCAATGCGCAGCTGATACATGCGGCGCACCGTGTCTTCGCGAATCAGGTGATTCAGCTCGTCGAACATGTAGCCCGCTTCAATCTGATACTCGGTGACGGGGTTCTTGCCGCTGTACGCGCGGAAGCCGATGCCGTCGCGCAGGCGATCCATCGCGTCAATGTGATCCATCCAGCGCACATCCACCGCGCGCAGCAGCACAACGCGCTCCACTTCGCGCATGTCCAGCCCGATTTCCGCCAGCGCCGTCTCGCGCTCCTCGTAGAACGCCTTCGCGTCGTCCTTGAGCGCCTGCGCCAGCGCGTCGCGGTCACCGGAGCGGACGACATCCTCCAATTCGGCAATCTTGCCGTGGTGGATGCACAGGTTTTCCAGATAATTCGTCAGCTGCGGAATATCCCAATCCGTGCCGTCGTCAGACGCGCAGTGGCGGGAGAGCGCGGCGTCAATCAGCTTGTACGCCATGCCGATAATGTTGTCGCGGACGTTCTCGCCCATCAGCACGCGGCGGCGCTGACCGTAGATAATCTCGCGCTGGCGGTTCATCACGTTGTCGTATTCCAGAACGTGCTTGCGGATCTCGAAGTTGCGGCCCTCGATGCGCTTCTGCGCGGATTCAATCTGCTTGGTGAGCATTCCCGCCTGAAGCGGCTCGTCGTCCTTGAGCCCCAGACGCTCGACCATCGGCATGATGCGGTCGCCGCCGAAGAGACGCATCAGGTCGTCTTCCAGCGAAATGAAGAACTGGGTCGAACCGGGGTCGCCCTGACGGCCCGCACGGCCGCGCAGCTGATTGTCAATGCGGCGGGATTCATGGCGTTCCGTGCCGATAATGTGCAGACCGCCGGTTTGCAGCACGCGGTCATGCGCTTCGTCGGTGGTGCGCTTGAAGTCCTTGTAGAGGGACTGGTACTTTTCGCGCGCGGCAAGAATTTCGTCGGACACATCTTCCGCGTGCCCTGTCGCGGCTTCAATGATTTCCTCGTCATAGCCGTCCTGACGCATGGCGCGGCGGGCGAGGAATTCCGGGTTGCCGCCCAGCAGAATGTCCGTGCCGCGGCCAGCCATGTTGGTGGCAATGGTGACGGCGCCCCAGTGACCTGCCTGCGCGACGATTTCAGCTTCCTTGGCGTGGTTCTTGGCGTTCAGCACCTCATGTTGGATGCCACGGCGCTGGAGCATGGCGGAGAGCATTTCGCTCGTTTCAACCGTGACCGTGCCGACCAGCACGGGCTGACCGTTGGCGTGCACCTGCGCAATTGCGTCCACAACAGCGTTGAACTTCGCCTTCTTCGTCTTGTAGACCATGTCGTCCAAGTCCTTGCGGATGTTGGGCTTGTTGGTCGGAATCTGCACGACGTCCAGCGAGTAGATGTTCTGGAACTCGTCTTCTTCCGTCTTCGCCGTACCTGTCATGCCGGAGAGCTTGTGGTACATGCGGAAATAGTTCTGGAAGGTGATGGTCGCCAGTGTGCGGCTTTCGCGCTCAATGGTCACATGCTCCTTGGCTTCAATCGCCTGATGCAGACCCTCGGAGTAGCGGCGGCCAATCATCAGGCGGCCCGTGAATTCGTCAACGATGATGACCTGATCGTCCTTGACGACGTAGTCCACGTCGCGCTTCATCAGGAAGTTGGCGCGCAGGGCGCAGCTGACGTGGTGATTCAGCTCGGCATTTTCCGCGTCGTTGATGTTGGTGATGCCGAACGCGGCTTCGACGCGCTGGGCGCCCTCGTCGGTCAGGCTGATGGCCTTTTTCTTCTCTTCAATCTCGAAGTGAACGTCACGCTTGAGCGTGCGGACGACCGCATCCACCTTCGCGTAGAGGTCGGTAGATTTGTCGCCCGCGCCGGAGATAATCAGCGGGGTACGCGCTTCGTCAATCAGGATGGAGTCCACTTCGTCGACGATGGCGAAGTTGTGGCCGCGCTGCACCAGCTCGCTTTGGCGGATGACCATGTTGTCGCGCAGGTAATCGAAGCCCAGCTCGTTGTTCGTGCCGTAGGTGATGTCGCAGGCATAGGCGGCGCGGCGTTCGGCACTGTCCAGATCGTGGACAATCAGGCCGACGCTCAGCCCCATGAAGCGGTGGACTTTGCCCATCCACTCGCTGTCGCGGCGCGCCAGATAGTCGTTGACGGTTACGACGTGCACGCCCTTGCCGGACAGCGCGTTCAGGTACGCGGGCAGGGTGGACACCAGCGTTTTGCCCTCGCCGGTCTTCATCTCGGCGATGCGCCCCTGATGCAGCACCAGACCGCCCATCACCTGCACACGGTACGGGCGCATTCCCAGCACGCGGGCGTCGGCTTCGCGGATGGCGGCGAACGCTTCGGGCAGAATGTCATCTTCGGTTTCGCCATTTTGCAAGCGCGTGCGGAATTCATCCGTCTTGGCACGCAGCTGCTCGTCCGTCAGCGCCTTGTATTCATCTTCGAGGGCTTCCACGGCGTTGACCGTCTTTTGCAGCTTTTTGACCTCCGCGTCATTGCTGCTGCCCAGCAGTTTTTTGACCCAATCGAACATAAAGTTCTCCTTTCAATATAGAAACAATTTCTGATAATATTTGGAAAATCATAATCATATGAGCGCACCTATTCCCGAATAGACACACTACTCTTTCATTATAACATGAAAGCCCCCGAACATGCAAGTGCTCAGGGGCAATAATCTGCCTTTACGCTCGTGCAAACTGCTGTTACTGCTCCGCCAATTCAGGGTGGGGAATCAGCAGCAAAACGCGATGCGCCTTGTCGGACAGGATGCGGCATGGGTCGTAGAAGGGAATTTCCGCCCCGGCTGCTTCGGCGCAAAAGGTGACAATATCGGACTGCTTGTCCTTCATAGCCGCTGTATACCGTGCGTACAGGTCGGGCGAAAGCTGAATCTCCACGGTTTCACCGTCCACAAGACGCATCAGCTGGGTCAGCAGTTCCTGCTCGGTGGAGACGTACAGCCCGTGCGCCTGATAGTAGTTCGGAACGCCGCTCAGGTCGGGGAAAGTGTACCCGCGATTGGGCGTGTGGTCGATGGACATATCCGCTTCACCCATGCCGTAGTTGCTGTGGAACACATGCCCGTCGAAAGCGGCACCCCATGTTGCGTCAAGAAAGCCGAAATTGGTCACATTCCATGCATGCAAACCGGTTTCGCCGCTTGTGTCTGACGCTTCGCCGATGATGGTTGCGCATGGAATGCCCGCAAGCCGATAGAGCAGTGAAATCGCCTGCGCATATCCTGCGCAGGTGGCTTCGCCATACAGCAAAGCGCCCACGGCTGTGTGCTGCCACATGCTGTCGGGAGAATAGGTTGCATTCAGTACAAGCCGTTCGTACAGCGCCAGCGGGTCGGGATTTTCGTTCACCCACGACTGTGCTGTTTCCAGCAGCTGTTTGCGCAAGGCTGATGCTTCTTCGGCGGAACACAAGTAATTCGGTGAAATGCTTTGGGCGACATCCGGCTGATTGCGCTGATAGTGGACGCGGTAGGATTCGATGTGAAACAGCTCCGGATAGTCGTTGCGCATGTTATCCAAGGTCTGTACCAGCAGATTGTAGGACGTTCCGGCGGGAAGTTGAATGCTGCCTTCCTGCGCCATGAGCTTTGGATACAGGAAATTGCGCAGGCTACGTTCGCCGGGCGGCATCATGCGGACAGAGAGCATGGTTTCCGCCGGATAGGGCGTATCCGGCTCCTGCTGGGCGAGCAGGGTCGGGGCGGTGAAGAGCATCAGCACAACGCACAGCAGGGGGAGAAAGCGGATTTTCTGCACGGGAATCCCTCCTTTCGGTGGAAGACGGGGAAAAGCTGTGGATAATACTATTTCCAGATTCACCTGCGCCATCTGCTTGCGCCTTTTCCATTCTGG
>ERZ827156.1162-NODE-1162-length-32973-cov-4.860745_pt1 | contig 32973 bp, 63 predicted proteins | sample MGYA00519919_ERZ827156 | MGnify/ENA primary metagenome ERZ827156 (study PRJEB31778, sample SAMEA3449269) | human gut metagenome | biome: human gut; feature: human-associated habitat; material: faeces | place: United Kingdom | collected 2010/2012 ...
ATAATGAGACTGAGGAGGAAAAGAAGGAGCTTCTAGAAGGTGCGATTTGATTGGGTGCACGAGATTTGTTCGGTGTTGTTCTAAAGAAGGAAGGGGTGATCCGTGAATGTGGGAGTGTGAAGAGAACGGTGAAAGAACGAAGAAGGTGTGTGCAAACAAAGAGAGAAAAACAACCATGATCACACTACAGACTAAACAGGACTCGATTCCTCTATGTTTGGGAAATAGGCATCCATCTTCCCCGCATCTACACAAAAAACAAGACATCACTTGCGTTACCACAGTATTGACATGCCGTCCCCATCGAATGCTCTCCAAAGCGGGAAAATCTACATCGCACTTCCCTCCCTTCTTGTTCCACACACTCTCACCAACAAACACACTACAGACTCTGAACCGCCATAGCCATCGCCCCCTCCTTCGTCTTGTTGATTCCCAAGAACCCGCTATTGTGAACAAACACGCAGTCCGGAATGCCGCACGCCTTGCTCAGTTCCTCATCACGCAGTCCGAGACACTTCGGCAGCAACTGCTTGCGCAGCGCGAAGGACCCCGGCTGGGCGTTGATCCCACGAATGCGCCAGTTGCCGTCATCTCCCCGAGTCACGGCAAACAGCGTCCGTCCCTCGATGCCCCGCTCCTTCTCGATCTCCAGCAAGTGCTCCATGAAGGGACAGCCCTTCTCCATCAGAATGATCGACTGCGACGGGTGCACCTGCGCCGCCTCGTCCAGCGCCTTCTCCACCAGCTCGCGGGCAGGCAGCACCAGCGTCACCTGGCTGTGCAGGCGCTCCGAGAACTCGCCCAGCATCAGCCCCATCGCCAGACGGAAGCGCTCCTGCTCCAGCTCCGCCTACGCCTCAGCCCGCTCTCTTCAGCGCACGCTGTACTCCTCGTTCCAGGCAATCAGAAGCCGCTTCACGCGCTTGGACAGCGTGGTGGTCACCGCGTAGTTCGCCTCGCCCGTGGACGGGTCGATGCCGTTGTCCACGCCGTCGATCTCCTCCACGAAGTTGTCGTACATGCGCGTGTGCAGCACGGAGAGCTCCTCGTCGGAGAGCGGCCGCGGCGACAGCTGGGCAAGGATGTCCTTTCCGAAGTGCTTGAAGCTACGCTCAAGAGGAAAGGAGAAACGAACACCAGACCCGCGGAACTCAGCTTCGTCTTGTGCTTGGCGTCAAACGTCTCAAAGAACCCCTTCTGGTGGTGGTCGAATCGCTTCCTAGGGGTGAAAAAACAAAAAGAATCGCACTTTTCGTAATCATACAGGCCGCCCACATCGACAACAATATCGCACTGATCCAGCAACTCCGCATTGCGTGTTCTGACAACAACTACGCATGAAAGATGCAACACGGAAGAGAACCGTGATCTTGGTATGCCGGAAGAGTTCGCAGCATGGAAACAGCGAGGGCATCATCCGAATGGAAGGCGCCACTGTGCGTTCCGATGGCTTTGCGTCCCTCGGGGATTACGTCGAGGAAGACTTCTCCGGAAAAACCAATTGCGTTGGCCTTCTGCACATGGGGCGGAAATATATCTTAGGGGTTAAAATGGGAGGTTGGGAAGGAACCAAAGAATGACAAGTTGCGGTTAATGCGTTTCAGTTCCATAGCTCTAGTCGCTGCAGCCTTCGAAAATGGGGTGAATAAACGAATCAGCTTGGATGGAGTGAATGATTCTGACGGAGGGATATAGATGACAATCACTTTCCTGCAGTGCTAGAGTGGATGGGGTGATCATTTTCGAGTAAAGAGGGGGAATGGTCATTGGCGTGCAAACACACTGTCAATCGGCGATTCATAAAAGGAAAGACCTCCACGATCAAGCACATCGCACACCACTCATTCCATTCTTGCAGGGTTCCGTTCTCTTAACGCGATGAATGAGAGGAGCACGAGCATTCTTTTAGTCACCGTTCTTTTGCTGTTTACGCTGCTGGGCGTGCGATTCCTCCCTGGTGTCTCATTCCGTAGGGAAACTCGGGAATCGAGTACACAGAGATGAGCAGAATTGCAATCAATGACCACTTCGATGCAATGAAGAAGCAGAAGCAAACACAAGTGCAGCCTCCTTCTCTGTACTTTGATATCGTGTTTTATTATCGCCTTCTCTAAGTGGATAGAATGGAGACGGGAAGGAGGAGCTCATCCTTGTCACATCCTCGATGCACCTTCGTGTGTACTATGTTTCCAAGGAAACGGATAGCACGTACATGGAATCGTCCGATTCAAGCTACATCGACGTGTCCTTGCTTGCCAACGCCCAACTCCGCAGCGGTTCCATTTCCATCCCGTCGATCACGTGTAGTCCACAGTATCGTCTGCATGAAAGCGTATCGCACGGAGTACGAAGGAAGAAGCATCGGCGTGATTGCCATTCTCACAAACAACGGAATCCTCTCTTGCTACAACGAGCAGCTGCGCCTCAAGTGGAAGGTGTCCATCTACGAGACGAATCTCATCAACATGAGTAATCTCTTCATCACCACCAGCGCTCTCTCCTTCTCCCACACCTCCCTGTACGTGGCCATCAGCTACTCCCTCTACCACACCTCCGTCGTCAAGACCCGTCATGCCGTCCCTCTCGCCTCACTCCTAGTGAAGGAGCGGCTGACCAGCGAGGAGATTGCCGTGCTAAGGAGCAACAGCATCAACCTCGGCCAGTCAATGCCCCTGCCTTTGTTCACGTGTAGAGATGTGGATCTCACCCTGTTCCAGTCGCACCCGCAGCTGTACATCCTGGAGAAGTACAAGGTGCGTGTGAGAGAGATGGCTAAAACCAAGTCGATTTTGGACCAGGTGCTGGCTATCAACGACATGCAGGTGCTGAAGCTGAACGTCGAGAACGGCGACATCGTCTGGCGAAACTCCCTTCCCCAGCACATCAAGCACCCTCCCTTCGTCCCGCAACTGGAGTGGCGGTTTCACCCTCCTTTCCCCATAGACCCATTCTCAACCGCCACGACAGCGCCCACCGCTTCGTGGACAGCAGCGCCTTCTCCCAGAGCATCGCGTCCTTCTTCCCCCACACCTACCACTCCTTCCGCGACTCCTCCATCGCTCTGCAGTCCTACCACCACAACGTGTACAACCCGCGCGCCTCTTACATGGGTTTGCACGGCACTGCCCCCTGAGGCGTAGACAGCCCGCTGCGGTCGCTGCTGCCGCTGGACCTGCTGGCGGCGCTGAAGCGACGCATCCACAGCCAACACACGCTCAATCGCGAGGTGGAGGAGGAGGAGGAGCCGCGCAACGCCGTGGTGATCCACTCGAGTCACGGGCTCTTCGTGCTGAGCCGTCTCACTGGCGGTGGGCTCTGCTCCGTTGCATCATGCGTAGCGTTCCTGACGGACATCCCGTTGCCGCCGCACAAAGTGTAACTCCCTCTTCTCCTCTTGACAAGCAGCTTCGTCAGCGCGCCCGCACCGCTGAGCGGCACTCTGGACATCTTCGTGGCGCCCCCCGTTTTTGATTACGTGTAGCTGGCGCCGCAGCCCTTCACGGGCGGGAACAACGAGCTGGAGTCCTACTCGCCGTGCTTCCTGCAGATCCTGTCCGGCGCGCAGGTGGTGGCAGTGACGAACATTTGTGGCAGTCGGCGTGGGAAGAGCGAGGACGACGAGATCCTTGTGGTGCCTCCGATCGTGCTGTCGAACGCGAAGGGCGAGGCGGAGAGTGTCGTGACGCTGACGAGCGAGGGCGTGCTGACCTGTGTGAGTCTGGAGGGGAAGAAGCGGTGGTGGAAGAAGACGGGCGCGACGTGGAGCGAGTTCGACGAGAAGGCGGGCACGGCTCCGATGCTGTTTGCGGCGAAGGGGAGGATCTGCGTGGCGTCCGCCTCGTCCGTGGTGATGTACTCGCCGGAGGGACGAGTGGTGAGTCGCATCGTGCTGACGGAGGCGTTGGTGTACCCGATGGTCGTGGAGGAGGACGTGGCGGTGCTGCAGACCGCTTCGAGCGTCCTCTTGTACCGAGCGTCGCGGATGACCTGTGAGTGTGGAGGAGGGGAGTGAGGCGTAGACTACCACTTCTTGCGGATCGTGGTGGTGTGTTTTGGCGTTGGAGTGGTTCTGTACTCTATTGTGGCGAAGCAGCTCGCCAAGCAGATGGCGAAGCAGATGAAGGAGAAGTTGATGTGGGGTGTTTCTTTAACATGCGTGTCACAACATATGTGGATGCTGAGCATATACGATACCATACGTAAATGCTGAACATCCATGCTTTATGAAATGCGAATGCTGATCATTCACGTCATAACGCGCATGATCAGCATGCATACCATTACAAAGCAGAAGTGATCAGCAAACACACTTAAATAACCAACAAACACACAATAAAGGACAGACATTAGGCAGACTGGGAAGTGGCAGCGGCGGCGTCTCCTGTGTCCGTGCCGTCGTCCTTCACCTTTCCAGAGATCGAAGCGAACACACGTGAGTACATCTTGGGATGGGGCTTGAGCAGGTTCCGATCGAAATCCAAATCGTCCACGCCATACGCCCTCTTGTGGGTGAGCTTTTCGACGTTGCAGTTCACGAAGGGGGGCACGTAGGTGATATCGCCCTTCACGCGCGCATCCAGGAAGCGCGTGGCGGTGGAGAGGAAGCCACCCATCTTGATTTCTTTATTCTTCTCCTGGTTGTAGTACCGAATGGGAATCTGCACAAGCGTGCCCCTCTTCTTGTTGTAGCGGATAAAGTTGAGCGATTCGGGTCGTTCGGTTGCTAGCCATGAGTCAAAGCAATCTCCACCTACTGGGATGGCAGGAGAGCTGACGAGGGAACACCAGGGCCTTCTCCCCGTCAACATCGAGATAGAACAGGGTACACTCCAAACTCAGGTTCAGACGGGTCGTAAACCGGTCCACCTCGCTGGTGGGAACGGCGATCAGCACGCGCTCCTTGTGGCCTTCGCCATCGTCGCCGTAGAGCACTCCGGGGATGGCTCCGTTCTTTCGAAGGTAGTAGCTGTAGTTTGTGCCCTGAGACTCTCTCTTAAAGGCGGGAATCGTGAGAACGGAGTGCTGTTGGCTCAGAGTCGCGTAGATGTCCTTCTGCGTGACGGCCTTTCCGAAAGCGCGGACACCACAAGCCGCTCTGAGAGTCGAAACCGCTCCAAAACGACAAACAGAGAACATTTTGGGATTCACAGGGGGAATTCAAAAGGGTGGGATCGCAACAGCGAACAGAAATGGAGCCTCCTTTTGGAACGCAGAATCGGATTCACTCAACGACATGGAGAAGGAAATCGCGGACTGCCTCCTTCGCGGAGACATGCCGATTCTTCCTCCCGAGTCCTTCGTCAAGCCGGAGGATTTGGAGCCGAAAGAGGAGAGCGGAAGCAAGGAATCGGAAGAGGACCTGCGGAGGAAGCGAAAGCTCAAGCGCAAACAGTACTTCCGGAGACAGCAGCTGAGGAAAGAAAGGGAGAAGAGACTCTACATCCCCCAGACGCCTTCTGTGTTGTTCGTACTCTCTGCTATTTGGATTCACCCCTAGAACACGTATGAGGAGGCGCAGACGGGATTCTCCCGGAAGAACCACGAGTACCTGGTGCAGCAGAGGAATGAGGAGAAGAGTCAGCCTCAAGTTAGCGAGGGGAAGGATCAGCCGCCCCTCGATTTGAACGGAAAGACGGAGGAGGAGCTGCGGGCGCTCGACCAGAAGCTGGAGCAGCGCGTGAAGGAGCTGGAGCTGGAACACGACCAGCTGCGCCAGACCATTTACCGGTTGAAGAATCAGTTGAAGACCATTTCGCGTATGTGAGTCATTGTGAAGATCCCTCCGTCTGTGCATGATTCGTGGAAAACTATAACTCCTGGAAGACCCTCCCACATGCACATCACTCCTCGCAACCCATATCCCCCATGTAACATACTCGCCTGTTTGTAACAAACACACGCACTCGCTCTCCATGTCCTCAATATCATCCACTGTGATGCTGTTGTCCGAGTCACTCTCGTAGTCCTGCATGTCTGGCCGAGTGGCGTCGGGGTGGTTGATCGCGATGATGTTCTACCCATCATCCCTTCCCCTTTCCCTCACGGCCGTGTCCACCAGAATGCACCCGCAGAACGCGTCCTGACAGCCGTGATCCTACCTCTCACACCCCCCGTTTTCGACCACTCGCGACGTGCTGAAAATGGTGATCACCTTGCCCCCCTTGCTGATGTTAATGCCCTTCTGCGTCGGCTCGTGCGCACGAACGATGTGCGTCATGCCCGTCGTGTCCAAGAAGTTCTGAATCGCCTTGTCGCCGTAGCAGACCGCGCCAGGCCCGCGCTCGCCCTCGCCGAAGCCCGTGTTGTCCAGCCGCTTCTCCTGCTCGTGCTGCGCGGGGTCCGACCACAGCAGGTCGTTCGACAGCTGCTTGATCTGCTTGGAGCGCGCGTCCGTCGCCGCCACGCGCACCGCCGTCGGGCAGGGGATCATGTTGATGCTGTCCAGCGCCGATTCCGTCGGCGACAGCGGCCGCGGGATTCCGCCGTGCACGCAGAAGATGACGTCGTCGATGGTGGCGGCGAAGGGCAGGTAGTCGAAGACGGAATTCGCCATTGCCCAGATGTTCTTGCCCTCGTTCACGCCGTAGCGCGCCTTCAGCTGGCCGAGGAAGCAGCGGTTGCCGTAGAAGGACTCCCAGCCGTGGGGTGAAGGAGCACCGATTTGGAGGGATTGGATATGTTTACGGCGCGGAGCTCGTGGTTGCCACGCAACATAAACACCTTGTCGGGCAGCATGATCTTTTGCGCAAACAAGTAGGACAGCACCTCGATCGAGTACTGGCCGCGATCGACGTAGTCGCCCAGGAAGAGGAAGCTTCCCGGAGTCAGGTGCATGCCCAGCGGCCACAAAATCTTCGAGAAGGCGATCAGATCCGCCATGTTGCCGTGGAAGTCGCCAAACACGTAGACGGGCGACTTGAGCTTCAGAATCCGCGGTTCCGAGCCGAAGATGTGCTCTACCGGTGAACACAGGCAAACAACGCGACTGATCTGGTTGCATTGATTCTCAAAGGCCTCGAGGAAATCGGAGGACGCAAAATATGAATTCGGCATGGGCTCGTTGCACTGCCTGATAATCTCCTCGTTGTACTCCTCCTGGTCCTGCTCCTCGTCAACATCCAGAATGCCCTGTGTAATTTGGCTGGCGGCTCTGCCCATCACACCCCTCCCTTTGCACTACCTGGAGATGCGGTTCTTTTGCACATTGTTCTTGTAGAAGGTGTACAACGTCGGCGCGATTGTGTACTGCTTTCTCTTTCCCTCTCCCTGGAGAACCGCCAACTGTTCCTTCAATTGGCTGTTCTCCTGAAGTAACTTGATGCAGTTCATGCACACTCCGTTGCTCTCCTGCTTTGACTCCGTTTCAGACGGTTGTATCGGCTTCTTTCTCCTCCACATTTGTTTTTGAGTCGTACTCCTCTGACCCCAATAACCGCACATGTCCCTAATCTTTGTGGAATAGGGGCCCTTCTTTGTTTTTCTTTCCGGCAAGGCTCCATCCATGTGAGAGTGGGCGGAAGCATTGCGTACGCATGTGCCTGCCACCCCGTCTCGTCATTATGTAACAAACACGCGTCTAAAGAACAGTAGTACGAGGCTGGTTCAGCAGGCCCTTCTTGACACGGAGACGCTCGTACTTCGCCTTCTCCTTCTTGCCGCCCGTCTGGACGAGATGGCGTCTGCCGATGTTCTCGTAGCGCTCTCTCACCGGGCTGACAATGTTCTACCGTTTACAACACAGGATCCTTGCCTACAGGCATGGTTCTCAAATCGCCAGTCAATTCGTCCGTCAGCAGCACATCCACTCTCGGCACTTCAAACCTGTCGTTAAGACACCTCACAAAGTCGTTCCAAAGGATATACTTCCTTTCCGCCCTTGATCACCGCGGGAATCTTCGCTCTCCTCTCCTCCTCCAGCTGCTTCATCTTCTCCGTCTTCGCCTCCTCCTTCTCCTTCATCTCCTTGTCCACCTCCGCAGCAATCTTGACACTCCTACGCATCAGCATCGCGCATCGTGCTCACTGTTCCAGCGTGTGGTTCAGCCGACGCTGTTCCTTGCGCTGCTTCGCCTCACGCTGCTGGCGCGCGGCCTCCTCCATGCGGCGACGCTTCGCCTGCGGAATCTTCTTGTCCACCGTCGGACCCAGCACAATGGTTTTCTCCTCCTCTGCCTTTGGCTCCTCATGCTCGTCCTCGCTCTCCTCGTCGAACAGCAGACTGCTCTAGCGATGATGCTCCATGCCCATTCCAACCATCATGGGATCGCCCGTGATCGTCTTCTTGTGCAGCTCCGCTAGCGTCACGTTGCCGGGCAGCTCCTTGTCCTTCTTGATCTTCTCCTCCAGCTTGACCTCCAGCTCCATCTGCTCCGCCAGCGTGTTCTTGTGCTGGACGCTGTCGGGGTTGTAGGACACTCCGGCCTTGGGGATGGGAACAGCAGGGAAGTCGTTGGGCTTCACCACCACGCGAGCCGACTTGCTCGCCTTCTTCGAGATTTCAAAGTCCTCCTTCCGCAAAAAGTTCTTCGAGTCGTACTTCACTACACGTGATTTGGGGGAGACTCGCCCACCCGGCTTGGGATCACTCCAAATGTCATAGACCTTAGCCGACTCCTTCTCCTTCTTCTCAGCCGGCTTCTTTGTCTACGAAAATGAGAGTGATCGGGAAGCACAACGGCTAATTCCTTCTTCAGCTTCTTCAGCATCAGCTTTTCCTGTTTCGGCATCGGTTCGCCCACCTCATCGTCGAAGACAACTTTTCGTAGCCGTTTTGAACCTAGGAGGCGTAAAGGCGCAATCCAAGAAACCAACCCTCGTTATCAACGAAGAACAAGTCCTTATTCTGCTTGTCTGTCACAGCAGCCTCGTTCTTCAGCGTGTTCATGGCCTCCTCGTACTCCTTGGCAGTTTCCGACTTTTTCCACGAACTCTTGTTGCTTTTCTTCTGTTTCTTTCCCATTATCGATGGCCACCAAGAGAACAAATGGTTCAAAGGAGAAGTTGAGCGACGCCAATTCGCCGGTTTGAATCGGGAGGGAAGGAACAAACACAGCAAGGCTCCGAATTGGATACGATGGAGACAGACACCTTTACGCGCTGATGGAAGAGGGACGAAAGCTCCAGGCCCGATGTCTTCTCCACCTTCCTCCGAATCGCCTCCAACTTGCTCGCATCTTCCTTCTTATCCACCACGATCCGTTGCCGTAGGAGTATCTCGCCTTCCTTTGGAATGGAGTCCACTGCCTCCACCCTCAAATCAAAGGGTACATCCTACGCTTTCACCCGCACACATTTCAAATTACATAGTTGTAATACTTAAACACCTTCTCGCGGACAATCTCGCTGACACGCTCCTTCGATACCTCCTGTTTCTTCGGTTCCACTGTCTTTTCTTCCTTCCAATAGCCCGACTTCGCTTTGCTCACCAGCGCATCGAGAATGGCGTCGACGCCATCCTTCTGCAGCGCCGATATCATAAACAGCGCCTCATTCTCCCATTCCTTCTGCTTCAGCGTCGCATTCGGATTCTATTCGTGAATTCCCTCCCCCATCTCCGACACTGTACACGAGCTCGATCTTCTTCTTCCACACCACGCTGGAAACCGAATTGGCGTACTCGATAAGGAGGTCTTTCGGAGTTACTAAATCGACTTTGTTCAGCGCGATGTACAGAAGGGAATCCTGCGCGAACGATATGTCGCACGCCTTCTTCAGCACGCCGCGCTGCGTTTCATTAAAGGGAAGGGACGCATCGATCATCTGTCTCTCACTCCCACTCAACGCACCTACAGCAAGGATCGCATCCAACGGCTGAATGGTCGATTCTGCCACCATCGCTAGCCGCTTTTCCGGAGTGGATGCCACACTACCCATCATCGAAGGATTCCGACACTACGATGGCTGCACGATTCCAGGTGTGTCAAAGAACAACAACTCGGTGGAACCGACAGAGCGACGACCCAGCATCGAGCGACGCGTGGTGTTCGGCTTGTTGCTCACCGCAGAGACCTTCTCTCCCACGAGCGCGTTCAGCAGAGTGCTCTTTCCCACATTCGGCGCGCCACAGAGTCCGATGGTGAGGAAGCGGGGCTCGTCTGGCTTCTACAATCAACACAGCACAGAGGGTAAAACGCGGGGCTCCTCCTTCTTTTCCTCGATCAGATAGGCAATACTCGGGTCGTCCTGCACAATCTCCTTCGGAATCGGATCGTGGGTCGTGTAGTGGTGCGTGGGCTTCTGGTCCATGATCCGATTAAGCGTCTGGTAGATGCCAATCCTAGGTCGTGAATCCTAAATGCAAAAACAACAAGTCTGCCTCTTCTTCTTTCGTCAGACTGCCGTAATCACTGTCGTCAAAGTGGAAGTCCCTGCGAATCACAGAAACCCCGCGTAATCCACTGTTTCGAGTAGCACCTGACGATATTGCGGAAAAGAGAACGCCGGAGCGTGGCTCCGAGCGTCGGAGCGATGCGCAGCATGAAAGAAAAAATGCCTTAGCCGTGAATCGAACACGGGTTATCACGGCCACAACGTGATGTACTGACCAACTATACTACCAAGGCACCTGTTTCCACTCAAAACCACTTCCTAATAATAGTTGCAACACACCCCATTCATCACGAACGCCTTCATCCCCTCCGCAGTCCCCACCAACGCAGAGTGCTCACATCAGCGGAGATCAATCCCCACTCCATAGCATTTCATTTCTTTTCACGCCCCTGTTCCTTGCTGCGCTTGGGAATCGAGAGGGACGCAAATGTCGCTGATGGAATGTCGCTACTACATCGACCAGCACGTGGCTGCTCAGTGGGACGATGACACGTACCGTTTGTGCTGCTCGCCCTCCGTTCTGTGTTAGACAGTGGTATCGTGCAGCAGATTCGGGAAAGGACGAACTCCGATGGGTCGCGCGAGTTTGAGTACTATATTCACTATATCGATTGTACCCTTTGGTCTTCCAACGTGATGCATAGATGACAAACGCATGGAGGGCTGGGTTCCAGGATCGCGTATCTCGACGCTGAACAAGAAGAATCTGAAGCGGCTACGGGACGTGGACAGTCCCTTTGTGGAAAAGGTGATGCTGGCGGAGTGATGTGAGGGACAGAAGACAAACGCCGAGCCAACGCTGCTGGAGAAGGAGCAGGGAGAGCTAACGAAGGTGATGGCTGCGCTTTGCATTCAGAGTAGATCAAGCGAATCGAGTCGATCGAGCTGGGCTGCCACGACGTGGACTGCTGGTACTACTCCCCCTACCCGGAGCCATTCCAGGTGCCAAAACTCTATATATGCGAGTTCTGCCTCAAGTATTACCGCTCCACTTCCGAGCTGGACCGTCACTGCCAGAACTGCTACATGTCGCATCCTCCAGGTGCGTTTTTTTATCCGTTCTTCACAAATCAGGGGACGAGGTGTACCGCGATGGGAATCTGCTGATGTACGAGGTGGACGGGAACAAGGAGGTGCTGTACTGCCAGAACCTCTGCCTGCTGGCGAAGCTCTTCATCGAGCACAAGACCATCTACTACGACACCTACCCCTTCTTCTTCTACGTGCTGTGCGAGGAGGACGTGGAGGGCAGTCACATCGTGGGCTACTTTTCGAAGGATAAGGACTCGCAGGAGGGCTACAACCTCGCCTGCATCTGCAGCATGCCCTTCGTGCAGCGCACGGGCTACGGCAAGTTCCTGATCTCCTTCTCCTACGAGCTGTCCAAGCGCGAGGGCAAGGTGGGTGCGCGGCGCTGAGTCAACCGTCAGATCGGCTCGCCGGAGAAGCCGCTGTCGGACCTGGGTCGCCTGAGCTACCGAAGCTACTGGACGTACATGATCATGAAGATTCTGAGGGAGACGAAGTGCACGTGCAGCATCAAGGACATCAGCGCGAGGACCTCGATGAAGGTGGACGACATCATCAGCACGCTGGACGTGCTGGGGCTGCTGAAGGTGTGGAAGGGGCAGTATGTGGCGGCCGTGTCGGAGGAGGTGAGAGCGGGGGCGTGAGATGAGCGGTAGATTGTGGACGAGTTTTTCAAGACGATGAAGATCCCGCACACGCTGTGCAAGCCGGAGAAGCTAAAGTGGACGCCGCACGTTGTGAACACGCAAGGGAAATGCACTGTTTGTTGAGCGAAACAAGTCATTCCAGTACCTCCACCTCTTCATCTCCATCCTCTTTCTGCCTCTTCTCCTCCTCCTCCTGCCTCTTCTCCTCACCACCCTCCAACGCACGCTTCTCGGACACACGCTGCGGTAAAGAGCTCGCGATGACGTTCCAGTTGAAGCCCTGCGGCAGGTACTGGCCCTGGAAGATGATGTGGAAGGTGACGTTCTCGTCGTAACTACGCTCGACAAACTTAGAAATGCCTACGGGAAGTCCGAGAGCAACTTCGGCGTGATGATGAAGGTCTGCGGCGCGCTCTGGCGGTTCTTCCCCTTGTACAGCAGCTGCGTCATGACGTAGCGCTCGTTGCGCTTGTCCATGTTCTGGTTGATCTACCGTTCAGCGCTCACACCCACGCCCACCTCGTCGATGAAGCGGAAGGGGAAGGACACCATGTCCTGCAGCGACAGAAGGAAGAGGATCGTGGACAGCGACTTCTCCTACGCGTGACGCACCCGCTCGACCCGCACGCCGCCCGACTGCACCTGCCCGTTCAGGCTCTGCACCTCCTGGTTGTCGCGGAAGCTCACCTTGATGTCCAGGCCGATCTGCGTGAAGTTGTCGGGGTTGGTCAGCTCCACGCGCCCCTTGCACTTGATGTTGCGCATGAACAGGCTGAAGTTTGTGTCCAGCTTCCCCACGAGTCGCTTCAGCGTCTCCATGAACATGTCCTCCTTCGCCTTGATGTCCGTCGACAGCTCCTCCTGCTGCTTCCTACGCCTCACTCCCACGCGCCGCGCCCACTTCAGCTCCGCGCACTCCATCTCCAGCGACGCGATCTTCCGCTCGCGCTCCTCGAACTCTGCGATCGACCGCTCGTTTACGCGGATCTCGCGAATCTTGTCCGCCGTCACGCCCAGGATCGCCTATACCTCACCCCACACTTCTACACCCACGGTGCACTCGTTGAGGTTCGTCGAGTACTTCTGGTCGAACACCTCCTGCAGCAGCGCCGTCCGCTCCGGCTCGCAGCGCCCGCCGCTGCACTTGCAGCTGAAGTCGTTGGGGTCGGGGTTGTTCTTGCAGTGGAAGAGCCCGCTCTGCGTGTAGATAAACGACTACGCCTCAGCCCCCGTCCACGCGCCCACGCGCATGTTCTTCAGCTCGCCGCGCAGCTCGTTGCGCGACGCCTCCAGCGCGTTCTTCTCCTTCACCAACTGCTCCAGCCGCGACGAGCGCTCGCTCAGCTCCGCGGCCAGCTGGTCGTAGTGCTGCCGCTGCGCGTCGCGCACGCGCGTGATGGCCTCGCGGCAGATGGAGAACTTGAGCAGCACGTGCAGCGCCTTCTGCTTCTTCGCGGCGACGACGGACAGCGCCGCCAGCGCCTGCTTCATCTTCTCGATCTGCGCCTGCTTCTGGCTCTCCACGCCGCGGTCCAGCTCGCGCTTCATGCCCTCGATCTACGCCTCACGCGCCCCGCCCGCCGCCACGTCGCTCTCCAGCTTGTGCGACTGGTTGGTCTTGCGGATGATCTCCTTCCGCGTCTCCATCAGCTTGTTCTGCTCGTTCGACAGCAGCTGGATCTTGTCGTCGTACGCCCTCTTCGTCTTGACGAACTTGTCCAGCTACGCCTCGCGCCCGCTCGCCGCGCCCACCTCCTTGTCCACGTTCTGCATCTCGCTCGCCAGCAGCTGCGACTGCTTCGTCAGCTCGCGCAGCTGGTCCATGTTCACCATGCCGGCGTTGTCCAGGATGCGCGTCGGTCGCAGCCGGGAGATCTGCGCCGACAACTCGCGCTTGCCCGTGACGCTGTTCACCCACCGCGACAGCATGATGCGGTGCCTACCCTCAACGCGCCTCCCCACACCCACTGCACCGTCGGCGTCATCACGATCAGACCCGTTTCCTGGTCTGCTACGTCCTGCGCGTCACGCCCGCTTCCCGCGCCCACCTGCACCGAGTCGGGGTCGTAGGGCATCTCCCAGCCGTCCGGCGCGTAGCCCACGGTCGTCATGCGCCCGAAGTTCAGCAGGGCGCGCCGCACCGTGTCCTCGCACTTCACCAGGTCGATCAGCAGCCCGCTGAGGTTCAGCTCCTTCTGGCGCGCCGGCGACAGCGTCGCGCAGTTGGTTTGCTACGCGTCAGGCGAAGCGGTGGGCGGCACGTCCATCATGGCGACGTTGCACTTGATCGTGCCGTCGCGGTTGGCCTGCTGGAGGGCGTCGTAGTCCTCGGGGCACTGCGCGATGAAGGTCAGCAGCAGGTTGCGCGAGAGCATGTTCTCCAGCCACTGCGCGTGCTGCGGCGAGTTGAAGGACACCTCGTTCAGGATCGGCCCGTACACCGTGCGTCGGAACCGCGCCGCGTTCTCCTTGATCCACATCATCGCGTGGTACGTGTTCTACGCCTCTACACGCCGCCTCGCCCCTACCCCGTCCACCTTCTTCACGCGCTCCTGGCGCTGCTGCTCCTCGTTCGTCATCCGCATCACTTGCGAGTCCACGTTGTTCTTCTGCGTCTTCAGGTCGCGGCGCCGGTTGCGCAGCGACTCCACCGGCAGCAGCGCCTCCGTTTGCTACGCCTCACGCGCCTCCCTCTCGCCCACCTCCGCCTTCACCTGCGCGATCTTGCCCGTGATGTCCTTGCTCCGCGCCTTCACCGTCTCCAGGTCCTCGCACGCGTTCAGCTCCTCCTGCAGCGTCTCCAGCGTCTTCTGCGTCTCGCGCAGCTACGCGTCACCGCCGCCATTGTCTCCCGCCTTCTGTCGCAGCTTCCCGCGCTCCAGGTCGATGCTCTGCAGCGCCTTCTCCGCGCGGTCGTAGGCGCGGCGCTGCTCGTGGTTCTCCTGGTTGAAGGCGTCCATGTTGGAGGCGGCCTTCTTCAAGTTGCCCTGCTCCTTCGCGATGCTACGCGTGACCGCATCACCCTGTCACTGCATCTTCTCCAGGTGCGAGATGGACTGACGATAATCCTCCACCTGCTTCTTCAGCTCAGCGTCGTTGTCGTTGATGGACTACTGTTGAGGAGAGAATTAGCAGCCACTTTGATCTGCTCCTTCACAGCGGCGATTTGTCCCTTGAGCTCGGAGAGCCTCTTGGAACTGTTGTCGTAGGTCACCATTTGAATGTGCAGCTTCATTAGCTTCTCCTACGCATCACCACGATTCTCCTTCCTCGCCTTGCGCTGAAGCTCGTTGCGCATCTCGAACTTCTCCTTCTCTCGCGCGAGATTCTGATTCACGAGCTTCTCGGTCTGGATCGTCTGCTCCTTCTGCACGATCCTCGAGTTGATGGCGCGCTGCTGCTGCTGCGTGTTGATCAGCTGTGTGTGGGTGTTCGACTACGAATGAAGACGCTCCGCGATACACACGAATTCCTCACCGCCGACGGACTTCTCGAACTCGCGCAACCGCTTCTGCGCGTTCTGATTCACAAAGTCGGCCACACGATCCTGCGGCAAAAACTGACACAGATTATTCAGATCGATCTTCAGCGCCCGCCTCAACTCCTTCAGCTTTTCCTTCTTTGCCGGCTGTCTGTTGATGAAGAAGTCCGCCCCAGTGTGCCGAATCCGCACCTCCACGAGGATATCACTCCGTTCCCCGCGCAGCAGCACCTACGCACTGAAAGCGGCAAGGAATCGACCACCTTCACACGCGCTTCTCTTTCTCCGTATTTGATGAATTCCTCCAGCTTCGTGCCTCTCAACAGCAGTTTCGGATCTTCTCCCAGCGCCAAGCACACGGCGCAGGCGATTGTGCTCTATACGCATTACGACTCCCTTCTATTACTCCCACCTTTCCCGCACCGTTCTGGCCAAGAATAATATTGAGTCGCGGACTGGCGTTGAACACGACATTCCGAAAGGTCATGAAGTTGATCATTTCGACCCTGATGATACTACGACGTGATTGCTGAGATGCTGCTAGTACCTTCCCGTCTGGAATCCGTCGCTCTTCTCCGTAGCCATTTTTGTTCTGATTAAAGCGCCGAAGTTCATTTCACCGCTGTTATGTAGATGATGATGTGCTTTCTTCGAATAAGTGATTTGGAATGGATTTGAGAGAAGGCGGGATTGGGGTGTGCTATGCTGCTTAATAGAAAAGGAAATGCATTGTTCGGAAGAGAGCAGTAGAACGCCATACTCCTGGACTCCACTGCCACTTGCCTCCCAAATGACACGATTGCGCTTGCTTTCCACAAAACTATAGTCCTATATAGGTAGAACACACAGCAGGCAAAGCCCCATCTCCAACCACTCACATTCCACCCTTCCGATGGTTTTCGCTCCAACGCATTGGGCATCTCTATGCTCATTCAAAATGGAATCCACAGCCCTCACTATAACGCTTATGACTAAAGAACACAAAGAATACCCCCGATTTTTGGATTGTTGAACAGTCAATCCTCACAACAAGCAATCGATGGGCGACGATATCTTATGGCAGGGGTAAGCGCTGGATTGGCAAGCCGTTTCATCGATTAGTTGGCTATTATCTACAGCGAAATCCCAGAGTGATTGGAAGAAGGTACGGAGCATTGGGTGCGGAACGCTAATATGCAGCGCTACTTCCAGTTCACTCCGAAACAACTGTCGTACCACGATACACCGGATACACCAGCCAAGGGGACGTTCGACTACTCTCCCTCTTCATGTTCGCTACGAATTGCACACGGATCACAACTAGATATTTGCTGGCTCAAAGAGGGAGTGAATTACTGCAAACAGCAGTTTTCCTTTTCCCAGTACTCTTGCCTTGGCAGTGCGTGTTACGACGTAGTGGCGTTGGATCCGCACCCATGCTCCAGCCGGGGGACCCGAACAACCTCTTCATGCTGATCTCCGGCGCGAATATCATACAAATTGGCTGCACGCCCACGCAGACGGCGTCTCTGCGCGGTGTCCTGAAGGGGAGATTCCGTCCGTGCTCGGGTAGAGCTGCATGCCGTGGGTGATGCGCAGTGATCGCCGCGATGGAGGTGTCGCGGAAGAAGAACAAGTTCCAGTGGGTGAAGAACTTCATCACGGTCCTCTCCTCCCGCGACTTTATCCTCTTCGAAAACGACAAGTTGCCTTTTTATTCCCGTCTCACCTAGACTGGATTCCGTCGTGATGCGCCTCACCCCCGCCGACAGCACCGACTCCGTGCAGCTGCTCAACGGCGCGGCGGGCTCCGCAGTCGCCGACAACTCCAAGTCGCAGATCGAACTGAAGCTGGGCGACAAGGCGTTCGTCTTCAGCACCGGGACTACAGAACAGGGCCAGGAGCAGTGTATCGCGCTGTACCACGTGCTGTTCTTCACTCTCAACGGCTTCCACCCGTCCTTCCCGCCGCCGGCCTCGCTGGCGTGGAACCTGCCGCTGCTGTTCGGGTACCTGAACGGCGGCTTCGCGCGGGGACTGTTCGAGCGCGAGGCGGTGTATCAGGGCATTCCCGAGGAGATCCGCCCGTGGATGTGGAAGAAGCTGAGCGAGGCGCTGCTCAGCGGCACGCTGGTGCTGGACAGCGCGGACATGGCGACGCTGACGGCGCAGCTGCGCTCGTTGCCGCAGCGGTGGGAGAGCTGCATCGCCAAGCAGGCCGTGAGCGAGCCACAGCGCGAGGTGCTGCGTCTGCTCTGCAAGTATCTCTGCATCTCGATGATATCCTTGCACCACTCGCACAACGCCCTTCACCGCACCCCGACTTAGACGCGGTGCAGCCCGTCTGCCAGCTGGCCGCCTACCTCCTCACCACGCTCCCGCAGGACGTGGCGATCTGCCTGTTCCAGTGCTTCGCGCAGCGCGTGCTGCCCATCTGGCTGAAGCCCAACTCCTTCCAGACCGTGCGGTCAATGCCTCGCCCTGAGGCGTAGATCGAGGTGGCGGTGTTCAAGCAGGTGTGTCTGCAGCTGGTGCCGGACCTGATGCAGTGGTCCGAGGCGAAGCGCATCGCGTGGGACCGCGTGCTGTGCTGCTGGGTGCAGTCGCTCTTCACTGCCATGAGCAAGCAGTGCGTCAACCGCCTCTGGAGCATCCTGCTGTTCGAGGGCTACGGCGCGCTGCTGCCGCTGGTGGTCTCGCTGCTCATGAGCAACAAGCAACTCATCCTGTCCCTCCCCGACTCCGTGAACCTGCAGACGTAGCGTTGCTTGCGGCGCGTGAGGCGTAGCTACCTTGAGCAGCAGCTGCTGCCGAGCGTCAGCAACATCGCCGACATCACGCGCAACTTCCGCGTGCTGATCAGCCCCAACCAGCCGTCCTCCAAGTTCTTCGACATCGGGTACATCAAGCAGCTGCGCATGCAGTTCCTGTAGGGCCGCGGCGCGGTGCTGACGCGTAGCAGCGGCTTCGCGGAGGAGGTGAAGAGCATCGACCTGGACACCAAGCAGAAGTGCGCCGTGCTGGCGGGCGAGAGCCTGCTGCTGGAGCAGACCGCCACGCAGACGGCGGCCTTCGTGAAGGAGGTGACGGCGCGCATGGAGGACATCCACGGTGGGCGCCGTGTGCGTGGCTGAGGGCTAGACGCCTCCAAGAACGACCCCGACATGCACACGCAGTTCGTGCGCCTGGAGCGCATCGCCGCGCTGTTCTCGAGCCTGGCCGCGCCCTTTGCGCAGCTGGACGCGTTCATCAAGCGCTTCGCGCAACTGGCGAGCGACCGCGGCGCGGTGGTGCAGGAGTCGCTGAAGACGATGAACGCGGTGAGTCTGTCGGCTTGTGGGACAGGAGAGGGTGTGTGAGGCGTAGCGTGCCTGCCGGAGAGCCACCAGATTGTGACGGTGTGCAAGAACCGCGTGGTGCTGCAGAAGAGCCTGGAGCTGGCGAGGGAGCGGAACGACGTGGTGTTCGTGCTGATGGCGGCGCAGTCGTGCGTGTGGAAGCTGATCTCGGTGACGTGGGAGGTGCACGAGATGTTCCTGAAGTGCGCGTGGAAGCATGGGGTGAGGCGTAGGAAGATCCACAACGAGATGAGCTGGGTGATGTCGGAGGAGGTGATGAAGAACATACGCGCCAAGCAGGACGCCATGTCCTCCTTCTACACGCGCGCGCTGAAGCTGTCGCAGGAGGCGCTGAAGAACACGCTGGACTTCATCGTGACGGCGAAGTGGGACCTAGTGTCCACGCCAGCGGTGTCCTTCCTGCCGGTGGTGCAGGAGGTCAACAGCGCGCTGCAGCACCGGTGGGCGGAGAAGTCGGAGGAGGAGGAGCTGCGCCGCGAGTACGAGGAGCTGACGAAGCAGACGGGGTTCTGTGCGTGGCGTGTTTGTTCAACAAAGCGGGGATAAAGAGATTACTGCGCCTCCGCCTTCTTGAGGGTACGTTTTACAACCGGCTTTTCCTTGGGCTCGCTCTTCTCCTTGTCCTCCTTGGGGGCGGGCTCCCAATCGATCTTCTTCAGCAGCTGCTCATCGGCCTTGATCTGCTTCTTGAGGAAGTCGTACGCGATGCCCATCTCGTCCAGCTTCTCCTGGATCTTCTTGTTGTAGAGAATGCGCGACTCCAGAGAGGGGCCCAGCGTGTCCTTCGTCAGCTCGTGCATCTTGGGCTCGTTGGCCACCCGCACGAACCGCTTGTTCTCGCCCTTCCAGATGTCCTCGTGGATGTCCGCGGGCTTCATCACCTCGCAAACCAGCTTTTGTCCAAAGAGAATGTAATTGTTCATCGTGTTCGCCACGATCTCCGCCACCTCGGGCGTTTCGAACTCCACGAAGCCGTAATGCTTCGAGCCGCCCGTCTTTTTGCTTCTCGACAGGCGCAGGTGCTTTATGGTGCCGAACTGCTCGAAGAACTTCCTCATCTGCACCTCCACGAAGTCCTTGGGCAGATGTCCAATGTAAACCACAGCGGACTTCTTCGGCGTCTTCTCCGCCTTCGTCTCTTCCGTAGATGTCTTCTTCACCATCTGTAAAGGGCTGTTTGAAAAACCCAAGCCGCGAGGATCCCGAAAACGGCCCCATTTCCAGCCCCGGCTCGGGGAGAAAAGCGTCCCGACTTTTGGCATCTTCGATCGGATGTAAAAGCACTGCTATTGTGTTTTGTACGGGTGTGAATGGCGGAGTCTCTGATGGAGGATCCGTCTATAAACGACGGGGCCATGGACCCCCTGTTTTCAAACCGATTCCTCGCCAATGCTCAAAGCGGACTAAGCTTGAACGGAGCTGGCCAGGAGAAGTACCCTGCGCACGGACAGCAGACAGATCTGAGTGCTGTGATGAGCGTTCCCAAGTTCGAGCCCAACACGCCGCAGACGACGCGCTTTGTGGACGAAGATCCCTATCTTGACGACGATCTTCTCCAGGACGATCTTGCGGGCAGTTATCAGTACCATCTGCCGAAGCCGGTGGTTTCGGAGTCCACCCGGCAGCCGTACGACCAGAGCTCGTACACGAATCTCCTGCACCAGAGCCAGGACGCGTCGGGGGCTATGGAAGGCGCCAATTACCACGCCTTCTCTAGCCGGTCTTCTGTGGACTACTCGTCCTACCCCGAGAGCCACTCCGTTCCTCGCGCACTGAACGGCGGCGTTCCGGGATACAGCACCGGCTTCCAGGACGAAGTGGATGACGATGGGCTTTTCATCGAAACCATGCCCGCCATCGCCAACGACCGGTACGTCAAGCGGAAGTACGGGTCCCCCATGGGCTCCATGGGTTCCGTAGGCTCGCTCGGGGGTTCGCTGGGTGATTCCCTTGGCGACTCGATCCTGTCCCCGCACCGGTCTCCCCACCCGCTGGACCCGCCGCCGCGCCGCTCGCCGCTGTACGATGACGACCACTTCCCCGCGCAGCCGTACCCCTCCATCTCTGTTTTCCGCGACGGAGGCGTCGGCGTGGGCCGCAGCTACCGGCACAGCCCCCTCGCCGCCCACGAGGACCCCAAGTGGAATCGCGCCTACTCGCTGTCGCGCAACCTGGACGAGCTGGGCGGGCAGTACCCCATGCGCTCCTCCTCCTTCTCGCGCAGCCCCAAGGAGTACGGCGACGGCTACGGCTACATGGGCGACCGCCTGCCGCCGCACCGCGTCAGCTCCATGGAGCGCATGCCCACCGAGCTGGGCGGGCCGCGCCGCTACGGCTCGCGCGTGCTGCCGCACAACCACTCCTTCCTGGACTCCGTGGGCTTCAGCGACCGCGACGACCTGCCCCTGGCGCGCGCGCGCTCCATGCTGTACCTGGGCGAGGACGACGACGCCGAGCTGCCCCTGCCCCTGCCGCACCGCAACAGCAAGGCGGACCTGGCGCTGCTGGCGCAGAGTGCGCTGGGGCCTGCGGACGACATGACGGCGCTGCTGGCGGAGGAGGGCCCGTCCGCGTCCAACGGGTCGCTGAATGGCGCTCCGACATCTGCTATGAGTGGTGTGAGTGGTGTGAGTGGTGTGAGTGGTGTGAGTGGTGTGAGTGGTGTGAATGGCATGGGTGGTGTGAGTGGTGTGAGTGGTGTGAGTGGTGTGAGTGGTGTGAGTGGCGTGAGTGGCATGGGTGGTGCGGCGCGGGCGAAGGAGGCGAAGGGCTCGGGGCTGGAGTGGAGACGGTCGAGCAGCCCGCTACCGCACGGGTCCAAGACATCGCCACGGCCGGGGCAGGAGGAGGACCACGAGAAGAAGCACGGCAAGTACCGGTTCCCGTGCCGCGATTTCGAGAAGGGCGTGTGCTCGCGCGGCGCCGCGTGCAAGTTCTACCACGATCCTGCGAAGGGTAGGCGCTGAGGAGAGGAGTGATGGATAGCTGTGACGACGCCGAACGTGGCTGCGGGTCAGGGGCGTGATGCGTAGAGAATCCCAATCTGCCGCGATTTCTCGAAGGGCAAGTGTACGCGCGATAACTGCAGATTCCGCCACCCCGGAACGTGAGGATGTGGGGGAGAGGTGACGCGTAGGCACAAGGATAATGTGCTCATGGGGCTGGAGGAGCCGAGCTCCGCTACGGAGCTCCAGGACATCATGAAACAGTACAGTTCGACGATTAAACCAAAGACGAACTAGTGGTGGTCATATTGTATTTCCCTTTTCCCGTGTTTGTTGGACTCGCTGTTCTGCTGATCGAGAATGGCAGAGCGTTGTAGGTGTCGACGAATCGGCATTCCCCGTAGATCACACCGATGGTACGCCGTGCAGCCACTATTGCACGAGTATTCTTTCGAAGTAGATTACATGAATAGATCTGCTGACCCACGAGCCCATCCTGCACGGCTTGGAGAATCTCGGGAATACGTGCTATTTGAACTCCTCCTTGCAGCTGCTTGCGTCCGACACCTTCGTGATTGAGTGTCTGTGCAGCTGCCTATACGAAATGGACAAGAGCAAGGACTGCAACCTCCGTCAGTCGTGTCCCTTCCTCTGCGCTCTTGCCGAAATCATTGAAAGTGGGTGCAACATCGCGCCTGGTGACTTTTGTAGGCGTTACCTACAAACCCACCATTCTTCACTACAGCGTGCACTCCTTCTTCACGGTCTTCACCGAACAGGTGCACGGCTTCGACGATTACGATCAGCACGTAAAGCTGCTGTCTTCATTCCAGAGTAGGATGCGCTGGAGGCGCTGCAAGCCATGCTGGAGGTGATGGAGAAGGAGATCGCCGCGATCAACAAGGTGCGGCAGAAGCGGTGGTCTCTCGTGAGCTGTCTTCCCTCTGCCGGCGAGACTCCCTTCGTCCCCATCGCACTCCCGACGAACGGTCTACTCTCCGACGTGATGGTGTGCTCGCGCTGCGGCAGCCGCAGACAAATCCGCAATACTCCCTTCTCCGCGCTTACTCTCCCCGTTACCTGTCGCTTACGTTCATCCCCGTAACGTCTAGCGGCACCTTGGTGGCGTGTGGACCCCTACTACCGCCAATGCTACAAATCGCTGTTCCGTCAGTTCGGCATCTCCTACACCTGCGAGAACCCGCTGCACGCGACGCTCTTCGACTGTCTGCGCCGCTTCACCTCGCCCACGGAGATCGAGGGCGTGTCGTGCGAGGGCTGCGGCGTGCTGGACGCTCTGCTTGACCCGGCGGTGAGCAAGCCGGCGACGGAGGAGGCGGAGGCACTGCGCGAGAGGCTGCAGCACTCGCTCCACCGTGTGCGGTCCTCGCACGACATCGAGGCGGAGCTGAAGGAGACGGCGGGCGTGAAGGAGGCGCGCGGCGTGTTCCAGAAGTACGAGCTGGTGGGTCGACCGCCGCGGTGTCTGATGATCTGCATGGAGCGGAAGATGCTGGCGTAGCGACAAGGACATGACATTAGTCGTAGGCTGAACCCGTTCCTGTCGAAGCAGGACGACTTCGTGGAGTTCCCGCTGGAGTTCGACCTGCGCGAGTTCTGTCTGTTCACGCAGGTGAGGGCGAGTGAGTGAGTTCAGGGTAGTCCATTCCCTCGCAGCAGGCGACCAGCATGCTGACGAGCGAGGAGGAGCGGCGCGAGCAGCGGCATCTGAAGCGCGTGGATTCGTGGAAGCAGGGGCACAAGAAGCCCTTGGACGAGGAGGCGCTGAGGGAGATGGAGGCGTATTTCAGAGACAACTCGCGCGTCAATAGCCGCAGTCATTCACGTCGGAACAGCATCGATTCGCTGGATGGCTGCGAGGAGGTGTACGAGGTGAAGGACGTTGAGGACATTTCCTTCGTTGACGACGACGAGGCGCCGCTGTTCGATACGGGGCTGTCCTACAACCCCTACGTCAATCCCAATGCGCAGAGGGGAGGCGGCAAGCCCCTGCTCTACGAGCTTCGCGCTGTCATCCAGCACTCTGGAACGGGGTTCGGAGGCCACTACGTGTGCTACCGTCGGATAAAGACCAAAACGAGCGACAAGTGGTACATGATGAACGACAGCATCGTGAGGGAGGTGCAGTGGAGCGACGTGAACACAAAGAATATGTGGGTGCGGAATGGCCGATTCACGCGTAGCTATCTCGTTGTGTATGATGCAATCGAAACTATATCGTCTCTTTGTTCAACAAACAAGCCTGCGAAAGCGAAAGCCCTACAAAGCATAAGACACCATCTCGACGGAAAAATGAACATCAGAACGTGTTTCTTTCACCATTGGTCTGTCTGACGGGTAAACGGCAAAGAACAGTTATCATCATGTGTTCACGAGCAGCACAGCACTTACTTCACCTACAAACGGGTTATGATCTCCATTCCTAAACGTCCATCACTATTGAGCAGTTCGAACACTCAACGTAGAGAAAACACTCTACGCACTACAGTAAGAGAAAACACACTGGTTGTCAACTCTGTCGCAAGTGCGAAGACGCCTCTCCACTCAGACACACTCCTTACCTCCTAAAACGACGTACGAAACTAAAAATGACTCTGTGGTGGAATGCCAGGAATACGCTAATTCTCGGCGAAATGGCCCCTTATTCCTTCTCTTAGGGTCTCTTCCCTTCCAGAGGGCGTTCCCTTCCAATCCTTTTACTGATTGCAACAAACAAGCGCACAGTCCACACATTACGAATCATCCGGAGCAATGTACATTACTGCCTTTTAGCACACCCAATCAAACCTACTATTATTTCCTCTGATGAAGCAGTCGCTGTAGCGGCTGCTGTACTTTCCATCGACGTACTCCTCCGCCTGCTCCATAACCACGTTGAGGAAGCCGTCCAGGCAGCCGAGCACACCTACGCCAGTGAGTTGTGAGAGGAACTGTCCACCCTTGTAAACCACTCCAGAGAAGAGCTTCACGATCACGGGTCTTCCGTAGACGGACTTGATGAAGTCGGTGGGCGTTTTCTTTTCCGTTGACATTGCGATAATGAAGAGACGATGTGAGGCTGTCCTGCGTTTCATGTAACCCACCCTTTTCCATCGCTTCGAGGCCTGCTGGTCTAGTGGTATGATTCTCGCTTAGGGTGCGAGAGGTCACGGGTTCGATTCCCGTGTAGGCCCATTTTTCTTCCTTGTTTCGTTAGATCCCATTTGCATTCTCGTTTTTTATTGGCAGTGCAACGGAACTAGACAATACCATGGAAGAAGGGTAGTGCTCGTGGGGAGGATAGGTGAGGCTGTAGCGATTTTGTGGAACATCGTGCAAAATGCTTGGCATGTGGAGAGATCGTGAAGAAAGAGGATATGGAGGCACATGAGTTGGAGTGCAAGGGCGAGCAAAGCCCTGTGACCTCTTTTGCGATCATGTTCACGTATAGGATAGTGCTGCGCGCTGGGAAGAGATGGAGGTGAATGAACATCAATCAGATGAGGAGCCCAAGCCTGCGGAGCCATTGGCCTCATCGAGAGCTGCTCTCCTCGTTCAGAGACGCGCCGAGAGCGAAGAGCGCAAGAGGAAGGACAGAGAAGAGCGGGAGAAGCGTCACGAGGAGATGGAGGAGAAGTACCGCGAGATGGCGAAGAAGGCGAACGAGGAAGCGGCCCTCGTGTTTGAAGAGCTGGAGAGAAAGGAAAAGGAGACGCTGGCCCGGTCGAAGCAGGAATTCGCCGTTCGCGTGAAGGAGGAGGTGGAAAACGGTCAGGAGGAGGAGAGCAAGCGCATTCAGGAGGAAGAGGAGCAGGAGCAGATCGAGGCGCTGTTCAAGCAGCGCAAGGAGGCGCTGGAGAAGGAGGAGGAGGAGCGTCGGCGTCTGGAGGAGGAGAAGGAGCGTGCCGAGGCCATCGAACGCGAGCGGCGCGAGGCGGAGGAGCGTGCTGCTGCGGCGGAGCGCGAACGCCTGGAGAGGGAGGAGGAGGCCGTGCGAGCGCAGATGGCGGCGGAGGCAGCCGCAGCAGAGGCGGCGCGTCAGGCGGAGGAGCAGCGGAAGGTGGAAGAGCAGACGCGAGGTGAGTGTTGGTGTGTTGTGTGAGGCGTAGTGAATGCGCTGATGGAGGCGCTGCAGGTGGGCGTGCCGTGCGTGAAGGTGTGCCGTAAGGGCAAGACGCACGCCAGTGTGCTGCGTGTGCGCAGGAGCCGCCTGGAGTGGAAGCGCGCGTGGTACCACCTGGTGCGGTGGGGCAAGCTGGAGCTGGCACAGTGCGGCGCGCTGGAGGTGGAGGGCGAGCGGGCGGTGATCCGGCATGTGGCGCGTGACTTGGTGGTGGTTGTGGAGAACGCGAGCGATCTGGTGCTGGCGCTGGAGGCCTTGAGGAAGAAGTGCTTGGAGGCGATGGAGAAGCCTGAAGAAGTGAAGGAAGAGGAAGTGGAGGAGGAGAAGCCTACTGAGGAGGTGAAACCTGAGGAGGAGGAACCTGCTGAAGAAGAGAAGGAAGAAGAGAAAGAGGGAGAGGAAAAGCCTGAGGAGAAAGAAGAAGTGAAGCCTGAAGAGAAACCCGCTGAGGAAGAAAAGAAAGAGGAGGAAGAAGAGAAGCCTGAAGAAAAGAAGGAGGAGGAGGCGAAGGAGGAAGAGAAACCTGCTGAGAATCCCGAAGTGAAAGAGGAAGAGAAGCCTGTTGAAGAAGTGAAGCCTGAAGAGCAACCCGCTGAGGAAGAAAAGAAAGAGGAAGAGGTGAAGGAAGAGAAACCTGTTGACGAGAAGGAAGAGGAAGAGAAGCCTGTTGAAGAAGTGAAGCCTGAAGTGAAGCCTGCTGAAGAAGTGAAAGAAGAAGTGAAGCCTGCTGAAGAAGTGAAAGAAGTGAAGCCTGAAGAAAAGCCCGCTGAAGAAGAGAAACCGGAGGAGAAACCGGAGGAAGAGAAGAAAGAAGAAAAGTCTGAAGAAGAGAAGTCTGAGGAGGAAGTGAAGGAGGAAGAGAAACCTGTTGAAGAAGAGAAGCCTGCTGAAGAGAAGGAGGAGGAGAAGCCTGTTGAGGAGAAGTCTGAGGAGGAAGTGAAGGAGGAGGAGAAACGTGAAGAGAAGGAAGATAAGCCCGTTGAAGAGGAGGAGAAGCCTGAGGAGAAACCCGAAGAAAAGGAGGAGAAGCCAGAAGAGAAGCCTGCTGAAGAGGTGAAGGAGGAAGAAAAGGAAGAAAAGCCAGAAACAGAAAAACCCGCGAATGAAGTTCCTGAAGAAACACGTGCTGAAGCGGAAAACAAGCCGAGACGAAGAGGAGGACGCCCGGTGCGCATTATGGCTCAGAAGAAGAGTCCGGCGGTGCCTGTTGCCTCTACGAATCGTTTTAAGCAGAATGATTAAGAATTGTTCGCTCTTTTTGCCTTAGCTGAATATTGTTTTTGGTTAATATTCACTCCTGTTTGATCCTAACAAACGACCAGCTCAACTAGTTACAACTGGATGCGGAATGACGCCAACTGTCTCAAGAACGCCATCTCTCGAGGAAAAACAGTAGAAAGGAGACGAGACAGCGAGACGCCATACTCTATTGCTATTATCAACTATCACAAACGTTACGTTGGCTAATCATGATTCCAATGAGATACAGCACAAATGTGATGGTAAACGCATTTAGCCAAAAACCGATTCCTAATCCACTCTTCTTGCTGTTCTTATGGACTTGCTTTGTTTCGTTGACCTGTTCTTTCGGTTCATCGATTCTCTCGACACTCTTCTTTTCATCTTCTTTTCCCTTCACTTTCTTCTTTTCCTCACTTTCGTCACTCCCAAAGAAAGAAGGATCGGGTTCTCCGGGAAAACTACTCCTCAAGCACCGTCACTGATTGTACTAAGCGAATAAGACCACAAAGAAGATTCCTGTTGCGATTCCACCTGCAAAACAAGGAAGCAGTCTCCGCATCACAGGAAGCCATGAAAGAAGAAAACGCTACGAATGAGACAACATCCAGTAGACTACTTCCAAAAGCAGCCCGCCCATTGAATATAACCACAAACAAAGGAATAAACTAAATCACTCCGAATCAGAAATCTCCTTCTCATTTGTGTCCGTTGCGTCATTCCCATCCATATCACTTGACTCATTCACATCACTCGCATTATCCACATCACTCTCTTCACTCTCCTCCTCCGCGAACATCTTCACCTCCTCCTCACTCGTAAACAACACAGCATTCAACTGCTGCCGCAGGTACACGCGGTGCAGCTGCTGGCGCGACTCGCTGTCGAACACGCGCATGATGCGGTCCAAACCCACCGTCGCAAGGCGCGGCAGCGTGGGGTGAATCGCGATGTCGCGCACGCTTCCCGTGTTGCCCTTGTAGGTGCCACTCAGCCGCAGCGTGCGCAGGTCAATGCGACTCACACGACCCGTCGTGTCGCCCGTGTACAGCACCGAGTCGTCGCGCGCCACGCGGCAACACGTAAAGGGACGGTCTCCGATCTCTGCTCCTCACGCCCTCACGCCACACCCACCCACGGACTGCACGGGACGGCGCTGCGCACGCGTGTCGTAGAGGCGGATTTGGTGGTGGCCCGTCACGACCGCCAGCTTGTGCGTCGAGCCGTCGGAGGAAAGGAACTACGCTTCAAGAGAAGATAGTGAAGCGACCTGCATGTCGGCTACCCAGATGGGCACGCGCAGGTTCAGAAAGTCGTTGGGGACGTTGCGGCCGCGGAAGATGGCGTCCTTCTGCTCGATGTCGTACAAAGCGATGTCGTTCTCCCTTCCTCCCACGGCAAACACTACGGGAAGAGAGATATGAAATGCATACCCTTGTTGTTGTAGGGACAGAGACGCATCTTGCTCACGGGACCATTCACGTCAAACTAGTCATCAACTCCATGTATAATGTAGGACGCTGTCGATCGCCTCTTCCTCATCCCATTTGAAGAGATACACGCTTCCCTCCGTGGTGCACGAAACGATGTGTCTCATTCTACATTGTGATGCGTATATGAAAAAGACGAACTCCTGATTGCGCAGAATTCCCATCCCACAGGCAGTTCCCTCAATGCCCCTGTATTCCTTCACAATTTCCGTCTGGTCCACGTCCCACACTTGAACATGCCCATTTCTAGTCCCGTTACAACAATCCACTCACGCGTACCTCAAAACGACTCCCAGCTCGTTTTCCTCGTTTCCTTCCTCGCCAGCCCACGCCATGCACTCCACTCCGTTCTCTCGACTCTGCGTTCCCCACCGCTGCTACACATCACTCCTCTCGCCGAAAATGCCACAATTCTCTTGTTTTCGATGAGAATTTGCTTGATCAATCCCGTGTCATCGCCCGTGATGATTCTCATGGTGGAGGATGTGATTCAACTGAGAGTATTCTCTGTTGATTGTTGATTGCATCACATCACAGAGAGAAAAGGGATGAGAGATATTGGCTTGACTCAGCTCATGATTCCAACTCGCGATTACTCCCTCTCCTTCTATTCCTAAACGAATGTAGACCCCATTCCTCACACAATGGATGCGATTACCCCATCCCACACACCCCCCGTTTTCCCAACCCCGTTTTTTTACCCCGATTTCCCCAAAAGAACAGTAATGGCGGACAAGATCATCGACGGAAAGAAGGTGGCGGAGGATATCCACGCGGAATGCCTGGCGGAGACCAAGAAGATGCTGGCGGAGACGGGAAAGGCCCCCGGCCTGGCGGTCATTCTCGTGGGCGAGCGCAAGGACTCCCAGACCTACGTGCGCAGCAAGAAGAGAATGTGTGTGAAGGATGGAATCACTCCCTTCGATTACACCTTCCCCGAGGATATTTCCGAGGTCCTCTCTCTTAACACTGCATGACGAGTAGGAAGAGCTGCTGAAGACCGTGGTGGAGCTCAATGCCAATCCCGACGTTCACGGCATCCTGGTGCAGCTGCCCCTGCCGAAGCACATCAACGAGGAGCGCATCCTGAGCGCCATCTCCATCGAGAAGGACGTGGATGGCTTCCACCCCATGAACATCGGCAAACTGGCGATGAAGGGCCGCGAGCCGCTGTTCGTGCCCTGCACGCCGAAGGGCTGCATCGAGCTGCTGAACCGCTACCACGTGGAGATTTCCGGCAAGAACGCGGTGGTGATCGGCCGCAGCAACATCGTGGGCATCCCTGTGGCGATGCTGCTGCTGAACCGCAACGCGACGGTGACCATCTGCCACTCCCGCACGGCGGACCTGAAGGAGCACCTGCAGAAGGCGGACATCATCGTGGCGGCTGTGGGCGTGGCGAACCTGGTGAAGGGCGACATGATCAAGGAGGGCTGCGTGATCATCGACGTGGGCATGAATGCCGTGGACGACCCCAACGACAAGCGCGGCTATCATCTGTGCGGTGATGTGGATTATGAGTCTGTCGGGATTGGGATGTGGCGTGATGGGTAGTGCCTCGAGAAGTGCCGTCTGATCACCCCGGTGCCTGGCGGCGTGGGCCCCATGACCATTGCGATGCTGATGAAGGTTTGGGAGGCGTTGGCGAGTGATGCGTAGAACACGGTGGAGAGCGGGAAGAGAGCGATTTACAAGCACTAAGTGCAGTTCATGCGCTGTTTGTTCGCCTCACCAGTTGACGGAAATCGGCTCGATGTTCACGAAACACAAAGACAACACCGCGATTGTTCCATTCTGTGGTGCATTGAACGGAGAGAATGGAGTCCATCAAGTGGAAGAGAAGGGGTGATGATTTGACGATCACTGTGCGTCTGAAGACGGAACGGCTATCGCTCGCGGGATACAAATATGTGGGGGAAGAGCAATACCCCATCTTGTTGGTAAGCGATAAGGGCGTGATTGATGAGCAGGGTGGATCCAGGAGCACATTTCACGTGGACGCAAGTGTAAAAGCGTTGAACAAAAGCGGATTTCACATGGATTCCTTTGAAATGGAGGTGGCGGGAGAACTCGTCCATGCACACGCGGATGGAGAGGATCTTGAGACATTGTATCGTGAAGAAGTCACCATTCCCTGTGAGAGTATCATTTACGGCGTGTCGGTGAGGAGTGTGTTTTTCTCAGTAACGAGCAGGAGTTTTCGTGTATTATTCCATGTGTAAAGGCGCCTGTGGATTCGTACGAGGGAATTGCATCGTCGATCCAGTATTCGCTCCGCGTCCTCATAAACGGGAAACGAGCGTTTTCCATCCCGTACTACGTTCGTCACTGCATGCCGGTTTGGATGTGTGCTTGGATTGACAGTAGCTGCCGATTCCGCTGTCCATCACGACAACGCTGAATCTGTTCGAGATGCTATGTTTCAGGGTTCATCTGAACAGTACCACGTGATGGATTTTGACGGGTATGATCGCCAGATTCACCGTGAACGACATCATCACCGGTTGGGTGGAGATTGTGAGCGCGAGGCAACGAATGGAGTCAATGACGCTGAGTCTCGTTCGCGAGGAGCTGTACTTCTTTTATGGTGGGAGTGGGACGGGAGTGTGAGGAACAGACTCGAATGGCAGGCGGCAGTGTGAGAAGAGCAGTGACCGGTTGCTGAAGCTGGAGATTATGGACACCATCATGAAGACAGGAGGTGATGCTCCGAAGGAGACGGCGCCTGTGCAGCAGGACATTGAGATGGAGGGCCGATATGAGGAGTGTGTTCTGGAGCCGACGGTGAGTCGGATTCCGTTCCGGATGTACATCAACGAGATGATGGGCGTGACGCCGAGTTACAGCTTGCTGGGAAACCGAATCACGGTGGATGTGGAGATGGAATGGAGGGGTGATGCGTAGTGGAAGTTGCGCTTTGCCGTGGTGTCTGGAGGGGCGATGGAGTATGTGCGTGATGTGGATGTGGATATTGTTCGTGGTACCATGATGTTAGAGTGTGTGTGTTTGTTTGTAGGGGTATTGCACTCATTTTGATTCAATCAAACGATTACGCTTTTCCTGAACAGAAAGAAACATCCACCGTCAATTAACTACTCCACTTGTTCCATACACTCTTAACAGCACGGAAAGCGCATCCCAAGACATCCCACATATTCTCAACTCCCGTCAATTCAAATTCTGGGGCGACAACACCCCCTTCAGGAAAGGCACTATCTCACGGTTTGTGGGCATAATGATGAGTTCACGAGTACGAAATTCACGTGAAGGGTGTGATGGAGTAGGCAGTGATTCGGAGAATCCCTGGACTGCTGAAGAAGGCAACAGCGCTGTCGAACCGCCGCTATTTTGCAAACGAAGCAGCGGGCGTGGAATCGGTGGGTGTGAAGGCTGGTGCAGCCACGGCGACGCCAAATACCCCCACTCCTGCGAATGCCGTTAAGAACTCCAGCGGAAAGCGAAACAGAAACGGAAAGAAGAGGCAGAACCGACAGTTCAAACCCAAAGTGGAGATGGGAAGGAATAACGCCGCTGCGGCAGCCGCGGTGACTGCGGATAAGGGAACCGCTCCCCCGAAGGAGGCGACACCCAACAAGGACAGCAATATGGAGACAGTGATGACGCGTCTGAATGATAACCATCCGCTGACGATGGAGGACCGCGACCCGCGTTATTACCTACAGCACCTGGGAGAGGACCAGTTGGACGAGACGTACCCCCTGTTCGCGGAGGACCGCGAGGAAATGCCGGAGGAGTACCCCACCACCAAGCGCAGCGTGGTGAAGGACGCGTACGGCCACAGCGTGGAGGTGGTGACACACAATCCCAGCCAGAAGGAGAGGGACCTTGCCGATTCGGGCGTGTTCTTCCCGAAGGACTACATGTACGGCTACACGAGCGACACGCCGCTGGTGGTCACCACCAAGGACGCGCTGGTGGACTACGACGACAAGGACGACCTCGCCGCGGGCATCATCACCAATAAGGATGGCGAGGTGATCGGGAACAAGAGCGGTACTCCTGCTGGCAGCAATGGCACTGCTGACGTGAAGGAGTCTGCGGAGACCAAGCCGGTGGAGACGGAGACAGAGCAGGTGGAGGAGGACGACCTGCGTGCGATGAACGAGGACGGCGACTACCTGGCGACCACGCCGCTGGTGGCGGGCGGCGCGGTGCAGGCGGAGCTGGACCTGGCGCGCGGCGTGCAGCAGGCCTACGCGCGGCGCCTGCGGCAGGAGCACCGGCGCATGGTGCTGGGCTACGACGCGCGACAGTTCGCCAACGCGGAGCCGTGGGTGGACACGCACCGCATCGAGGCGATCGACGCGCGGCTGCACGCGCTGCACCAG
>ERZ827156.1163-NODE-1163-length-32965-cov-3.965603_pt1 | contig 32965 bp, 26 predicted proteins | sample MGYA00519919_ERZ827156 | MGnify/ENA primary metagenome ERZ827156 (study PRJEB31778, sample SAMEA3449269) | human gut metagenome | biome: human gut; feature: human-associated habitat; material: faeces | place: United Kingdom | collected 2010/2012 ...
CTTCCCTGGCTCCAGGAAGTCCTAAGCGCTTTCGAACGACAAGGCCGTGGCTTGTTGCGGGCGCTTCGAACCCCTGGTCCGGAATCGAAGCAATGTGGCCCGCAAGTGTTGCAACACGCTCTGCAGCAAGCGCGCTTCGCTCCTCTGCAAGCCCTGCTGCCACAGTCAACAGCCCTTGTGCATAAATAGCTCCGCGGTGCGTATTAACGCCGCCCGTTGCTTTGAGCATTTCGACCTCCGCCGCACGCCCAATAGCGCCAACCGTCATTCGAAGTGCTGAGAGAGACTCCGGATCATTTCGATCAGCTTTCTTCGCTGCATCAGCCATTGCCTTGAAACTTGAGCTAATGGCGTCCACGGACGCATGCATCATTTCGATCGTCATGTCCGCATGCGACCCGGGGCTGCGCCAATTAACAAGCCCAGGTTTTGGGAAGAGATTCGCCTCATCCTTCAAGCTTGCAGCTGCAAGTAGCGCCAGTTCTTCCGCCGTTGGAAGACGCTTAAGCGACTCATCAAAGCGAACGGCACGACACATAGCTACCAGCTCCGGAACTTCGCTGGCGGGTTGTAGAGACCGCCCGACCATTCGACGAGATCGGCAATACTCTTAGCGGCAAGAAGCGAACGATTTGCCTGTGCCGGATTGATCTCAAGGTCTTCCGGGCGAAGAAGCTTCTTTTCGAATCGCAACTTTTTCACTACTGCAGGATCTGCGGCCATGCCGATGTCCGTAATCCCCGCTACGGATGCCACAAGTGCTTTTCGCTCTTCCAAGGATTCTGCACGATAGAGGCACGCGATACCTTCTTCGGTCACAACGTGCGTCACATCGTCGCCGTAGATCATTACGGGCGCGAGCGGCAAACCAGCCTTCTGGGCAACTGGCACTGCATCGAGCGTTTCAACGAACGTAGGCTTCGGACCTGCCTGAAAGGTTTCCACCATTTGAACCACGAGCTTCTTGCCGCGAGCAACCGGATCGGGCTTCGGGATCATTTCAAGCCAGGCTTTCGTTGGGTGCCGACGGCCATGCGGGTCGTGCCCCATGTTGGGAGCTCCACCGAAGCCAGCCAAGCGGCCGCGCGTAACGGTTGATGAATTGCCAAGCGGATCCATCTGGAGAGTTGAGCCCACGAACATGTCAACGGCGTATTGCCCTGCCATTTGGCAGAAAGCGCGGTTCGAACGCATGGAACCGTCCGGTCCCGTAAAGAACACGTCCGGGCGCGCAGCAATGTAGTCTTCCATCCCCAATTCACCGCCAAAGCAGTGAATACTTTGGACCCAACCCGATTCAATGGCGGGAATCAGCGTCGGATGCGGATTCAAACACCAATGACGGCATACCTTGCCTTTGATGCCGAGCTCTTCGCCGAATGTTGGAAGAAGCAATTCGACGGCAGCAGTGTTGAAGCCGATGCCGTGATTCAAAGATTCGACTTCGTGCGGTGCGTAGATCCCCTTCAAAGCCATCATGGCCATCAGGATGTGTGCGTCCTTGATCTGGCGTGGATCGCGCGTAAAGAGCGGTTCGATAAAGAACGGCCGGTCAGCCTTTACAACGTAATCCACCCAGGAACCAGGAATATCAACACGCTTTAGATCTTTCGGATCGTCAACAATCTCGTTTACCTGTGCGATCACGACACCGTCATGGAACGCGGCGGCCTCGAGAAGCGCAGGTGTATCTTCCGTGCTTGGACCCGTATAAAGGTTCCCTTCTCGGTCCGCCGCATATGCGGCAACGAGTACGACGTTCGGAATCAAATCAACGTAGAGCCGTGAGTAAAGCTCAATGTAGGTGTGAATCGCACCTATTTCGAGCTGGCCGTCTTCAAGGAGCTGCGCAATGCGCAAGCTTTGCGATCCCGCGTACGAAAAATCGAGGCGCTTGGCAATCCCTTTTTCGAAAAGATCCATGTGCTCTGGGAGGCTCACACTTGGCATGATCATATGCAAGTCGTGAATCCTTTCGGGATCAACATTCACAAGCGCACGCGAAAGAAAATCCGCCTGCTTCTGGTTGTTCCCTTCGAGCACAACACGGTCGCCCGGCATAACCAGAGTGTCGATTGCCATTCCGATTTTGTTCGTTGGGATCACCTTCCCAGATAAACCAAGCGCCTTCCTTGTTCCCTCGAGTCGGGCATGTTTTGCTCTTCGCCGGACATCCCACCGGCGAGTGCTTGAGCCTACTACCATAAGGCTTTCTCCTTAATTTCGACCTGCCGCAACTTGATGCGGTCGAAGCATTTGCCAGCGCTAAGTTTGATCACTTAACTCGATCCGATCAATCACATTTTCCGTACGTTCATTACTAAAACCGAAATGGATTGCTAAGTACTCCTTCTCTTATGCTTCCCCTTAAAGGACTGCAAGTCCCTCTTCCTTATTGAAACTGAAGCGACATGCTCATTCGTCCTCACGATCTTCTATTCCTGACCGGTAAGGCGTCTTTACGAGACAGCCTTGCCCCTTTAATTGACGGCTTTTGGCAACCTGCCTCCATGCCCGTGGTTGTAAGGCGTGATGCGCCCAATTCTTATTGGGTACCGATTGGCCTTCGTGGTCCGAACCGACAGGACAGACAAGCAAATTGGGCGAAAAAAGGAGATGTGCTGCGTGTACTAACACCTGAAGATCTGGCGTCCAGCTCCATCCTCGATCATTCGCCTTTACGGGATTGGCCTGCCGTACAAGCAGCCCTGAAGCTCCTGCTTCGCCCTGCTCCGGCCAAATGGGGGATCACGGGAAGCTGTGGGTTTTCGCTCGCATGGGGTTGCTCTGTCATGCGGGCGTCAAGCGATTTGGACTTGGTTGTGAATGCGTCCTTACCCTTGGACAAAGACGAAATGCGTGATTGGCATCAAAGCTTCAGGAACCTCTTGGTAGGGATAGACGTTCAGATTTCAACGCCATCAGGCGGATTTGCACTTCGCGAATGGCTTCTGCGGGACGCCGTGCTTCTAAAAACTAATTCCGGTCCCGTACTGACTGATAAACCCTGGGGGGACTTGTCATGAGAGTCTACTTTGCATTTCCGGGTCAGGGTGCTCAACGTCCCGGCATGCTTCACGGCTTAAACACTTTTGGGCTAAGCGTCCTTGAAGAAATGAGCAATGCCATCGGCTTGGATCTCCTGACGCTCGATTCTGCTGAAGCGTTCGAACGCACAGAAAACGTACAGCTCGCACTTCTCTGTGCGGGAATTGGGAAATGCCGAGAGCTAGAAGCCGCCGGTATTCAGCCTTCACTCGTTGCAGGACTCTCGATCGGAGCTTTCGGTGCTGCAGTCGCGGCTCACGCCTTGTCGCTTACGGATGCTGCTCGTTTGGTGCTACTTCGCGGCCGCTTGATGCAGGGTGCCTATCCTTCGGGATATGGCATGATGGCAATCGGCGGATTGAACCTCAATACAGTGGAAGACATAACGAATGCCGTTGACGACATCTATGTTTCCAATATCAACTCCGAACAGCAAATTGTTCTATCCGGACCATTATCGTCTTTGGACATTGCGGCAAAGCGTGCAAAGGACCGCGGTGCCATTTACGCAAAGCGCATTCAAGTTACTGTTCCTTCCCACTGTCCGCTTCTCATGTGTCCAGCCAAAGTATTAATGGAAGCATTCCAAAAAGTTGAGGTCAAGCGCCCGAAAGTGCCTTACCTTTCCGTCAACTCGGGCCGTGTGATTTGGGACCCTACCAAGCTTGTAGACGATTTGGCCTTTAACATGGCTAGGCGCACCTCTTGGCTTGATGCCGCACAAGCCGCTAAAGAACGAGGCATCGATGTCCTTATTGAAATGCCGCCCGGCAGTATCCTCGGCTCCTTGGCAAAAACAACTTTTGCGGACAGCCTCATCATCTCGTCATCGACAACACCCACAAAAGAAATCATTGAGAGAATTGAGAAACTTCAATGATGTAGCTGCAACGGCGTACCGAACCGGCTGCGGCCGTACATGCGAGCTTCTGCGGCAAGCGCAAGGAAATTGGCTTCGTGCTCATGCGTCTTTTTGAAGACAATCCCAATAGTCTGTCGGATTCGATAGGGTTCTGCCAACGTAATGAGTTTGACGGTTGACTCAAAGACCGGTTGCATCCGGCCTGGCAACAAGGCAAAGCCGAGACCCGCCTGAACGAAGCTCACCATTGAGAAAATGTCGTTCACCTTCGCCACAATCTCCGGCGTCTTTCCAGTCTGCCGAAATGCATCAACAAAGCCGCCGAACGTTGCAAAGCCTTCCTGCAGCGTGACCCATTTAGCAAAACGGAGATCCTTTAGATCTGCATCTTTCTTGCGTCCCTTGTAGTCCGATGGTACGGCCAAGAAAAGATCATCATCGAAGAGTTTGATGACAATGTTCTTTCGCTCGTCAATCTCCTCTCCGCTCGTCGCAATCACGATAGCGTCAAGCTTGTTCTCTTCAAGTTTCGCTAGAAGTGACTTGTTGCTTCCCATCACAAGCTCAAATTCAAGCTCTGGCTTACGGTACTTCATACCCATAATGAGGTTCGGCACGGTGCGGATCGAAAGCGAGTAAAGGCCTCCAAGACGCATGCGCTTTTGTTCAAAACCTCCGACACGCCTCGTCTCTTCCACGGCCTCGTGCATTTTCGCAATTAAATCATGAGCATATTTTGCAAACTCTCTTGCGGTGGGCAATGGTTGAAGCTGTCGTCCTTTGCGTATAAAAAGCGGACATTGAATCGTTTCTTCAAGCGTATGAAGCGCCCTTTGGACGCTCACCGCCGCAGTTCCCAGGTCTTCTGCCGTCTTCGCAATATTTTCAGTACGCAAGAAAGCCAGAAACACTTCCAGCTTTCGCAATGAAAGTCGATCGTCGAACATACTTTTTGGACCCATTGCAAGACCGAACAAAATTTGCAGGATCTGGTTTTCGCACCCCATATTGCTCTTTCGAAGGCGCATGAAAAAGTGACTAAGGTCATCCCCAGATGTTGTCCGATCGACCGAAGTTCAGGTTTCTTTTCCCAGTGACGGACTCCTGCGGCCCGTGTCCATCCACCCTTGATCAGAGGAAGCTGAACATGGTCAATTCTAACCTGAATCCTGAAAATTCCACAAAGGGGACACGTTTCAGCGTACGAGCGTGATCCCCAGCTCGCGTAGGAAAAGTTCGTCGCGAGCAGTGGTCTCCGTGGTAATGGTCCGCTTACCGTAAGGCGTCTCGACCTGCATGGCGTATACCGCATCGAACCACTGCAAGATCTGCACCAAGGTCTTGTTTTCCAGCCACGACCGCAGCTTGCTCTCGTTTTTGAGTTGCACCGCCGACTTTGTGCCGTCATCAACCCCCAGACGTGCTTTGAGCTTCTTGAGCTCGTTGAGGAAGAAGAAGTAGTAGCCGAGTCCGACAAATTGCACGAACTGCCGTCCGCGCAACCGCTCCGGCGTCCAAACTCGGGGACGGCGCCCCGCCATCGAGTGCGTCTGCGCCGCGAACAGTTCCTCGATCTTTTCGCGAAGACGGTAGTACCTCAGCGCTTCCCAGGTGTCTTTCTCCGTGTTGCTGATCAACACGAAGAAGCCGTGTCCCGTCTGGTACTCATGAATGGCTTCGTCGTTGAACTCGACAACCTTTCCTTTGGCCGTCTCCTTCACGAAAAAGAACCGTTCCATCTTCCGCTGTCCTGCCTTGTTCAGCGTCTCCCCGTTCTCGACGAGAACCTTGAGTTGCTTGAGCTCGCTGCGGAAAGCCGCCCGATCCGCCGTTGCCTTCTCGTCGTCGTAGAAGAAGTGGATGTGCAAGCTGCGCGGCAGAATCTGAACATCGCCCGCACGGTACTGACCGCGGGTTCGTTGGCGAAGGATCTGAAACTCGTGCTTCACCGTCTTCGTCACGCCAAAAGTGAAGGTGTCGAACGGACACGCGTTCGCGTGCTTCGTGATCTCCTTCTTGATCTCGTCGAATGCCTCGCGGATCCAAGACGTGGAGAGTTTCATCCGGGTGAGCGTCGGGATGCTGTGGCGCACGAAATCGAGCAGGTTCTCCTCGCTCGTGAACCCGCAGTCTGTCACGACGAGGGGCGTCCTCTCCATGAGGCAGTCAAGTTGCTTGAGCGTGTTTTTGATGGACAGGACGTCGGGCACATTCCCAGGTTGGGCGTGGAACGCTAGAGGCTGAAGGGAATTAACCTCCATGATCGTCAACAGCTTCACGGACGGAAGGTTATTGCTTTCCTTGCTGAAGCCATGCCTCGCTTCGATCTGACTGGCGCCGTACGTGTCGACAGTGGAAGAGTCCACCGCGAGGACCTTACGTTTCCCCGTCGGAGCACTCGCTCGAGTCATGAAGTACTGCTGAATCGCCGACTCGTTGGATGCGATGTCGTTGAAGAGGCGACTGTACGTCTGCTCCGAGATGCCGTCAGCATAGGGGGCGCGATGACAGAGCTGCCAGGCTTCGAGACCGGAAAGTTCCGCCCCGTTCGTCATGAGCCAGTACTGCGCAATCGTTTCGATCTTGAGCGCATCACCGTCATCGAAGCACGAGGAAAGCGCCTGGCTGATGCCGGAGCGTTCTCCGATCCACTGAAGAATCTCGAGCGCACCGATGCGCAATCTATTGGCGTAAACCCTAGGTTCCTTATTGACGCCGACGGCTTTTTTGGGACGGGTGGGCACGATCTCGTGCTGACCGGCCGGAATTTTGCCTAACAGGCGTTTTCTCACAGTAAAGGTTTTGCGCGTTTCCGGGTTGTACGCAAGCTCACGCTCGTACACGTAAACGTCGCCATTTCCACGCTTTACGCGGATTTCACCGATACTCGTCTTGCCTGTTCTAGCTCGTCCCATATTGATCTCCAATAGTGTCCCTATATGATACCGTAGAGGCACCATATTTGTCCACAAAAAATCCCAGCATCTCTTTGATTTTTAAGAGAATGGCCGGGATCAGAAAAGTGAGCGAAGGGGTAAAGGTGATCCTATTATGAGATTTTCAGGTTAACAGGGGGGGGGGGCCGCGCCCTTCGATCGCTTGCTTCCGATCTCTGGCAAACCGCGATAGTTACTCTTGCCGTTTACTTTCCGAGCGCCTTCCTCACCGCCGCTTCCACAACAGGCATCAATTCCGCCGTACGAGCCTTGTTGAGTTCGCCCAACCGCAACCGACGATAGAGCACGTCTTTCGCCGTCCGCGCCCCTGTATTTTTCACGCAGTAAGCCGCATAAGCTTCCACGTCCTTCACCACGGACTGCACGTCTTTAACCTGATCCGCACGCTTTTCCAATGCCAGCGCATCCACCGACGGATCCACATACAAAGGCAGCGACCGCGTCATGCAGCCTCCCCGGCGAATAAGCTTCATTCGGAAAGCCACCGCCAACGCGTGTTCCGCCATCGCACGATAACTCGTCCATTTGCCGCCCGTAACCGTTACGAGGTTGCCGAATTCCGGAATGACGGCATGCTCACGAGAGAGCTTGGCTGACGTCGGCCCGCCCGACACAACGTGCCCCTTAAAGAGCGGACGCAGGCCGGAGAAACTCCCCTTCACATCGGCTTTGGTGATTTTCTTTTCCAGGTAACCGTTGGCAGTTTCCACCATAAAATCGATTTCGTCGTCCGTGATTTCCGGATCAAACGGCGCCTGACCCTGTTCCAAATCCGTCGTCCCGATTTCGAGATTGTCCTTCCAAGGAATCACAAAGAGAAGCCGACCGTCTTTGGTCTTCGGAATCACCATCGCGGCATCCGACGGCATGAATTGTTTGTCGACCACAATGTGCGACCCGCGGGAAATCCGTACGAGGCTGTCGACTTCAGCGTTCGCCATCCGACGAATGTTATCCACCCAGGGACCGGCACAATTAAAGAAACACCCCGCTTTTACCGTGAAGGTCTCTCCGGTTTCTTCGTCTTTTACCGTCACGGAGGCCACACGGTCGCCTTCAACGGTCACCCTCGTCACCGGCATGTAGTTGAGAGCCGTCGCCCCTTCACGAAGCGCCGTCTGCATCAAGGCAATCGCCGTACGCGCGTCATCAAACTGCGCGTCGTAAAACTTCACGGCGCCTTTCAGTCCCTTGCGCTTAAGTCCCGACAAAGCGCAGAGCGCTCCGTTGCGGGAAAAGACCGACATGTGGCCGATGCCGAAACCGCAGGAAGCAAATGCGGAATAAAGCGCCACACCGGCAGAATAAAAGGCGAGTTCCCCCCAGGAGTAACACGGCATCACAAAGGCCTGCGCATGCACCAACTTCGGCGCATTCTTTAAAAGAAGCCGTCGTTCCGCCAGTGCTTCCCGCACAAGCGACCAATCCCGAGGGTTCTTCATGTAGCGCACGCCGCCGTGAATCAATTTCGTTGAACGCGACGACGTCCCGGCGCCGAAATCCTGAGCGTCCACCACGAGCGTCTTCAGCCCGCGGCTGGCGGCATCCACCGCTACGCCCAACCCCGTAGCTCCGCCGCCGATCACGACAACGTCAAACGATTCGCCGCTGCGGAGGCGTTCAAGCATCTGCGCCCGATTAAGCGCCGTAGTGGAGGACATGAGGCAGGACTCCTGAAATCAAAAATCAATGTGCACTGTAACCAAAATCAGCGCACAGGCGTTAAGTTTAGCGGTTTAAAGCGTGCATAAAAACCAAAAAGCCGATAGTTGAGACGAAAAGCCTATTTTTCTAATTACACAGCCGCTTCTTTCGGATACGTTCAAATTCTTCCGCAGCTGCGAAAGAATTTTAGACAAATGTTATTCAAGGTTTTTATTCGTCAGAATCAACTCATCATTTTTCAGCTTCCGAACAAAAAAAACACGCCCGAAACACCGACTTTCGTCAGGCTCTGAGCGTGCTTTTCGAGGAACGGTCAGCCGACCGTTCTCAACCGATTACGCTTCGGTCTTTTCTTCAGCTTCTTCCACGGCTTCGGGCGCGCAGGTTTCGCCGCAGTCGCTGCCGTTGTCAGCCGCCATTTCTTCTTCGTCGGCTTCCACCGGAGCCACTTCCGCAACCGTCGTTTCAGCCGCAACCGCAGCCGCTTCCGCCGCCTTCTTTTCTTCTTCCGCTTTCTTCACGAGGCCCGCGAGAGCGATCACCTGCCGGAGAGCCGCATTCACCGCCGCGGGGTCAGAGAAGTAAGCCGCCACGTCCGCATCCAAACGCACGGTCTGCGTCTGCACGAACGCCTGACGATCAGCAAAGCGACGGGTTTCCACAGCCTTCGCACGGGGGCCGGAGCGATCCGCAAAGCGCGGTTCGTTGCGGTCAAAACGACGGAAAGCCGGACGGTCGCCGCCGAAACGACGTTCACCGCCGAAACGGTTGCCGCCAAAGCCGCCTTCGCGACGTTCACCGCCGAAGCGATTGCCGCCGAAACCGCCTTCACGGCGTTCGCCGCCGAAGCGGTCGTTGCGATCAAAACGACGTTCACCGCGGTCAGAATCAAAACGGCTGCCGCGATCGGCGAAGCGGTCATCACCGCCGAAACGGGGACGGCGTTCGCCGCGGTCGGCAAAACGGTCACCGGAAGAGAAACGACCGCGGGCGGGCTTTTCAGAGAAGCGGTCAAAAGAAGGCTGAGGCTTGCGTTCCATTTTCAATATCCTTAAAAGTAGACGGCGAACGGCTTCTCAAGGGCCGTCGCCCGGCTGATCCGCATCAATCGGAGGTCAGCATAAAAATTAAATTCGTCGCAGAATCAGCGGCGATAACAAATTGTCAAAAACTGGGGAAGAAAAAGATTTTTCTTCTGAGTAAACTAGGCGTCATCAGCGGAAGTTCTCGCGAGCTTTCAGCCGATACGAACAAATATCCTCAACAATAAAAAAGAGAGGTTTATATGCTGCAGGTCATTTTTCACGGTGTCGATCGTTCTCCCGCTATGGAAGCCGACATTGCCGAACGTCTGGAAGCTTTAAAGCGCTTTGACTCGACGATCGGCGAATGCAAGGTCACGATCTCCAAGGAAGGCCATCAGGGTCTGGGCTCTTTCTCCGTCAAAATCGATCTGGCGATGGCCGGTCGCAGCAACGTCGTCGCTCAGGAAAGCGACCCGGTTGCCACGGCTGCAGTGAACAAGGTGTTCGACACCATCCGCCGCGTCGTTAAGGACGAAAACGATAAGCGCCACGGCCGTTAAAGCCTTCGCTTAATTTTCTCCTTGCAGAGACCGCCCGCATTCACAGCAATCGGGCGGTTTTTTCTTTGCCTCAAAAAACTCAAAGCCCCGTTTGCAACTTACCCGGGGCGCCAAAAAGGTGTTCTTCGTTCAGTCAGATAACAAAAGAGCCCGCCGGAAACTCCGTAACGGGCTGATTCGGTTGGCGTCCCCAAGCGGATTCGAACCGCTGTACCGACCGTGAAAGGGTCGTGTCCTGGGCCTCTAGACGATGGGGACCCTGTTCTTCTTGGTGGAGGATAGCGGGATCGAACCGCTGACCTCTTGCATGCCATGCAAGCGCTCTCCCAGCTGAGCTAATCCCCCCTCGAAGGAAGGCGGCATTATGAAGGACTTTTCGGCAGAATGCAAACGACCCGCCCCAATTAATTTACAGTTTCGAAAGAATTCAATTGATTTAAAACAAAACTCAGTAGTTTTTATGAAAAAAATATTTTTCAGGCCAGGCACCCGGCTGGCATAATGGTCTTCTTTCACCTTCATCACGCCCTTCATCATGGCCGTCCGACTTCCTCCCCCGCTCTTTGAAAGAAAGATCGTCTCCTTTCACGACCTCAAGGCCCGTGCCGCCGCACTTCCCCACCCCGTCGTGATGACGAACGGCGTCTTTGACATTCTGCACCGCGGACACGTCACGTACCTCGCCCAGGCTCGGGCTTTAGGTAAGAGCCTCATCGTCGCCGTCAACAGCGACGCCTCCGTCAAGATGCTCGGCAAAGGGGATGACCGGCCCATCAACACCGAAAGCGACCGTGCGGCCGTGTTGGCGTCCTTGGAATCCGTCGATCTCGTCGTGGTGTTTCCGGACAAAGTTCCCTTGAAGGTCATCGAAGAAGCGCACCCCGATATTTACGTGAAGGGCGGCGACTACCGCATCGAAGACCTGCCGGAAGCCAAACTCGTTGCCGGGTGGGGCGCCAAAACCGTCACGGTGGAATTTGAGTTCGCACGTTCGACGACGGCGCTCTTGAAAAAAGTTCGGGGCGCCTGAAATACCCCGGACGCCCCGACTCTGAAGACGGACGCGGCGGCGTCCGGTTCACTTTTTAGATTTTGTAGCCCGCCAAGCGCGCGTAGTGCACCGTGGCCGACAAGAAGCCCTGCTTGCTGCCGCAGTCAAAACGCTGTCCTTCAAAACGGTGCGCATAAGTTTTGCCGTCACCCAAGCGGGCTGCGATGGCGTCCGTCAGCTGAATTTCGCCGCCCACGCCGCGCTTACCGTGGCGGAGCGTTTCAAAAATTTCCGGTTCCAGCACATAGCGTCCGATCACAGCCATGTCGGAAGGCGCATCCTTCGGATCAGGCTTTTCAACGATTTCCCGCACGACGGAGGTGGCCGCCTGCGGATCGTCCACGCCGACGATGCCGTACTTATTCGTTTCTTCATGCCGTACGTCCTGCACCGCAAGGACGCTGCCGCCCCCCATGTGCGTACGGGCTTCGATCAACTGACCCAAGGCCGGCGTCTGCGAATACACCAAGTCGTCCGCAAGAATGACGCCGAAGGGTTCATTCCCTACGACAGGAGCGGCACAGAGCACAGCTTGTCCCAGCCCCAGCGGCTGCGGCTGACGGATGAAGATGAAATTCACACCGGCGGGCGTCACGGAATGCACGAGATCGAGCAACGCCGTCTTGCCCTTCTTTGCCAAATCATCTTCCAATTCCGGACTCTTGTCGAAATGATCTTCGATGGCACGCTTGTAGCGGCCCGTAATAAAGATCATGTCAGTCACACCCGCTGCAGCCGCTTCTTCCACGGCGTACTGAATGAGGGGCTTATCCACGACGGGAAGCATTTCTTTCGGCATTGCCTTCGTAGCAGGCAGAAAACGCGTGCCGAGACCGGCCACGGGGAACACGACTTTGCGTACGGGTTTCATCTTTACTAACTTTTATCCAGAACGACTGCCCGAAACCGGCAGTCAATCGGGAGATTCTAACGCAGGCGCCAGTCTTAAAATCGGTGCCTCTTTGTCAACAAACGCAACCGTCGGAACCATGACTCCTTCCGTTTATGCCGTAGGCGACCTGCAGGGGTGCCTTGAAAGTCTCACAAATCTTTTGGAAATCGTCCCTAAAAACGCCCAACTGCTTTTTGTAGGCGACCTCGTCAACCGCGGCCCTGAATCGCTTGCCACCCTCCGTTACGTAAAGGGTCTCTGCGACGCCGGTCGCGCCCGAACGCTTCTCGGAAATCACGATCTGCATCTTCTTGCCGTCGCCGCAGGCGCCGGCAGCGTGCACCGCAAAGACACCATCGGTGAAATTCTGACGGCCCCCGACTGTGAAGACCTCATCGACTGGTTGCGCCGACAGCCGCTTTTAATCGACACCTCCGACACCGTATTCGTACACGCCGGCATTCCTCCACGTTGGACGCTCGAGCAAGCCAAGACACTCGCTCATGAAGCCGAAACCCATCTGCAGGCCGACGATTGGAAAGACTATTTGCAGGGCATGTACGGCGCCGAAAATTTCCGCGACGACCTCACCGGCCCCGCCCGTATGAGGGCCATCTTCAACGGCCTCACCCGTATGCGGTTCATCGGTCCCGACAGCGAACCGGAATACAACCTCAAGGAAGGCGCCGACAAAGCCCCCGCCGGCTTCAAACCTTGGTTCGAATGCCGCCGACGCGTCACCAAACCCATCTGCTTCGGGCATTGGTCCACACTGGGGCTCATTCTGCGCCCCGACATCGTGGCGATCGACACCGGGTGTCTCTGGGGCGGGAAACTCACCGCCGTGCGCTTTCCCGACCGGAGGCTCTTTCAGGAAATCTGTCCGCAGTGGGCCGCCCCTGGTTGCTGAAAAAAACACTTTTTTTGAGATCAACGGGCAACTTTTACCCGTTACAATCGACCGACTTACCTTACTGACGGGCGGCGTGCCGAAAGGTTCAGCCGCCTTCGCACTATGACGGAATGCAATACGGCCAACGAAACGTCGCTCATCACCATCCGAGGTGCCCGACAAAACAACCTTAAAAATGTGAACGTCGATATTCGACCCGGCACCCTCACCGTCATCACGGGGCCTTCAGGATCCGGTAAAAGTTCGCTCGCCTTTGACACCCTTTACGCCGAAGGCCAGCGACGCTACGCTGAAACGTTCAGTCCCTACGCCCGTCAGTTTTTGGAGCGCAGCGACCGCCCCAAGGTGGACAAAATCGACGGCGTTCCGCCCGCGATCGCCATCAATCAAAGCGGCACGGTGAGAACGTCCCGCTCCACCGTCGGCACGATGACGGAATTGGACGATCACCTGAAGCTTCTCTTTGCTCATGAAGCGCACCTTTTTTGCCCCGACTGCGGCCGTGCCGTGAGCAAAATGGCGCCGGGCGACATGTGGAACGACCTCAAAACGTTCATGAGGACCTACCCCGATGCCCGCGTTTACGTTCTTTTCCCCGTTTTTGAACCAAAGGAAGGCAACGTGGAGCAACTGCGCGCCAACCTTTCTCGGCAGGGCTTCACCCACATCGAAGACGAAAAGAAAACCAAAGACGGCACGACGCTTTGGGTCGCCGCCGACCGCTTCAAGATGGAAAAAGCGACGGATGAGCGCGGCATCGAGGCCTTCGAGAAAGCCGGCAACAACGGTTTGGGCCCCGACGAAGGCCGCATTCTCGTGCGGATCATTCCCGCCGACGCCGATCAGGTTATCGAACGCCGTTACGCCAAAGGATTGGTGTGCCCCGACTGCGGCACGACGTTCAAAGCCCCCAAGGCCGCGATGTTCAGCTTCAATTCGCCCGTCGGCGCCTGCCCCGAATGCCGCGGTTTCGGCCGCGTGATGGGACTCGACTTGAAGCTTGCGATTCCCGATCCGGACAAACCCATCAAGAGCGGGATCAAACTTTTTACAGGTCAGGCCGGCAAAGAAGCCGTCAAGGATCTCACGGAAGCCGCTCTTCACCGCAAACCGCACTTCAATATTCTCAAAAGTTGGAATCAACTCACTGAAGACGAACGTCTGTGGCTTTTAAACGGCGACCGTAAGTCAGGCGGCACGTGGTACGGCATTTACGGTTTCTGGAATTGGCTTGAGAGCAAAAACTACAAGATGCACGTGCGCGTCCTGTTGTCACGCTTCAGAAGTTACACGACGTGCCACGCCTGCGGCGGCGCCCGCTTAAAAGCCGACGCCATGAATTGGCGCGTCGGAAGCCGTGCGGCTGCGGACGCTGCTGTAACGGGCACCGACGGCAAAAACACCTACAAACGGTTCGTGGGGCCGTCCCTTTTGAGAATCGCCTCTCAGATTGACCAAACGCTCCCAGGGCTCACGCTGCACGACATGATGCTTCTGCCGGTCTCGCGACTTAAGGCGTTTATCGATGCACTGGACGCCGAAGTCAAAGACGAAGCCGGGCGACTGATTTTGTCGGAAATCCGGCGGCGCCTCGTTTACCTCATGGACGTGGGACTCGGGTACCTCACGCTGGATCGGCAGAGCCGAACGCTCTCGGGCGGCGAAGTGCAGCGCGTCAATCTGACGACCGCCCTCGGCACCAATCTCGTCGATACGCTTTTCGTGCTGGATGAACCGTCGATCGGCCTGCATCCCCGCGACATGGATCGCGTCAACGCGATCATGGGAAACCTCAAGAACGCCGGCAACACCTTGGTCGTCGTAGAACACGACCCGCAGGTGATGCTCTCCGCCGACCGCATCATCGACATGGGGCCGCAGGCGGGCAGCCGCGGCGGCGAAATCGTTTTTGACGGCACACCCGCCGAACTCAAAAAGGGAACGACCGTCACAGGGCAGTATCTCTCAGGGAAATTAACGAGCGACGTCTGCGCCGACGCGCATCTCACGCCCGATTCAAAAACGAAGTGGCTCACGGTTAAAAACGCTCACGCGCATAACCTTAAGCACCTCACCGCCCGCATTCCCGTCGGCATGATGACGACCGTTACCGGCGTTTCCGGTTCCGGTAAATCCACGCTCGTTGCCGATACGATCGTCCCCTGGCTCATGCGTCACTGCGGACAGCCCGTCACCGAAGAAACACTCGTCGATACGATTGAAGGCGCAGACACCGTTACAAGCGTCAACTTCGTTGATCAGACGGAAATCGGCCGCACCTCGCGTTCCTCCCCCGCGCTTTACATCGGGGCGTTTGAAGACATCCGCAAACTTTTTGCCAACACCGTGACGGCCCGCGACCGCGGGTACGACGCTTCTTGGTTCAGCTTCAACTACGGCCCGGGACGTTGCCCCACCTGCGAAGGCGCCGGGGTGGAACGCGTCGAAATGCAGTTCTTGAGCGACGTCGTCATCGAGTGCGCCGACTGCCACGGCACGCGCTACCGCGACGAAACGCTGGAAGTGAAATTTAAGTTCCCCGACGAAGAGGGTCCCGGACGCAACATCGCCGACGTTCTCGCGATGACCGCCGAAGACGCCGTCGCGTGGTTCGGCAGCCATGCCGCCGGCAAAACCATCGCCCGCAAGCTGCAGCCCTTGGTTGACGTGGGGTTGGGGTACCTAACGCTCGGGCAAAGCGTTTCGTCACTCTCGGGCGGCGAAGCACAGCGCCTGAAACTCGCCGGCATTTTGGGCACCCGCGACAACGGCAAACCTTGTCTATTTGTGTTTGACGAACCGACGACGGGACTGCATTTTTCCGACATCGCCAAACTCATTCCGTGCTTGAGACGCCTTACGGACGCCGGTCACACCGTCCTTATCGTCGAACACAATCTCGACGTGATTGCCGCGAGCGACTGGGTGATTGACTTAGGGCCTGAAGGCGGCACGGACGGCGGCACGGTCGTCACCGAAGGGACGCCCGCCGACCTCATGCGCGCCGACAAAGGCTATACCGCACAGGCTTTAAACGCCTACCGAAAAGCGCTTGCGGATCCGGAAAGCCGCATGAAGGGCTGGTTCACCGAAGCGCTCCCCGCAATCGAAAGCCAGCAGAAGACGCCGGGCCGCAGCCTGCAGAGCGTCTGGCGCGAAGCAAGAAAAGGCGACCTCGGAATTTTCGGTGCCCGAGAACACAACTTGAAGGGGATCGACGTCGTCTTTCCCAAACGAAAACTCACGGCGGTTACCGGGGTGTCGGGCTCCGGCAAATCCACACTCGCTTTCGGCATTGCTTTTGCCGAAGGCCAACGCCGTTACCTTGAAAGCCTCAACGCGTACGCCCGCTCCATGATTCAGCCGCCGGCGCGGGCGGACTTTGACCGCATCGTCGGCATTTCTCCGACGGTCGCGATCGAGCAGCGCACGAGCCGCGGCAGCGGTAAATCCACCGTCGCCACCATGACGGAAATTCTCCATTACCTGCGCCTCATCTACTTAAAACTCGGCGTACAGCATTGCCCCCGCTGCGGCATTCCCGTCACGAACCGTACCGTCGAAGAAACGACGGCACAGATTATGAAAGACCTGCGGAATCGAACGATCACCTTCACGGCGCCCGTCGTGCAGGCCCGCAAGGGGATTTACACCGAACTCGCCAAAGACGCCGTTAAAGCCGGCATCCCCTACCTTTACGTCGACGACAAATGGGTCAGGACGGACGAATTCCCAGCACTCGACCGCTACAAGGATCACACCATCTGCTGGCCCGTCGGCACAACGGCGGTCGAACCCGGCAATGAAAAAGAAGTGCGGCGTCTTATCCGGGCGGCCGTTGAAAAAGGCGCCGGTACCCTGCGAGTTTTCTTCGGCACGCAGTCGGCCCTGACCCCCGAAGGCATCCCCTCGGGACAAAAACGCAGTGCGAAATCCGGCGACAAGATTTACTCCACGGAACGTACGTGCCCGCAGTGCGGCGCGAGTTTTCCCGCTTTGGATCCCCGACTCTTTTCCTACAACCACCGCATGGGATGGTGCGAGTACTGCGAAGGCCAAGGCACGGATTCCGGGCGTTACATTTCGCTCAATCCGCAGGAGGACGAAGCCGAGCTCAAAGCCAAGAACGTGTGCCCCTACTGCAAAGGCACCCGTTTGAACCGCATTGCCCGAAACGTCTTCTTCCACAATCTTTCGATCGGCGACGTGTCGCTCATGTCGGTGGACGACTGCCTCACGGCCTTCCGCAGTATTCATTTGGAAGGCCGCGAAAAACTCATCGGCGAAGACGCCTTTAAAGAAATCGTTTCGCGCCTGGAATTCCTGCAATCGGTGGGCTTGGGCTACCTCTCGTTAAACCGCGGGGCACCGACCTTGTCCGGCGGCGAAAGTCAGCGCATCCGTTTGGCCTCTCAATTGGGGAGCAACCTGCAGGGCGTCTGCTACGTTCTGGACGAACCCACGATCGGTCTGCACCCCCGCGACAACCGTCGTCTCATCCAGAGTCTCACGGAACTCAAAAACAAGGGGAACACCGTGCTCGTCGTCGAACACGACGAAGACACCATCCGCGCGGCAGACCATATCGTCGACATCGGCCCGGGCGCCGGTTCCCGCGGCGGCGAACTGCTCTGCGAGGGGACGCTTGACGAACTCATGGAGGAAGAAAAAAGCGTCACAGGCGAAATGCTCCGCCATCCGACGCCGCACACGGGCCGCGCCCGACGCCCCGTCACCAAAACTACGCCGAAACTCGAAATCAAGGGCGCGTACCTTCACAACCTGAAAAAAATTGATGTGTCCGTCCCCTTGGGGCGTCTCGTAGTTTTGACGGGGATTTCCGGCTCCGGGAAATCGACGCTCACGCACGAAGTGATTGCCGCCACCGTCGGCGGTACGCTCGCGAGCCTCCGGGGTGACTCGTTGGGCGGCCCCGTCGGCTGTGAGTCCTTCACGGGGATGGATTACCTTGACCGGCTCCTCGAAGTCGACCAGACGCCGATCGGCAAAACGCCGCGTTCGTGCCCGGCGACCTACGTGGAATTTTCCAACCGCATCCGCGACATCTTTGCCGCCACGAACGAAGCCAAAGCCCGCGGCTATACCGCAAGCCGCTTCTCGTTTAATACGGAAGTCGGCCGCTGCCCCGTCTGTGACGGGCAAGGCCAGGTACGCGCCGAAATGAATTTCCTGCCGGACGTGGTGATGGAATGCGAAGCCTGTCACGGCATGCGCTTTGACGATGAGACGCTCGCCGTCAAATGGCACGGCAAGTCGATCGGCGACGTGCTGCAGTTGTCGGTCGATGACGCGATCGAACTTTTCGGCACTCAAACGACGATCGTGAAGCCCCTCGCCCTCATGCAGGACGTGGGACTCGGGTACCTCAAGCTCGGGCAGCCCTCGAACACACTCTCGGGCGGTGAAGCACAGCGCATCAAGCTCGTCACGGAACTCGCAAAAGCGAAGACCCCCAAAGACATCGCACGCTGCATCAAGGCCACCCGCACGTTCTACATTCTTGACGAACCGACCGTGGGACTGCACATGGCGGACGTTGCCCGCCTCATCAACGTGCTGCACCGGTTAGTGGATGCCGGAAACACCGTGCTCGTCGTCGAACACAACCTCGACGTCATCGCGGAAGCCGACTGCATCATCGACCTGGGGCCGGAAGGGGGACCGCAGGGCGGTACCGTCGTCGCGCAGGGCGACGCGCAGAAGGTCGCCAAGAGCGGCACCGCCACGGGCGTCATCCTCAAGGAATTCCTGAAGGATCACAAACCGTCCGCTGCGGACAAAAAGAAGCTTGACGCCGCGGCCAAAGAAAGCCTGGAAGCCGCCGAACGGTTTGACGCAAGTTCGGAGGAAAAAGCCAAAATCACGGCGGAAAAAACGTCGGTATGCCTATGAACGGGCGGAAGAAGCCCGTAAAGAGCTCGCTGCCCAGGAGGCAGAGCGACAGAAGCCGATGAGTCTCATAGACTTCTTGAGAGGAAATCTTGACTGAGCATTTTCAACGCTACCGCGTGGGCGGTGCCGTTCGTGACCGCCTCCTGCGTGAAGCCGGTTACGACCTTCCCGCGGGCGACGTCGATTGGGTCGTCGTCGGCGCAACGCCGGAAGGCATGGTAAAGGCGGGGTACCTCCCCGTCGGCGCCGATTTTCCGGTGTTTCTGCACCCGACGACGCACGAAGAACACGCTTTGGCCCGTACCGAACGCAAGACGGCGGCGGGATACCACGGCTTTCAGTTCTACGCGGCGCCCGACGTTACGCTTGAAGAAGATCTCAAACGCCGGGATCTCACCGTCAACGCCATGGCGGAAACAGACGACGGCACGGTCATCGATCCGTACGGGGGGCAACAAGATCTCAAACACCGCACCCTGCGGCACGTGAGCAACGCCTTCTCAGAAGACCCGGTGCGCATTCTTCGAACCGCCCGCTTTGCGGCCAAATTACCGGACTTTACGGTCGCTCCGGAAACGCTGCAGCTGATGCGACAAATGGTTGAGAACGGCGAAGCCGATGCTCTCGTTGCCGAGCGCGTATGGGCGGAATTCAAAAAGGGCCTCAAAGAGCGTCGTCCCGACAAAATGACGGACGTACTCGTCGCCTGCGGTCTTTGGGAACGACTCTTTTCGGACGTCGTCTGGAATGAGGCCAAACGGGAGGCACTGCTGCGGGCTGCCGAGAAAAGAGCGCCCGTTGCCGTGCGTGCCGTGATTCTCTTCACGAACGACGGCGACACCGAAGCCGCGGTGCGGGAGCGTTTGGCGAAACTCAAAACCTCGGCCGACGTCATGGATCTCGCGGTTTTGCTGTCGCGGGTCAAAACATTGCTGCTCACCGCGGTTTCTTTGGACGAACGCGCGGAAACTTTGGATAAAAGCGACGTACTGCGGCGCCCGGAACGCTTTCATTTAGGGCTCCTCGTCATGCAGTGTCTGGAACCTGCGTTTGATGCGGAACGTTGGCAAAAAGACGCTGAAAAATGGAGTTCGGTCAATGCCGGTGCCGTTGCTCAAGCCGCCGTCAAAGAAGGAAAGAAAAACGAAATCGCGCAGCGCGTGAGGGCCGCCAGAGTGGCCGCCCTCTCGGCGGCATGACGGAAAACTGTTGTACTTCTACTTCCATTCGTTCCGAATATAAAGGCATTTTTCAAAGCTCGCAAAGACAGCGACTCTGCAGTTTGCTTTAGCTTATTAAATCAGTCGTCCGATCATCCAGCAGACAAACACCACCAAAATGGTGCTCGCCAACGGAATACTGATCTTTCGCTTTCCCAAACGGAAGTTGATGTCGCCCGGCAGCCTCCCCAGCCCGAATTTCGAGAGCCAGGGAACGGATGTCATGAGGACGATGAGAAGTATGAGTATTGTGAGAATCCAGCGCATCCGCGCATTGTAAGGCCTGAACCATGTTCGACGAATTCTCTTTTGAAACCCTGCACCGCAACGCCTTCCGACTGACCCTCAAAAACTACCGGCTTCCCGTCGAAATCGGGGCGCTCGCCGAAGAACACGGCCGCACGCAGCCCGTCGTCATCACAATCGACGTATGGGTCAAAAAAACGAACCTCAACGACGATCTTGCCGCGGCCTACGACTACCGACTTCTGCCGCAGGCAGTCGACAACACCGTCGCCGAAGGCCACATCGAACTGCAGGAAACGCTCGTTGAGAGCATTGCCCGCCGACTGCTCGTCAATCCGCGCGTCGCCGCCGTCCGGGTGCAGAGCACCAAGCCCGAGGCGTACCCGAACTGCGACGGCTTAAGCGCGGAAACGTTCCTTACGCGATAACGGCCTCATTCGACTTCTTGTAGGCCAGCATCAGAAGCGTCACGAGGGCCACTACGGCGCCGCCCGCAAACGTCCCTGTGGGCCCGAAGAAATCCCACAGGGTACCGGCGCCGATACCGGCCAACAGGAGAGCCACCCCCGAAAAGAGGTTGAAGACGCCGAAGGCGCTCGCCCGCAGGTGTTCCGGTGCCGCACGCGCCACCATCAGAGAAAAGATGCCCTGAGACGACGCTAAATGCAGGCCCCAAAGAACGACGCCCGCGACCGTTCCCCAGACGGACGACACAAAGGCAAACGTGAGGTCGGACGCCGCAAGCAAGACGAGCGACACCGCAAGCAGCTTTTCCGCCGACACGTGATCCGCCAACTTACCGAAGGGATAGCAGGCGGCACTGAAGACCAGATTCATCCCCACCATCACCATCGGCACCCACATGTTGGCAATCCCGGTATCCGCCGCCCGCAGCACGATGAAGGCATTGGAGAACCGAGCAAGCGAAAAGAGGACGCCCAGAATCACCACAAACCGCCACGGCGCAGAATCCAGTTTCACCAAAGCGGAGAACGACGCGAGGTCAATCTTCTTTTTGACGGCCTTCTTGTCGTCGTCCGCCGGCTCATGAATCCCAAAGAGAATGAGCGCCAAACACATCAGTCCCGGAATCAGCGCAATCCAGAAAATCGTCCGGAAGTCTTCGGCAAAGTAAAAAAGGAGGATCGTCGCCAGCAGGGGCCCCACGAAAGCCCCGGCGGCATCCATCGACTGCCGTACGCCGTAGGCGGCACCCAGCGTTTCTTTCGGGGTCACGTCCGCCACCAGAGCGTCGCGCGGCGCACCTCGAAGCCCCTTACCGATACGGTCGGCAAACCGAGCTCCGACCACCGCGAGGATGCTGTCGGCCATCGCAAAAAAGGGTTTCGATGCGACACCCAAGCCGTACCCCAGGAAAATAAGAATTTTGCGCTTTTTAAACCGGTCGGCAATGACGCCTGAAAAGACTTTGCCGAAAAGCGCAATGGCTTCAGCCCCGCCTTCCGTGAGCCCGATCCAAAACGCACCGGCGTTTAAGGTCTGCACCATAAATAGAGGCAGGAGCGCATGAATCATCTCCGATGAAATATCCATCAAAAGGCTCACCATCCCCAAAATCCACACCGTTTTCGGTACGGCGGAGTTTTCTTTCGTTTCCTCGGTCTCTGCCATCCTTATCTCCCTAAAAAGGGGGCGGGAGTTTAGCCCCCTCAGCATCAAAAGGATGTGGAACTCGGTTTCCGTCGTCTTTTCTCAGCAAAACCTCCGTCACACCACCCGAAAGCCCTCAGTAAAATCGCGCCGTTATTCCTTGGGACACTCATCATGACGGAAGAAACGCCGGTCAACTGGTTTAAAAACGGCCACATGGTCAAAAGCGGCGACGACAACAAAAAACACATCATGACGGCCGACGGCCACCATGTGCATGCGTCCGTTTCGGTGCGAAAGCTCGAAAAACGCATCGTGCGCCTCACCGCCCAGGCAATTGCCGACTACGGCATGATCCGCGAGGGCGACAAAATCGCGGTTGCGATGAGCGGCGGCAAAGACAGTTACGTCCTGCTGGAAGTCCTCCGGAAACTCCAGGCCCGTGCTCCCGTGCATTTTGACCTCATCGCCGTACACGTCAATCAACACATCCCGGGCGGCCCCACCCCGACGGTGGAAAGGTATCTCAAAACAGCCGGCGTGCCGTACCACATCGAAGATCAGGACACGAATACCATCATCGAGAAACTTATTCCCTCGGGCAAAAACGTGTGTTCGCTCTGCGCGCGTCTTCGCCGCGGCATTCTCTACCGAGTCGCCCGCGAACTGGACTGCACCAAGATTGCTCTGGGTCACCAGATGGACGACGTGGTTTCGACGCTTCTGCTCAACATGTTCTACGGCGGCCGCTTAAAGGCCATGCCCCCGGTACTCTTTTCCGACGACCACAACAACACCGTCATCCGTCCGCTCATTTACGTACGCGAATATGAAAACCTAAAGTGGGCCAAAATCCAGGGCTACGAACTCGCGCCGAAAGATTTGTGCGGTGCCGGTGAAAACAAGAAGCGCCGGGAAATCAAGGAGCTCATGGAAACATGGGACAAACAGTACGACAGCCGCATCTACAATCTCTTCATGAGCACGACCCGCGTGTCGCCTTCGCAGCTCGCGGACAAAACGCTCTACGACTTCTTTAACCGCACGGGGGGCGGCCTGCGCCCCGCCGACGTCACGGCGCCCGGCGCGGACGAAGACGACGAATAATCTTTTTTCCGGAGGCCTTTATGCGTATTTGGAGCACCACCTTCGCCGACGGCGGCGAAATTCCGATGAAGAACACCCAGGAAGCCGAAGACCTGTCGCCGGCGCTCGTCTTTGTCGACGTACCGAAAAACGCCGAGTCCCTCGTTCTCATTTCCGACGATCCCGATGCGCCGGATCCGAAGGCGCCGAAGTGCGTCTGGCTGCATTGGCTGGTCGTCAACCTTCCTGCGGAGTGCACGGGACTTCCGGAAGGCATTAAGACGCTTCCCGCGGGCGCCGCCGCGGGCATCAACGACTGCGATGAAGAAGGGTGGTCGGGACCGCGCCCGCCCATCGGCACCCACCGTTATTTCTTCCATCTCTACGCCCTCGATACGCGCCTCGCGCTGCCCGACGGGTTCCGCCGCGACGCCGTTGAAAAAGCAATGGTCGGACACGTTCTTGCCGAAGCCCATACGTTCGGCACTTACCTTCTTTCCTCCAACCGGTAGTCCGTCATGGCCGAAGCCTGTGCGCTCCTTCTTTTTGCCGCCGCCATCGTCGTCTGTGCCACGACGGGGGTGTCGGTCGTTTTCGCGCTCTGCTTCGGTTTTTTCGTTTTTACGGGGTACGGCCTTTTCAAGGGCTTTACCCTCCGGGCGCTTTTCCCCATGATGATGAAGGGCGTCAAGGCCACAGCCGGCATCGTCATCGTCATGGGCTTAATCGGGATGCTCACCGGCTCCTGGCGTGCTTCGGGCACCATCGCGCGCCTCGTGGGAGACGCCGCGGGCTTCATTTCCCCCGCCTGGAGTCTCACGACCGTCTTCCTCATCAACGGCGCCGTTTCCACACTGCTCGGCACCTCATTCGGCACCGCTGCCACCCTGGGCGTCATCAGCATGACGATGACGAACGCCATGGGAGTCGATCCCTTTCTTGCGGGCGGCGCCGTTTTGGCGGGCGTCTTCGTGGGCGACCGCTGTTCCCCGGTTTCCACGAGTGCGGCCTTGGTGGCGATCGTCACCCATACGTCGCTTTACGCCAACATCCGACGGATGCTCGTCACGGGGGCGCTTCCCATGGCTTTGGCCGTCCTTCTTTGGACGGCGCTCGGATTCCTGCTTCCGGGCCACGCCGTTGACCTCAACATCACGTCCGTCTTTGCCCGACAGTTTGACCTCAGTCTCGTCACCTACGTCCCCGCGGTCATCCTCATCGGTCTCGTGCTCTGCAAAACCGCCATCCGCTGGGCCATGACGGCGAGCATCCTCGCCGCCGTCGCGCTCTGCGTGTTTTGGCAGCATATGTCTTGGTCAACGGTGGCTCAAACGCTCATCGCCGGCTACACGGCACCGGACGCGGCGGTCGGCGCCATGTTAAACGGCGGCGGCCTTCTCTCGATGGTCTCCGTCTGCCTCATCGTCCTCATTTCATCGACGTTTTCGGGCCTTTTTGAAGGCACGGGACTCGTTCGGGCCTTGGAAACCCAAATCCCGCGGATTGCCCGAAAAATCACCCCCTTCGGCACCGTGCTCTTCACTGCCCTGGTGACAAGCGCCATTTCCTGCAACCAGGCACTTGCCGTACTGCTCACGGAACAACTCTCTCGCCCCATCTGTCCGAATGCGTCAGAGAGAGCTGCGCATCTTGAAAATACCGCCATCATCATTCCGCCCCTCATTCCGTGGTCGATCGCAGGAGCCGTTCCCATCGCCACGATCGGCGCTCCCGCGACCTGCGTTCTCGCGGCGTTTTATCTGTGGCTGCTGCCCGTCGTCAACTTCTTCGTTGAATTACGCCGAGGAAAAAGCGCCGTTTCATCGCTCTGACACCCCCGGAAACCCCGGGTTTTCCCTCTGAAAAACTTAGGAATTGGCAATCCCCCGCAATTTTCTTCACAATTGCGTCCTCAGATAGAGTACAACTCGTGAAAAGATCGCGGTCCTGTGTCGGGAACTCCCCGCGCCTTTACTCAGAATTGCACGCCTCACTTCTTTTTTGAACCCCGTCAGGGAGACTGCACACCATGTCAATGAAAGGTCTGCTCGTCGCTGCCGCTGCTGCCGCGACCCTCTTTACCGGCACCGTTTCCGCCGCTCCGGTTGAATACACCGTGGGCACGGGTGCCACCTACCGTCCCTTCGAATTCCAGACGCCCAACAAGGAAATCGTCGGTTTCGATATCGATCTGATGAAGGAAATCGCCAAGGCTCAGGGCTTTAAGGTAAAGTTTGTGAACACCCTCTGGGGCGTCATTTTCGAGTCCGTCAAAAACGGTGACCGCGACATCATTATGAGCGGCATCACCATCACCCCGCAGCGCCAGGCGAACGTGGACTTCTCCTACCCGTACTTTGCCGCGCACCAGTTGATCCTCACGCAGAAAGACCTGAAGGTGAATTCCCTGAAGGAATTGAAGGGTAAGAACATCGCCGTGTGCGCCAATTCCGCGGGCGACGTCGTGTCGAGCAAAGCTTTCGGCAAGGCTTCCCCCAACATCAAGCGTTTCGACAATACCCCCCTCGCTCTTGAGGAACTCAATGCGGGCGGCGTGGATGCCGCCGTAGGCGACGTGGGCGTCTTTGCCTACTACGCGCAGCAGAACCCGGATAAGGACTTCAACATGACGCGCGACGTGTCCTTTGAAGACCAGTATTTCGGTATCGGCGTGCGTAAGGGCAACACCAAGGTGTTGAACGACGTGAACGAAGGCCTCAAGAAAGTGATCGCTTCCGGTGCTTACGCGAAGGTCTACCGCAAGTGGTTCGGCGAAAAGGCCCCCGTACCGACCCTTCCGATTCCGTAATCAGCCGCAAAGTTGATCCGAATTCCCCGAAAACGCGGTTCCTGCCGGCGTCTTTCGGGGTTTTTCATGCAGAGTCACTCTTTTTTCATTTCCATTCCCTCTTAAAACACAACCCAAAACTATGAGTGGATTTCGCTTAGACGTACTGGCTGAATACTGGCCCCTCTTCGTAGAAGGGGCCGGCATGACCATCAAACTCACTCTTGCCTGCGTCATCTGCGGCGTGTGCCTCGGCATGCTCCTCGGGATGGCCCGCATGGCAAGCGCCCGGCACGATCCTTGGAAGACGCTGCTGCACTACGGCGTGCGGTGGCCCGTCACGATCTGGGTGAGTTTCTTCCGTGGTACGCCGCTTTTCGTGCAGATCTTCCTCATGTACTTTGCGGTGCTCCCCGTCTTCATCCATCCGGTGGACGGCCTCATCATCAGCGGGTCTCTCGCGCGTGAACTCCGAGGCAGCTACGGCGCCCTCATCGCCGGTTTCCTCGCGATTTCCTTGAACGCCGGGGCCTACATGAGCGAGGTCTTCCGCGCGGGCATCCAGTCCCTCGATAAGGGCCAGGCCGAAGCCGCCCGCAGCGTCGGCATGACGTATTGGCAATGCATGCGCCACATCATTCTGCCGCAGGCCTTCCGCCGCATGCTCCCCGCGCTCGGCAACAACGCCATCGCCATTTTGAAGGACTCGTCGCTTGTATCCGCCATCGGGCTTACGGAACTCGCGTACGCAGCGCGTACGGTCGCAGGCGCTTCCGCCCGTTATTGGGAACCGTACCTCACAATTTCTCTCATGTACTGGGTGATGACCCTGGGGCTCGCGTGGCTGATTCACATCCTTGAAAAACGTCTGGGCAAAGGAGACGACAAATGAGTTCGGTGAACGACAATCCCGTGATGATTTCGATCAAGGGACTCAAAAAGAGCTACGGCGATCTGCACGTTTTAAAGGGCATTGACCTCGACATTCACCGCGGCGAAAAAGTGGTGATTCTCGGACCATCCGGTTCCGGTAAATCTACGATGTTGCGCTGCATCAACGCCTTGGAAGATCCGGACTCGGGGTCCATCAACGTGGACGGCGTCGAAGTCACCGATCGCAAGACGAACATCAATAAGCTTCGTGAACACTTGGGCATGGTGTTCCAGCGCTTTAACCTGTGGCCGCACAAGACGGTCTTGGAAAACGTCATGCTGGGACAGATGGTGGTCGCAGGCCGCAGCGCCGCCGAAGCCAAGAAAAAGGCCCTGAAGATGTTGGAACGCGTGGGACTTGCCGCCAAAGCCGACGAATACCCCGTGCGGTTGTCAGGCGGCCAGCAACAACGCGTAGGGATTGCCCGTGCGCTCGCGATGGATCCGAAGGCAATTCTTTTTGACGAGCCGACGTCGGCGCTTGACCCCGAACTCGTGGGCGAAGTCTTGTCCGTCATGAAGAGCCTCGCCGACGAAGGCATGACGATGATCGTCGTCACGCACGAAATCGGCTTTGCCCGCGAAGTGGCGGATCACGTGATCTTTATGGACGGCGGCGTCATCGTCGAGGAAGGAAAACCCAACGATGTTCTCGTCACCCCCAAGGAAGAACGCACCCGCGCCTTTTTAAAGCGCGTTCTCTGATGCGGTGCTTTCTGTGTCTTGACACAGAAAGCACGGGCCTTTCGCGGGTCCGTAGCCATCTGCGTGAAGTGGCGGCGATCGAATTCGATCCCGTCACTTTTGCTCCGCAGTTTGATCTGCACCTCTACCTCAATCCCGAGTGTCCGGTCACCTGAAGCGCGCAAGCCGTGCACGTTTTGACCGATGCGTTTCTCGCGGACAAAACGACGTTTGTCGAAGTGACGCCGGAATTAACGGATTGTCTAACGGCTTTCCGACTTTGGTCACGCTGGTCTGCACGGCACCTTGATAGTCACGCGTCTTTTGTCGGAAGTCCTGAGACACCTACGAGGCGTTTGACTACCACGGCTTCTGAATGCCTTCCTGCGTGTAGTGCAGGCGCTTTTCTTCATACATAGCCCTGTCGGCCACATCAAGAAGCGCCATGAAACTGTTTTCGGTACCGTCAAACTCGTCGGTCGTCACGTAACCCACGTCGCATGACACCGTATCGTCGCTTCCCTCGACCTTCACGTGACTTAACCCTGCCCGAATACGCTGCACGGCCTGTTTGGCCCGACTTTCGTCGCAGTGGTTGAGAATGACCAGGAATTCATCCCCGCCGTAACGCACGACGTAATCGCCTTTTCTCACGGACTCCCGCAGGTTTTTTGTAACGGCCATGAGTACCTTGTCGCCGACGGCATGCCCGAACTTATCGTTGATTTCCTTAAAGCGGTGCACATCCACCATGACGAGGGTGAAGTCGTTGGAATGATTGGCGTTGACGATCTTTTCAAAGAGATACCGACGGTTGTAGGCCCCCGTCAGTTTGTCCGAATAAATCTTCTTCTGGTCTTCGTCAATGATATCGATGATAGAGCGGCGACCGAAGTGGCCGCCGGCCAAATGATCCGACACGTGGCTCACAATTTCGAGCACTACGGGGTGCACATCGCCCTTGTCGTCCCGGTAGGCAATGGGGTTTGAAACCACGTAGAAGATACTGTTTTTGACGTACTCGTACTTGTCCTTACGGCAGTGCGAAATGTCCGCTTCCCGACTCGTGCAGTTGGCGCAGCGCTGATGTTTACCCCAAACCTTAAAGCAGGTGTAGGGATTCCCTTCCACCCGGCCGTCGTCTTTGATGCTCAGAACGGCCGTGTCGTGCGGATTCACGATGCGGGCGACATCAAAAAGGGAAGTGAGCACCGTCAAAAGGTGCTTCAATTCTGTGACGGTAAGAATCGGGGTATCTTTATCAATCTGGGGCACGAGGAACCTTCGCTTTACGGCCTTGGAGCCGAGAAAAACACGCAAAACGCCTCTGGGCGCCTTCGCGAACGGATTCTGTAATACTACGTCAAAGTCGTTGTTTTATTCCGGAATGTCACCGTAAAAATCGTGCCTTTAGGCGGATTGTCCGCAAATGACAACACCCACCCTTCCTTGCGACAGATGCGCCGTACGAGCGAAAGCCCCCAACCGTAGCCTTCCCCGGGGGCCGTATCCCCGCGCACAAAAGCCTGCAGCACCCTCGTCTTTTCTTCGTCGGCGATGCCGCGCCCCGTGTCCGCCACAGAAAGCGAGCAATCGGTGAGTACCACCGTTACCTGCCCCCGCTCGGTGTACTGCAGGGCGTTGCGCAACAGGTTGTCGATCACGGATTCGGCAAACGCGCTTTTTACCTGCGGAATTGTCGTCGATTGATCCTGCCACGCTAAGACGAGCCCCTTTTTCTCGGCTTCCCGCTGCCAATCCGCGACGGCATTTTCAGCAACCGTCGCCCAAGGCACGATTTCCATCGTGGTTTCATCACACCCTCTCGCCAATTCCAAAAAAACGCGAATGAGACGGTTTAAGCGCCGGCAGGCGCTTTCAATGCGTTTTAACCGCTCCTCGCGCACGGCGTCCGTTGCCGGAAGCCGCAACAATTCCACGGTACTCGAAATCACCATCAAGGGCGTTCTCAGTTCGTGGCTTACATCGGCAGTAAAAGCCCGTTCACGCGCAAGCGCTTCGTTGAATTTCGCGAGCGTCGTTTCCACCGTGAGCGCCAATTCGCCGATCTCATCCTCGGTCGGCCGATGCGAGAGCGGCCGGAAGGTCGTGCTCGTCGCCATCGCCTTCACATCGTCGGCCAATCGGTACACGGGCCTCGTCACGGCACCCGCCAACCAAAGCCCAACGACCACCGCCAATAAAATAACGATAAGAAAACCGATCGCTGCTTGGATGTAGAGTTCCTGCTCCTCGTTTTCAAACCCATACTGATCCTGCAAGATCACCCAAACCTGCCCGTTTCGGGTGAGTTTGTAGACAAAATAGTCCTTGTCGTCTTCAAAACTTTCGCCGAACCCGTCTTCCATCGATCGGTAGCGCTCCGGCACCGGCGGATAGCCCGACGTCCGCTTATCGGAATAAATTCGCTCCACTTCATCGAAAAACGCCGATCCCCGCGTCTCAGACGCAAGTTCCAACTTGATCTGCATTTCGCGGCCGATCAGCGTTTCTTCCGCAAGCGTAATGCCGTAGTAAATCGCTACGCCGTACGTAACGGCGACGATCGACGCCATACAGAGCATCGCTGCCACGATCCGTACTGTAAGCGACGGCGCTTTCCTAGTCGCCCGGCTCTCCCGCCACAGCTCAAGCCACTGCACGGCTTACTCCGGCCGTAGCGTCCAACCGACGCCGGCAATGGTTTTGATTAAGGGTTTTTCAAACGGTTTATCCACCGCATTTCGCAACATATAAAGGTGACTGCGGATCGTCTCCGCCGAAGGCGGCGTCCCCCAAACTTCCCGCGCCAACTCCTCCCTCGTGACGACGGTCGGGCTTTTTTTCATGAGAAGCGCCAGAATCTTCATCGCGGTTGCGTTGAGTTTCACGGACTGCCCCGCACGCTCCACCGTCCACATGCGCAGATTGAGCGTGAGATCCCCTACCGACAACACCGACGGAGCAGCCTCTGCTTCGCTGCGCCTCAGCTGCGCCCGAATACGGGCATGTAATTCCGTAAGCGCAAAGGGTTTCACCAAATAGTCATCCGCCCCGCTTTCCAACCCCCGCACACGATCCGGCACCGTATCGCGGGCGGTCAGCATGATGATGGGCTTTTCCCAACCGATCTCCCGCAACCGCCGTGTGAGACTCAAACCGTCCAAACCGGGTAAACCGATATCCAACACGGCAAGCGCCACCGACTCATCCGTCGCAGCCGCGGAAAAACCGTCAAACCCCTCGTGCCTTACGACGGCGGACAACGTCGGATCCACCCCCTGCAGATAATCGGCAATGTTGGCGGCAATGTCGCGGTCGTCTTCGACAATCAGAATCTTCTGCATAGTGCATCCCGGCGGAAAGTTCGTAACAGCTGAAATTGTAGGGCGTCCTTTTCCCGTTTCTTACCTGCGTTACGACTTTTCACGCGGCTTTCACGCGGTGTTGACAGGGCTTTCACACGGCCGCGCCGAAACTGCCGCTTACTATGAAGATGTTTTCCTTACCTTCCGTACGCCCCGTGGATCTCACAGTCGTACTCGCCGCTCTTTATTTCCTCACGGTCACCGTCGTACCGTTTGAAGCGGTGGATCAAAGTTTGGCGCGGTTCCTCTTTAATTACGGTACCGCCGGTTGGTCGGACGCCTGGCTGTGGGCCGTTCCTCTTTACGGCGGCGCCAAATGGACGACCGGCCTCATCGTGACCGCCGTTCTCTTTTTTGCCGTCAAAGCCTACCGAGCCAACCGACAGCTGCTTGCCGACGCACTCATCCGAACTCTGGCGGCCGTACTTCTCTCACTCGGCCTGATGCTTCTCATGAAGAACTTCTCGGGCGTGGCCTGTCCCTGGAGTCTGCCGGAATTTTCCGCCAAACACGCCGAAGTCATTACGCCCTTTTCCTGGTTCTTCACGAATGTTTCTTCCCAAGGCCGCTGCTGGCCCGCCGGCCACGCGAGTACGGGATTTTGTCTGTTCGGTCTCTTTTTTGCGGCCCGACGCCTCAAAAAACCGTGGACCGGCTGGGTCTTTACCGCCGTCCTTCTTTTCGGCAGCCTCTGTGCATTCGGCCGTATGCTGCAGGGCGCACATTTTCTCTCGCATTCCGTCGCGTCGCTTCTGATGGAATTTGCCGTCGCGGGCTTAATCTTTTGGCCTGACGCGAAAGATAAAAAGGTCATGAACGTCACGCAGGCCGCGTTTTTCGCCGCCGTGCCGCTCACGCTTCTCGCGCTCCCCTTCTTTTCCGAACTCGCCTCACACGCCACCCTCAAAAGCTTCACGGCTCTTATTGCGTCCCTGTCCTTTTTCGGACTGATTTGGGTCGGCGTTTTCCTGGTGTTGGTGCGTTGGATGCCCCGTTACGGCTGGCGCTGGGTGTTGGCCGTGCTCGCGCTCGTAGGCGCCGGAGCCGACGCCTTCACAACACTTTACGGCACGGTGATGACGCCGGACATGGTGCGAAATGCGATTTCCACCGACTGGCGGGAAGCGACCGAACTCGTAGGTTGGCGCTGGGCCACGCGAACGCTCCTTTTTGCTCTTCCTGCGCTTGCCGTCGCATTTTTTGCACCGACGGTTGAACGCAAAACCGCCCGTGATTTTCGCGGCAAGCTCTGCTACACCAGCCGGGCGGTACTCCTCACGGCAGTCACCATGGGATTCCTGCTCTCGCAGTTTTCCACTTTGTCAGCCTTCATGCGCAACCAAAAGGAAGCACGCTACCTGATCGAACCCGTTGCCGTCATCTATAGTTTCGTACGCACTCTCGCCTCGGACGGCACGCCGCAGAAGAAAGAACGTCTCATCATCGATTCCAGCCCCGTTCTCACCGCGGCCGTCTCCGACAAACCGCTCCTCATCGTGATGGTGGTGGGCGAAACCGTTCGAGCCGCCGACTGGGGCTTAAACGGGTACGAACGCAACACGACGCCCGAACTCAAGCGCCGCGGCGTCATTAATTTCACTGACGTCACGGCCTGCGGCACGTCAACCGACGTGAGTCTCCCCTGCATGTTCAGCCGCGTGGGCCGCAAAGACTATGACCGCGACCGTATCCTCGCCGAAGAAAGCGTCCTCTCCGTCATCGACCGCGCGGGCGTCACCGTCCGCTGGGTCGACAATCAGTCCGGCTGCAAGGGCGCCTGCACGAATACCATGGAAATTCCGATTGCCAAAAATGCCGAGGACTGCTCATCGGGCACCTGCTGGGATAAGGCCATGCTCGGAAACATTGACGAAGCCCTTCGAACCGAAACCCAACGAGAACTCTTAGTACTTCACAGCATAGGGAACCACGGTCCCGCCTACTGGCGCCGCACGCCGCCTGCCTTCCGGCCGTTCGGCGAAGGGTGTCTTAAAGACGATTTGGGCGAATGCCGCCCCGAAGACGTCGTCGTGTCCTACGACAATGCCGTTGCCTACGCCGATCAGTTCCTCGCAGCCGCGATCGACAAATTGTCCGCCGTCAAAGACCGCGACACCGTGCTTCTTTACGTGTCGGACCACGG
>ERZ827156.1166-NODE-1166-length-32871-cov-4.163731_pt1 | contig 32871 bp, 47 predicted proteins | sample MGYA00519919_ERZ827156 | MGnify/ENA primary metagenome ERZ827156 (study PRJEB31778, sample SAMEA3449269) | human gut metagenome | biome: human gut; feature: human-associated habitat; material: faeces | place: United Kingdom | collected 2010/2012 ...
CACAGTGCAGCATACGACCATACGATTCGTGATGCTTCGCTAGGAAAACTGTAACAACAACACACAAAGGGTGTTGATCGGGTTTTGGTGGAATTCAATTCGCATGGAACACATACCACTTTTGTTGCTGTGCACCCAGTAGTACCCGGTTGAATGACAGCTCCGTATAGAAAGGTGAACTACGCAAGAATCCTGCAGAAGTATGCGCTGATTACGAGTCTGGCTTTCCTTGCACCCATCATCGTTACAATCATCGGCACCATCATTATAACGGGCCACAACAACAGACTGAGCTCCTTGCAATTGTCTTTGCTTCCTTACTGTGTAATTCGTAGATACAACAGCAGAGTGCGAGACTGGCACTCAGAGGAGGGTGAATTTAACAGAACCATGTTCTATATGGAGAAGGAGCCTCTCCCCATGTATCGTACTCCCCAGGAGTACTATTTTCCCTTGGCGGACAGCTGCGCACTGAAGGGAGATCCTGCGGAGGGTTGTCTCTACTCCGGCTCCTCCTTCTACGCGATGAACTTCACTACGGGTTCCGGTTCCCTCCACATTCCAATTCTCAACGGTATGGAGGAGTTGATTTCCAACGAGACGGTTCCCGCCACGAAGACGACCACCTATTCCCAGAAGGCGCTGAACTGCTGGGATGCTGCTTCGTGCAACACGACGTGCGCCAGCCGCGACGGCAAATGGGATTATGTGCGCGGGGAATGTGTCGTTACCTTTTTCCTCACCAAGGTGTGCTACCGCGTCACGAGCGTGAACGACTCTTTTGTGATCGACCATACTTCGTAATGCCCATCTTTTTTCTTTGACTTTCAGGCTCATTGACGATTATCACCCGGGTTGCTCCTACAAGAACCAGTGGTCGCCGTACTCCTATTCCAGCGCTCCCAGCAGCAATGAGTTCACTTTAGAGGTGACGGCTCGATGCTGCCGTGAATCGTAGATTCGTCTTGCTGTGGACCCCGTGATTACGGCCAGCTTTGTGACGCACGGCTGCAGTGAGGATAAGATGTTCCTTCCGAAGGACTCGAATTGTCTTGGCATCTCGAAGGAGCAGCAGGCGCACTCCGGCGTCATCATTCTGATCATTGGCGCGTCACTTTTCCTGTTGGAGATTTCCGTACCGCTTCTGTCCGATGATCATGTGTAGATTGTGTTGACGCTTCTCATTGTTTACGTGTACCAGAAGCGCCGCATCACTCCGAAGATCCAGATGTCTGCATCTCTGGAGAAGATGTTCGTCCCTTACTCTGTGGAGGAGCTGGAGAAGATGGAGTCTCCCTACGTGGAGGAGATCCGCGAGTGGACGGAGAGCAAGAGGCATTTGTTAGCTGGTAATAATGCATGGTGTGTTTGTTCCATTCTCATTTTGGAGGGAAGCTCCATCTCTTGCATTTCTCTTCCATTTGACGAGTACGATATGGATGCATTGGCGGAATGGAGTGCTGAGTCCGGAGAGAAGAATCCAGACCCAGCCGCCAATCCTCGTTGCGTATTGCTTTCCACTCCTTTCTGTAATCGAATAGACAACTGAAATACTTTATAAGAAGGGGCCGGAGTATTCGGTGGCTTCTCTTTATGCCGAATGGTGTGACAGTCATAGCAACGAACCGGAAGTAAGCAGCACATCCTTTCCCTGTTCGGAGGCGTCATTTCCTTTACCGCCAAAACGGAGCATCGATTCCTTCCCAAACCACCAGATTCCTCTTTCCTACTTCTGTCTTCCACCAATGATTGTGGAGTTCTATCAGAAGAAAGGGATTGTTTCGCTCTACGAGTGGCAGAGTCGCTGTCTGCTGACGGAAGGAGTGCTGGAGGGGAGGAACCTCACGTACACTGCACCAACTTCGGGAGGAAAGACCCTCGTTGCCGAAATCCTCCTCTGGCGTCGTCTGTTCCATAACCCCTTCTCCAACAGGGCCATCGTGGTGCTTCCCTACGTGAGTCTCGTCGTGGAAAAGTACGAGCAGCTGCATTCCGTGTTGCGGGGAAAGGAAATGAATGGGGAGCGAATCAAAGTGGGATGCTACTACGGAAACAAGGTGTGTGCTGCTGCGAGCTGTCAGGAATAGAGTGGGCGTCGACATCGCGAGCATGTGGTTGTCTGCACGATCGAGAAGGCGAACAACATTATCAACCACCTCATAAAGACCAAGTCCATTCGGAAGTATCGGACGGTTGTCGTCGATGAGGCGCACATGATCGGCGATCGAGCCCGAGGTTATCTCCTCGAGCTGCTCATCAACAAGCTTCTGTTTCTCCAGGCTGCAGAAGGGCTGGATCTGCAGCTCATTTGCCTGTCGGCAACGCTTCCCAATATCGGGGATATTGTGCGCTACACGAATTCGGCCTGTTTTGTGGCGACGCAGCGTCCAAACCGGCTGTCGGAGTATTTGATCGTAGCAGCGCATTATTCTGTGAAGAGTAGTGCAACAACCAAATCTTCAGCCCGTCCAATCACCTTCTCAGCAGCTACAAAGCGTTCAGTGGGATTGATTTCGTGGTGGAACCCGTGCGCACCACTTTATCGATGCGCCAGCTTGCTCTGGACTTGTGCAATCGCGAAGCCAACCAGAACAAGCTGGTGATCATGTTTGTTGCAACAAAGGCGGGCTGCGAGCGAATGATGAACGAACTGCTTGGGTATGTCAGCGACACGTGCGGCGGGCGAGGTGTGTTGGGAGAAGAACGAGAGAGCTGTCTCCAAGTGGCACGCGTGGTCTTACGATGAGGGCGTGAGGTGTAGAAGCTCGAGGCCCTTCCCACGTGCAGCGCAGCGCTCGTGAAGGCCGTGGCCCACGGCGTGTGCTATCATCACGCCGGTCTCTCGCTCGACGAGCGGCAGATTCTCGAGACCGCCATCCGCGCCCGTGTGATCCGCGTGACCATCGCCACCACCACGCTGGCGGTGGGCGTGGACTTCCCCGTGGACGTGGTGGTTCTGTACACGCTCAAGAGCGGCGGCGCGGACATCGCGGCGGGCGAGTACAAGCAGATGATCGGGCGCGCTGGCCGCTACGCGGCGGGGGAAGTGTTCGTGATCGAGCACCCCGAGAACAAGCAGAAGGCCTTGCAGCTGATGAACCAGCGGTCGCCGGAGGTGCGGTCGGTGCTGACGCGGCAGGAGCGCGGGCTGACGCGCGCGTTGTTGGAGTGTGTTTGTTTGGGTCTGATCACATCGTGCGGGTCTCTCCACCAGTACGTGCGACACACGCTGGTGGCGCAGCAGTCCACGGAGGCGGAACTGCGCGAGAACGTGGAGGACGCTCTCCAGTTTCTCCAGTCGCACCAGATCATCACCGCTGTGCAGTTCGAGGATCAGTACCTGATCCAGCCCACACGCCTCGGTCGCGCGATCAGCGCCTCCTCACTGCCCATAGAAGAATCCGTGCTGGTGTACAGAGACTTGTACCTCCACCAGACGCACGTGTCACTTCAATCCAACCTCTTTCTTGTGTACCTCGTCACGCCCACCTTTGTCACGCCCACGCCCCGCTGGGACGTTTTTGAGCGAGTTGCTTTTTTGTTGCCCTGTGACTGTAGCTGTTCCAGTCGCTCAAGCCGGCGGACCGCACCATCGCCAGCCGCATCGGCATCGAGGAGGAGTACATCGTGTACTGCTCGCAGTTCCGCCCCAAGCCCTACGAGCCCTCTCTCCACAGCACGCCCACCAGCGAGGAATACAGGTACCTCATCCACCGCCGTTTCTACGGCGCTCTGCTCCTGCGCGACCTGGGCTGCTGCGGCGGGAACGAGCGTCTTCTGTCCGACGTGGAGAAGCTGTATCGAGTCGACCACGGCGAACTGCAGCGGTTTTGGGAGACATGCGAGATGTACGTCCAGCTCGTGCGCAGCATGTGCGAGGCGTTGAACTGGAGCGTGTTGGTGCGTCTGCTCAACTCGCTGCGGAGCTGGTTCAAGTCGCGCATCCCGCGTTCTTTTGAGTGTTTCTTGCACGAAGAGGACCACATCCCACTGGCCTGCTTGCAGGTGCTTGTGAGCGAGGAGCTGGAGGTGAAGGACGTGGCGGAGATGAGCGCAGAGCAGCTGTGCGGGCTGCTGCGTAGTGGGTGTGGGAATGTGATGGGCATGGAGACCCTGGGCGGGTGTGAAGTGAAGGGGGCGGAGATCCGAATGGCGCGACGGCGCGACTTCGAGTGGTTCCTTGACGACATGATGCGAATCAGTGAGGTGATGAAAAGGCGCGCGTGCGAGCGGCGGGTGAGGTTGGCGGGAAATCGGGAGCTGACGAAACTGCTGGAGGAGCTGAACGCAAACGGCGACATGTCGATTCTGCTGTCACCACTGGCGAGTGAGAGTCGCAAGCTGCAGAATGCGATGGAGAATGAGGAGAGTGAAGGCGAGCGAAGCGACGGCGTTCTGTCTGTGAGCGAGGGAGAGAGAAGCGAGCGGGAGGAGGAGGAGAGGGGGAAGAAGCAGTGCTGTCTGGAGAACTATGGGAGCGGAGAATGCGTCCTCACAAGCGAGAAGCTCCACAACTACTCTGTACTATGATGTGTTTGATACAAACAGAAGACAGCTATTCATTCTCATTCTCTTTTTCTTTTACCCGATTCCACAGCTCCGAAAGTACACTCTCCTTCATTCCGTTTGGCTCTCCATCCATTCCCTCCTTCTCTTCATCCTTGTTTACCTTCTCTTTCTCCTCCTTAGCCTTTTCTTCATCCTTGCTCGCCTCCTTGTCCTTCTCTCCATCCTCCTTAACCTTCATTTCTTCCTTGTTCTCCACCCTCGCAGTTTCTCCTTCCTTCTCCCTTTCTCCATCCTTCTTGTCCTCCTCTTCTTCCTTTTCCTTCTCTCCATCCTTCTCCGTTTCTCCCTCCTTCACAACACTCTTCTTTGAGGCCTCTGCCGCCTTCTTCATGCTCTTCATCTCCTCTTCCTTCTTCTTCTTGTTACTCATCCTCTCTCTCATTTCCTCCATCTTCCTGTGCATGCCGAGCAAAGTGCCGAAAAAGTCCGTAATGTAGTTGAAAAAGTCGTCCGACGACAGGGTCAGATCCTGACAGAAGTACACCAGGGTTTGCTTGTATGCCTCCTTTCCAGCCTCCACATCGTCATGCAGCTTCGCTACAGTCGTTTGGGCCTTCGACGCGAATTCCTCCAGGTTCGACTTCGACTCCTCCAAGTCCTTCCGCTCCTCTTCCTTCACATTCCCACTCTTCAGTAGCGCCTCCGTCTGCTTCAATTCGTCCGTCACCGACTTCAGCTGCTTCCCCAAATCGTCCTCATCCTGGCGAATACCATCAAAGCTCTCGTGCGTAGCCGCCTCCAAGTCCGGAAGATCACTGTACACATCAAACACCACTGGCAACTCCTCGTTCAGAACCGACTCCAGATAGCTCAGCAAGGAAGTCTTCTTGTCATACCCCTTCGTGTTGGACAGGCTGCTCAGCGAATCAAAAGAAATCGCTTGCACCATCACCACGCGCTTCGCGTCCTCATTCTGGTTGTTCAGCAGGTTACCAATCATCAGCACGGATTCAATCAGCAGCTTGAACTTCTCGCTCTTCTTCAGCTCTTCACACGCCTTCTCGATGTACCCAACCCGATTCTTGATCTCCTTCACCTTCAGCTCCAGAACCATCTTCAGCACAAGGCAGTCCAGCTTCGCCAGAGGACGGCGCAGCTTGCACATCTCGAACACGAACCGATCCGACTACTCATCACGCACAATTCCTCTTCCTCACCGGTGCCAACTGGTCGACAGGTCCGCTGTACGCCTTCGCCGCCTGCATATCCTCGTCAGTAGGCAAAGCCACACGTAGACTCTCCACCGTGTCCATCGTAATGCCAGCGAGCTCAGGCTTCATCAACAACAGCGCCTTCCGCAGGGTGTCGTAATCCACCTTCACTTTGGACATGGCAATGCCGATGTTGGTCGATCGCTTTCCATCCAGGAATGAGATCTACCCATCAAGACTCCTAACCACTCCGACTCGCTTCGGCGTCTTCTCCTTCTCCACAGGCTTGGCCTCCTTCACCTTGTTCTCGTCAGGGTTGTTCACGAAGATGTCCTCGAAGGCCTTCATCCGACCCATGTCATTCTGAATCAGTGTCAGCCTCTCCAGACCACCCCAGAACGATGTCTTCATCTACAGGTCATTCACTTCCATCCAAACGCCACGTCTTCGTCCTTCACATTCACCACGTGCCAGTGCAGCTTCTTCCGAACTGTTCTTCTCTTCCCCTTCTGAGTCCCACTCTTCGTGTCCACATTCCATCGACTATTCCGATCGTAGCCCAAGATCTACCATTGAGACGGCAACATGCATACGTACAGCAGGATTCTCTCCATCGTCCTTCATCTTCTTCTCCACATCCTTCTTCGGCACTCCTCCCTTCAGCATGGAAAAGTACTTGGCGTAGACGGGATGCTGCCAGAGGGGAACCGAAGTGTCCTAGGCATAACAGCAGCAAAGTAGCACTCACTTCAATCTCGAAGAGAGTGTTGCGATCCATGTCCAGAACCTTCACATCCTTGTTGGCCTTTCTCATGTTGTACTCCACCTCCACGCGAGGAACATGTCTATCAAGCAACGTGAAGTACTGCTCATAGTCGGGATGCTGGTAGAGAGGCACCTTGCGCATGATACGCTCTGGCTTGAATTCAGACAAGTCTTCTTCTTCCGTCTGCTTCTTCTCACTCTTCTCCTCCTCCAACTCCACCTCCTCATTCGGATCTCTGTCCAGAATCGAGACATCCACTTTGTCTCTCATCATTGCATGGCGCACAGAAGTGTCTGGAAGGCCCTTCTTCAACATGTTGAAATACTTCGAATACTTCGGATGTTCGCACAGCTTCACTTTCTTCACTTCACTCTTCTCCTCCTCCAACTCCACTTCCTCATTCGGATCTCTATCCAACACAGAAGCATCCACTTTGTCTCTCATCATCGCATGACGCACACCCGGAAGAGGCACGCCCTTCTTCAACATGTTGAAGTACTTCGAGTACTTCGGATGATCACACAACTTCACTTTCTTCACCTCCTCTTCCACTTCTCCTTCAATCATGTCATCTGGATGATCGATCAACTACATATCACACTCAGCTCAAAACACTCACATCTGCATCCACTCCATCTCTCATCATACAGTGACGCACACCAGGAAGAGGCACGCCCTTCTTCAACATGTTGAAATACTTCGCATACTTCGGATGCTCACACAGCTTCACCATCTTCTTCACAACACTCTTCTTCTCTCCACTCTTCTTCTCTACTCCAGAAATCAGCTTGTCCAGCACAGAAGCATCCACTCCATCCTTCTTCATGCAGTCCAGCACCGCTTCTCTCGGGATCTTTCGCGTCAGCATCTTCACATACTTGCTGTAAGCGGGGTCCTCCGCCAACAGCACAGAGTCTTCGTCCTTGAAGGAAGAAGAAGCGGCATGGAGTGGCGACGCGGGCTCCATCACGGGCTTCGCCTTGTCCGCACGAATGAAGGAAATCGTGTAGTCGTCCAGAAGAACAACCGTGTTGGGATCCTTCGACAACACTTCACCATCCAACCCTTCACTCACCATGTCCTTCTTCACCGCCTCTACATCCTCTCCCCTCTTCACTCGCTCAAAGAAGGGCTTCAGTTGGGGATGGTCGCCAATGCGAACCACTTCCTTCCCATCGATGACGGACACCTTGCTGACAGGCACAGACGAAGGGTTGAACACCGCTGTCTTCAGCATCGACTTCAGCACGCACACGGGAATGGGACACACGATTTCCATTTCCTTCTCGTTGCCATTCTTCACCACACTCTTCACCACATCACTGATGAAGGAATCGTTCTCCTTGCTGTCGTCAGCAATGCCCAAGAGGGAGCGCAAGAAGGAAGCGAGCTTCTCCGGCTTGATGTGCTTGTGGTGCTCACCGTGGAGCAGCGAGCGTGGCTTCTCTTCAGAAGGCGACACAGAACCATCGTCGCTGTCTGTATAGATGGGCACCAGACCAGGATCGAGGTGAAGAGCCGGCACTGAATTCGCGTTGGGAACGGTGGGAATCGCTCCAGATGCCACTTGGTACGCCTTCTGCATCGCCGCGTAATCCCCTGTGCTAACCACCACACCACCGTTGGAGAGATCCGTTCCCTGCGGACACTTGATGGGAGGGCGGAAGAGAGGGTTCGGCTGAGGCATCAGACCGGGCGATCCGGGATGCATGGTGGAGAACAGAGGCGATCCGGGATAGCCGGACAGCATGGGAGATCCAGGACGAGTGGTGGACAGGAGAGAATCATCTAGCGGCTCTTGCGGCTCCACACTGGGCAGGACGGGCTTCAGGGCGGGAGAGAACGGCGGAGAGGCGATGGAGGACACCTGGGTTGAAATGGGCGATCCGGGGCAGGTAGTAGAGGGAGAGCGTGACTGCGTGGACAACAAATCCGCATCCTTCTTGCACGTGCCGCACAGCCAGTTCTTGTAGTGCTGCTCCATATAGGCCTCTCGCTTCCTTCTCTCAAGAGGAATGATCGGGTTGTAGGGAATGGCAGGCAGGCCCAGACAGGTGGTGTGGAACTTCTTCTTGCAGTGGGAACACTCGATGAGCTGGTTCTCCTCGGTAGGCTTGTCCTGTAAGCACACGGCACACACCTGCGACAAGTCCTGGTCACTCAAGTCATCGAGAGAGACATCAATGCTGGGTCCCAGATTGGGAAGGTCCTCCACATTCGTCTTCAGATCCTTCAGGTTCACCAGCGACGACACGTCGATGCTTTCCAGCATGTCGTCCTTCATCTCGTTCACATTCAGGGCAGCCAGATTGGTGATCTTCGTCTCGGGATGGACGGCGGGGAGACGAGAGACGAAACGACGTTTCATGGAAGACAGTCCCTCGCTGGCCACGGGCATGGCGAAGGAAGGGGAGGTGATACGGGAGTGGGGACTGCCTGGGGGAAGGGGCTGCGTGTCGGTTTGGACTATCAGTCAGAAGTAACAACAATGCACACTGGGCCGGATGTACACGAACTTCTTCTGGGGGTTGAGGATGTCGGAGCGAAGGAGGACGGAAGCCTTGGTCACGTTGTTCACCGTCAGCTGGAGGGCGAGCTTCACCACGTCGTCGTTCATGAAGACGGAATGCAGCTTCTGGAAGGAGCTCCCATCCACGATCACGTCGATGTGGTTCACAATGTCCCGCAGTCCCTGCAGTCTGGCTTCGTTGTCTCTCAGAAAGAACGACACATCCTGCAGCGCCAGGTTCGTGTTGTCCGCCTCCTTCACCTTGTAGTTCAGCTGGATCTCGTCTCCAATGGAGTGGTTGATGATCTCGATGCGGTTGTTGTACACCACGCACATTCGCTAACGCTCAATCCCCCTGCTCACATCTACAGTCGTTCCCTCCCCACTCTCGCTCTCCTTGGAAGAGGGCAAAAAGGCAGTGTGGACCCAGTACCGAAATAGCATGTTTCTCTTCCCTCCGTCCAACGGCTCATAGCACACCAGCGTCATGTCTCCATACACCAAGATGTTGGGGTTGATTGCCAGCACGCCAGGGTCCTCGTCCCAAATCGCGCTTTCCGGGTTCCAGGAAGAGGAGTACAACATCTCCTCGCCCTTGCAGATGTCCATGACAGGCGGGTTCTAGTGATGATAGGAAGAATGGACGACAACGACAAACTCGGCGCCATCCGACTTGAAGAGGTAGTTGCAAATCACCTGTGTCAGCTCGTACGGACCCTTGAACTCGGAGCCGTTCTTGACTGTCAGGCAGATGAGGAACTCCATGATGATGCGAGAGAGGAAGTCTGGAATGTGGTCGAAATCATGCTGATCGTATCGCATGAGAACATATCTCTCCATGATCTCGTGCGCCTGTAATGATGCGTTGTCATCCTAAACGTGATTGCAAGCATGAAGGAGGACTTGCTGACGAATGCGGTAGCAAGTCATGATCAGCTCCGATAGATAGCTGTACGCATCATCATGAAGGACCACTACACGTTATACGTCAAAGTGATGGTAACCAATGTGTTTGGGATTGTGATTCCAGTAGTCAATGCAGTAGAGGATGCGAAAGATCATATCCAATGACAGATTCTCCAGGTTGAAGTGAGCGATTTTGCCAAGGAATGACGGATTGGTCGCTTTGACAGACCTAGTGTGAATTCGTTGGAGAAGAAAGGATACGAGAAATTGAATATCAGATAGTTGTCCTTGTAGTGCTGTGATAGATACTGCTCCAAATCATTCTCGTTATTGCGATGCTTCTCCTTCATGGTTCCATACTTGCCCATGGTACCCACAACTAGCATTGAGACCCGTTGACAAATCGAGTACTGAGTATCTGGTTATCTACCTTCTTCCAATCAAGGATATCCTCGAGATTCTGCTTTCTAGAAAAGAAAGGCATCGTCTTGGGGTGTAGAAGATAGAATTTACAAGTATCCGGCTGGAATAATGATTACTGTCAAGAATGAATACAGCCGAATCGCCGTTTTCACCCGTTCTCCCTGCTCTTTTCACGGAATTGATTTCAAAGGGGTTCTGTCCTCATTTGCAGCATTGTTGAGCGGTTTGGAGTGAGTGACTTCATTGGGAGCGCAGCTAAATATGGCGTCCAATGGCATTCTATCGATTGCAGGAGAACGGGTTTCTTGTTTGAAAGGAGAATGCGAAGGGAATCAGCGAGAATGGCAATTCCTTCCTAATCATGAACCACTGAACGGTCCATCCTCGTTTTCATAAAAGAGGACTTCCAGAAGTGTTCTGAATTGGTCTATTTGCTGAACAGGTGGGAGTAATGACTCTGGTGGTCAGTCGTAGAAATGAGTCTCACCTTTGACGAGTTTGGTAATCCCTACATTATTATCCGCGAACAGGAGAAGAAGCAAAGAATAAAGGGTCTGGATGCTATTCGTGTATTTTCCCGTTCCTTTCGTTCTCTAATCTCCGTAGGCCAATATTCTCGCCGCCAGAACGCTTAGCAACACTCTCCGCACATCGTTGGGACCGAAGGGTTTGCCCATTTTCCGGCTTTCACCGTAGGTATGGATAAGATGCTTGTGAGCCAGGACGGAGATGTCACTGTTACAAATGATGGCGCGACCATTATGAAGAATATGGACGTGGAGCACCAAGTGGCAAAGCTGCTTGTGGAGCTTTCTCAATCACAGGACGACGAGGTGGGCGACGGAACCACCGGCGTTGTCGTGCTTGCTGGAGCGATGCTGGAGAAGGTACCGTTCCTTCCCAACTGTGAGGCATAGGCGCAGGAGCTGCTGGACAAGGGCATTCATCCCGTGAAGGTTGCGGATGGCTTCGAGCAGGCTTGCAAGGTGGCCGTGGACCACCTGACGGACATCTCCACCACCATCGACTTCTCTGAGGAGAACATCGAGCCGCTGGTGGAGGTCGCGCTCACCACGCTGTCCTCGAAGATTGTGAATAAGTGCGTTTGCGCCTTCTCTTTGATCATAGATTCAAACGTCAAATGGCCGAGATCGCCGTGAAATCCGTCCTCTCCGTGGCGGACATTCCTCGTCGCGACGTGCGCTTCGACCTGATCAAGCTGACGGTAATCATCATCATCTCCGCTCATTCGCAGACGAAGACCGGAGGTCGTCTGGAGGACACGAAGCTGATCCAGGGCCTCGTTCTCGACAAGGGCTTCAGCCACCCGCAGATGCCGAAGATTCTGAAGGACGCTCGCATCTGCCTGCTGACCTGCGCGTTCGAGCCCCCGAAGCCGAAGACGAAGCACGAGGTGGAGATCAAGTCGGGCAAGGTGGGTGCGTGGGAATGGGATGATGGGTAGGACCTGATGGACCTGTACGAGCAGGAGCAGGCGTACTTCCGCAACATGGTGAAGCTGATCAAGGACACGGGCGCCAACCTGGCCTTCTGCCAGTGGGGTACTCAAATTGTGGGGGTGTGAGGGGTAGGCTTCGACGACGAGGCGAACTCGCTGCTGTACCAGAACGGCATCCACGCCGTGAGATGGGTGGGCGGTCTGGAGATGGAGGCGCTGGCCATCGCCACGGGCGCGCGCATTGTGCCGCGGTTCGAGGAGCTGTCCGCGGACAAGCTGGGCTACGCGTCGTGTGGTATGCGAAAACGGGGGGTGTGAGGGGTAGTGCGCGAGGAGCAGGTGGGCACGACGAACGACTCGCTGCTGATGGTGGAGGGCTGCAAGAACAGCAACATCGTGACGGTGCTGATCCGCGCGGGCAACGAGATGATGGTGCAGGAGGCGAAGCGCTCGCTGTGGGACGCCATCTGCGTGACGCGCAACCTGATTAAAGACAACAAGATCGTGTACGGTGGCGGCTCCGCGGAGCTGTCCTGCTCCATCGCCGTGGAGCAGTTCGCGGGCTCGCTGGGCGGCATGGAGCAGCACGCGTTCCGCGCGTTCAGTGATGCGTTGGATGATATCCCCGTGGCGCTGGCGGAGAACAGCGGTCTGCCATCCATGGAGCTGGTGTCGTACCTGAAGAAGAGACAGGTGGAGGAGAAGAACCCGGCGCTGGGCGTGGACTGCATGGGCAATGGAAGCAACGATATGAAGGAGGCGCACGTGATCGAGACGCTGGTGTCGAAGCAGCAGCAGCTCCAGCTGGCCACGCAGCTGTGCCGAATGGTGCTGAAGATCGACGATGTGATTGCTCCTAGTGATCTTTAAGTTATGGGTTGTTTGCGTTGTTTGTTCCGAATTCGGGAGTGTTTCGGACAGGAATGAACTCGATAGAATCGGGGTTCCGGATCATCAGAGAATGAGTGCTTCAGCCAGGACAGGCGGGAAGAGAAGGAAAACTGGACTATCCTTCTCGCTCTCTGTATCCCAACTAATGGAGGATAAACCGATGGAGGAGCAGCCTCCTGTCATCAATGTCCCCCGAAGGAGTGAGCGGTTTCATGGGTTGGGGTGATTTGCGTAGTTTGCCGTTTCAGTGCCTCCAGCGCGATGAATTATACAGAACCGGAGAAGCCCGCTCCCGTAGTAGCGCCACCACCACACATCAAAAGGGAAGAGCCAAAACCAAAGCGATACACATATACGAAGGAGATTACTGCGGGAAAGGAAGATCCGGAATACCGCAAAGTGCATGACCGTGCTACCTTTGTGGTTCCCTCCATGGAGTCGCTGTTGTACACAAGGCCCTTTTCTGACAGCGTGCTGCTGTCTATTCAAAGACAGCATGTGGAGAGAGTGGCGAGCGTGTCGGGCACTGTCCATCGCGTCTCTCCCCAGGAACCCTCTACCGAGCCACCGAAGCCAACGCAGTGGATGGGTTGTTGAGTTATCCGTAGAAAACTCTCCTTCAAAAACAACCGGCAGCTGGAATGCCTGTCTACCCTCTCTCAACTGTGCGACCGAGTTTTATTTTCGTTCAGAGAGTGAACTATAGGTTTCCCGCTATGAGAAGATGCGGAACGCCGAAATCGCCGGTGTGTGGAAGTCAAGCCATAGCGAGCTGGCAGTGGAAGAGCGAATCAAGGCCAATCGCACGAAGGAGGAGGCATCGACTTCTGCGAAAGACACGCAATTGCAGGCGTCGTTGATGGAGTCGCGCAAGAAGGAGCAGAAACGGAAGGAAGAGGTGATCACTGATGTGAAGACCAAGGCAAACCCTCCTGCGCCCGCTGCTGCTAAGAAGGAAGAGCCATTGCCGGTGATCGCTGAAGAACCTCCTGCCATGCCTAATAAGGTGCCATCTCCGCCTGCTGCTGAATTATTACCTACTCCAGTGGAGAAGAAGCCCATCACGAGCCCTTCGCCGCAGCAATTGATCACGGCGGTGACGACGCTGGATTCTCTCCTCCAGGATAAGGAGAAACTCACGGAGAAGGTGTACCATGCATTGAAGGAGGAAACGTGGAAGCTGCAACACGTGATTAACACGGTGTCGCTGGAACGAAGCAAGATTGTTGCGTCTGCCAAGGACATTCTCTCCCTGTTCAGTGCATATCAGAACGATGGCGTTACGATGCTGCTGCGGAACTTTGTGGTTGAAAGGTTGTTTGACAAAGGCGAAGAGTCGCGGGAAACTCCCGTTGCGCTTTCGTTTGCCTATTTGCTTTGCGAGCTGGCATCTCGGGATGCGGCCTTTGTTTCGGTGATATTGGGCCAGTTGTTTTCAAAATGCCCCCTTCTCATCCCGAGTTTGGACAAGGAAGCCGATCTCCCTCCCGTTCTCTTCGAGAAGCACATGAGACGCTACTCGATGTTGGTTTGCATGTTTGCTGGACTGTTCATCTACACGCCACTGGATAATGCGAATCCCTTCGACATTGCGCTGATGTGGAAGTGGCTTGACGCCTTCATCTCGTTGTATTTGGACAAACCGTTCCTGCAGTTCTCGGGGGTGATGGAACCCTTCTTGGCGATTGCCAACTCCTTGCTGGCCAAGAGCGATCTGCACCGGCTGCAAGACGTACTGTCGCGCCTGAAGAAGGAAATCGTTCCGCAGCTTGAAAACATCCCATCGCTGACGAGCGGGTCCATCATGCGATTGTCCTACCACCTGGAAGACTACGAGCAGGGGGTTTTCAAGCTGCCCGATTACTGTACTCTTAAGAACTGATCGTGTTGCTTCAACAAACAAGCCATCGGAGCAGCTCGTCCAATTCTCGTCCTGTCAGCGTCTCGCCCTCGATCTTTCCATACGTCCGGCTTTGACTCGCGCTGACTTTCCTTTCCTCGAAGAGAGAGTAGCTACAATCACAGAGAATACGAAAACCCACATCTTGCTCTCAATGGTGTCGTCTGCGATCACGTAGTGCACAAACGTTTCCTGCGTCTGGCCAATACGCTGCACGCGAGCCACGGCCTGCGCCTCCATCGCTAATCGTGAATTCCCCACTCCTCCCTCACTCGCCGACAAGATGGGTTCCATGATGATGATGTGCGAAGCGATAGACATGTCCAGCCCGTTGTTTCCCTGTTGGAGCAGCATCAGCAACACGGGAATGTTCGCCGACTCCTTGAACACGGTCGTGGACCTGTAGTTGTGGTCGCGCGTCATCAGAATGCAGTTGATATCCACTTCTCTACCCATCAGCAATTGCCGCCAAGCGCACTCCAGAATCACTCTCAGCATGGACAGTGAGTCCTGCCACTGGCTGTACACGAGGATCTTGGGGCACACTTCGCTGCTGCGGATAATCGACTGGATGAGATTGATCATCGTTCCCATCTTGCGGCCCCACTTGTCCTCCGACACGGACTGAATGATGTCCGATCCCGTCTTCACCTACGCCTCACCGTTTCCCATTTCATTCACATTCTCGATCTGGAAGTGTCTGTGGCACATTGGACAGAACGGAGAGACTCCGTTCCTGCTTGCCACTTTGCAGTACTCATCGATGCACACCACGCAGTACGAATGCCCGCAAGGCAACACGCGGAACGGAGGGTGTATGTCGTCCATGCAGATGGGGCACGAGATATTGCCATCGTTGACCAGCTGTGCGGTGGAAGAGCGGATAAACGCGAGTTGCGACAAGGCTTCTCTATTTCTCACCCCTTACAATCATTCTCACTCCAGTTTGGATTGATAGACGCGACGGTACTCCTGTTCCGTTTGCATCAACGCGGGAATGCTGTTCGCGTCAACACGCCTCACCAACTCATTCTCCAAAACCAGGTCGCTGTCCAGACTCAATCTCGACTTGCACTGATTCAATTCGGCATTGAACAGAATCAGCGCGTGCTGCGCCTTCCATTCGTCGTGGAAGCACACAGACTCCTTCTTCAGCCACTCCACCACATGCTTCACTCGCACTACTCTTCATCCGTTCCATCTTCCCCACTCTTCTTCTCCACCTCCTCCGGGTTCTGGCAAATCCTTCTGTACGCCAGCATCAGTCGCAGCGCCACGCCCTCCACCAGAGATCGCGATGTCTGCGGCTTCACCACCACTCCCTCCTTGCGCTCCTTCATCTTCACGTCGTACAGCAGCGAGTCATACAAACGAATCAGCTCGTCCATCTGGCAGTGCATGCACAATCGCTCATCTCGCTGCGTTCCACTGCCCAGCTGTTCCAGACAGCGCGAGCAGGTCTCCGCGTCCTTCGACTACGCCTCACGCCCCCGCCCCACACGCACCCACTGGTCAAGGGACACAGCATGAAAGCCCTGTAGCTTCGCCAACACCATCGCGCGCAGTCCCACGAGCTGCGTCCTCCAGCGGAACAGAAAGCGCAGACCGTCCGCCACCGACGCGATCTTCAGCGTCTCGCGGTGCACCGATTCCGCCACGATCTTCTACGGCTTATATCACCACCACACTCGCACCTCCACGCCGTTCAGAAACTGGAGAATCCGGCTGTCCGTCGTCCGAACGCGGTCCCTCGCGTACTTCGCTCTGAACAGCTCCGCACAGCCCTCCTCGCTGTACGAGCACCCATCGTCGCCCACAACCACCTCCTTCCCGAAGTTCAGCTGACTCGCCCACTCGCGCAAACACTCCAACGCCATGCCCAGCTCGCGCGGATCGAACGCCTGCACCTCCAGGTTCTGCTCCGCCTGCGCCAGCCGCGCCTGCGTCTTCTCCAGGAAGGAAGCCTCCAGCGCCACCAGCTCCGTCCGACTCGCCTCCTGCTGCTCCGCCGTCTGAAGCGCGGGCCGCTGCGCGCAGCACGCCAGCGCGTTCCACAGACAATGAATCACCTGAAAGGCGTCCGTCTTCACGCCCTGTTTCGCCTCCACGCCCCGGCAGAATTCCAACGTGGTCTGGTACTCGGCAAAAGCCTCTTCCCACCCACCCTGCAGAATCAGCAGACCGGCGATCGCATTCCTTGTGGCCACAACGTCGCGCAGCGCGGCGGTGCAGGCGGCGGTGTAATCCTCCACCAAACACGCCTGGATTTCCTGCAGAGAGAAGATGTGCGACGAGGAGGCGAAGGAGCCGATCTGTGCGTAACAACCCACACGCGTGCGAACCTGGTAGTGCGTGGATGCTTGGCGCAGCGCCTTCAGCTGAGTCAGCAGCCGGTGAAGCGTGTCGCGCGGCAGCACCTCCGTCAGGTAGTGGGGCCCCAACTTTTTCCGGATCACGTCGATGGGGCGTCGGAGCTTCTCCAGGCACTTGTCGCGCGTGTGGTTGTAGTGCGTCCGCTATTCCTCATTCCGCCCACAATCACATGCTTCGATGGTGGTGAGTTGGACGCGGTGCACGACGCGCTTCTGCGGCGGAATCAGCGCTGGGGAGAGGCGAAGCACGTCGTCGAGCGTGGTGCACCAGTAGTACTCTCGAATGAGGGACTGGAGATTGGACAGCGCGCTCGGGTCGTGGTTGGCGTATGGTTTCTACGCTTCACGGCCTGTCAGCGCCGGCACGGAAATACACTGTCTCCAGACGGAGGCGTTACAGTAGTGATACACGCCGAGAAGGCTCATCACGCCGCTCATCTCGTCGAGCGAGGTGTTGAACGGTGTGCCGGACACGCACCACACCTTTTCCTTGCTCAGCTCCAGACAGCAGTTCAGGAGGCGTGACGAGCTCTCCACGAGGTGCATCTCGTCCAGCACGAGTCGCCACCAGTCGAGGCAGAAGAGAGGCGACATGATGGACGGGAACGTCGACTGCCGGCGGAGCTCGCGCTTCTGCGAGACGAAGGCGCTGTAGTCCTGCGTGAACGCGTCGTAGTGGGCGACGACGATGTCGAACTGGGCGAGGAACTCGGGGAAGAGAAGAAGAGGCAGTTTGGCGCGGACTGTGGATGACACAAGAGGAAAAGGAGAACCCTTGCCATTATTGATGGCTTTCAGAAGGCTGTTGATGCCCGGGTAGAAGAGGTATTTCAGCCCGTGGACCTGGCCAAAAATCGCCTCTTCTTCAGTCACCTCGAAGTCGTCCTCCCCGTGCTGAAAGTGCTTCTTCAGCTCCGCCAGCCACTGCGTGCAGATGTGCGCCGGCGTCAGCACCAGCGTGCTTTTGGCGCGAATGCGTTTGGACACGTCGAAGGCCGTCTTGCGGCAATCGTGGCACGTGTACGTGAAGGGGTTGACGAGGCGGTTTTGGCTGCCGCTACGGTGGAAGAAGAGGAGTGTGGGTACAAGGTGCAGCTGTAGTGCTGGTAGCGACGGCAGTGGGAACAGCGAATCAGCCGACCGTGGCTGTAATCGATGGTTCTGGTGAAGCAAGCGCAGAAGACTAAGAGTGACGAGGAGACGAGAAAGTGACCATCTCGTGCACACACCGTGGAGGAGGAGACAGGCAGGAAGCACGGCTTCACGTTGAGAGCAGCGGAGTCATAGCCTGGGATGGACTCCTTCGCTGCCTCCTGTGTCTCCCATGCGTCGTCGGCGTCGACAAGTGCGCTCAGCTCCTCGTCGAGGGCTCTGGGTTGGGTGGCCTTCTCCGCGGCAAGTGTCCAGTCGCAGACGGCGAGGTGGAGGCGGTCCCGGATGAACTGAACGAAGGCCGTTTCTTGAGGGGTCAGCAATGGAAGTGTTGGAGGTGTGTTTTGCTCTTGCGTTGTGGATTCCTCGATCTGTTGGTCGGTCTCTGGGTTCATTTCATCGTCGTCCTGTTCTCTCGCCTGTACAGTTTCATTCTGTTCATTCTCCATCCCCTCCTCCTTCACACCTTCATTCATTTCCTCCTTCACACCTTCATTCATTTCCTCCTTCACACCTCCATTCATTCTTTCTTTGTTCTCATTCGGCACCAACTCCAATTGCTCCTGACCCATCCATTTCACATCACCACCATTCGTTTCCTCTTTCACACCTCCATTCACACCACTCACACCACTCACACCACTCACACCACTCACACCACTCTTAGCATCCTTAGCACCCACCTTCACAACAGCCTTCCTTCCCCTCTTCCCCTTCTTCCTCCTCTTCGCACTCTTTCGCTTCACAGGCACATACCGCTTCAAACTCTTCACCCTCTCCATCTCCATCTTCTCCCTCTCCTTCTCCTCCTTCTCCCTCTCCACCTTCGCCTTCTCCATCATCTCCTTCAACACCTCAAACGAACCCTCTTCCTCCTGAGGCGTCATACCGCGGGGATGCAGCGCAATCAGCGTCAGCATCTCGTATGTCTTCCCCAATCCCATCATGTCGCAAAGCACGCCTCCGTTGCGCTGAATGACATTGAGCATCGGCGTGATGGTCATATAGAACGTGTACGGCGCGAAGAAGAAGTTCGGGTTGTCGTTGGGGTGAACGAAGAGAGGATGCATGGTTTCATTGCAGCTGGAAAATCGCTGTTCTTCTGCTTGAGAGACTGCTTCGCCTTCACGTGACAGCATCCACCGAAGGGCGAGGAGCTGGTGCGGATAAGGCTGTGTCTTCATGCAAGGCGGGATGGCGATTATGCCCTCCAGGGGGTGCATCTGCAGACAGGAATAGAGGAAGGAAATGTCAGAGCCGAACGCATCATCGCTGTCCGCTATGCCTTATGACAAGCAAGTGTGAATACGGGTTGTCTCTTCGTTGTCATTCGACTCCTCCGTTTTGTAAAGGGAAGGAAACAAGAGGGGCATGATTCGTCGCAGCAAGTATTGTGCACTCGCTGTTTTCACGCACTTGATATACTTATCTCCATCCAAGTACAGATTCAGCGTCATATCGGTCTCGTCAAAGCGAATCACGAGGATGCCCCTAGAAGTGATAGAATCGCACACGATTGCAACTGTTTCAGCCAGCCAAACTCATCTGGATTCAATGCAGTGTGCTCCTTGCGATCTGGGGAAGGAAAGAGAAACAGCTTCTCTTTTGTAGATATATAGCCTGCATGCAGCCTGTCCGGAAGCATCGCGATGTAGGCGCTCTAAACCGTCACCATGAACCACAAAGAGCACGCTATCAGGCCTTTCACGCAGAGAACACAATGTGCACACCTTTATAAGACGATAGTCCTTGTTAGAAACGGGTAGGACGATCTAGGAGCTCAATCACGCAGCAGAGGCCCAACACGCCATGTTTCCTCTTTCTGCTGATGGCGCTTGACCATCCCATTCACAGCGTCGATCGGCAGAAAACCCACCAAAGACAGAAAAAGAAATGGAAGTGGGATTTCTTGAGTCTGTGTTGATGGTTAGGAAGAACGAAAGTCAGTGTATTATGCCGTAACCCAGATTTGCGATGAAGAGGGTTGATGTGAGCATGGGGTGTAACAAACAGCTTCTCGGTCCCAATTTCGGATAACTGACGATGTAGAAACGCAAATAGCATAGTGACTGTGTAGGCGGTAGCCTTTATGTGTGAAATCGTTCTGCGCTACTCCAGTTCCTTGCGCTGGCATTGGCTGAACGTATAGATGGGCTTGCAAGAGATTTGGAAGCGTTCTCAGCCCATGCGATGAGGAAGACCATTACTCCGGCAGACGTCAGTTTGGCGGCGCGAAAGCAGCCTCTCATCGTTTCCAAGATTGCAGAGCTATGTAACACGATGGATGAAGGAAAGAAGAAGAGAAGGAAGAAGGGTGAAAACGATTTATAAATGTGTGTAGGATGATGCTGTGATGAGTATAGGGCAGCCATCTCCATGCAATTCACTATTTCGTTGCTTCGTTTATACTTTTGTTGTTTCGTATGCTGGGCCATCACCCTTCCTCTATTTGTTGAAAATCGAGAATAGCACCCTCCTTCGTGAAATTGGGTCCATTACGATCGGAACCCTATTGTTTTGGGGATATGGAATGGCGTCTTCATTCTTTAGGATATGAGTTCTCCCGAGAAGTCAGTGTCAGAGAAAGGGGAGGGACTTGCAGTTGGGCCCATCGAACCACACAATCCGGATGACAATCCCCAGAAGGAAAAGAGCCCGTCACTGAACAGTCAGCGTGCTGCAACATTCGATGCTCATATAAAACAAGAAAAAGAAGAGAGCGCCTCTATCATCACTCTGGGAAGAATGGGGGTACGTGATTCATGGACTCAATCATCCTACAGTATGCTACCAACATAATGAAGGCCATTGCAGGATCGGGCTTACTGGCCATTCCATTTGCGGTTCAAAAGGTATTCATTTTCCTCCCCCTTAAGAGTAGGTTGGATTCGTCACTTCGGTCATCCTCTTTGTGATCCTCACTGGATTAACGTCGCTCTCCTGCTATCAGTTGATGGCCATTGACGAAGGTCTGCATGTGTTATTACATGGATGAAAACTCACAACCAGGGCAAATTGCGACCCTACTCGCCGAACTACTATGCAAATCTGTGTCACAACGTGCTGGGAAGAGTTGGATACACGGTGTCTGTGATTGGACTGCTCGCGGACGTGTACGGGGGTCAGGCGGGAATCCTGGTTGTGATGACGGACTTCCTGTGCGGGCTTCCCCTGTTCCAAAGCAACAGGCAAATGTGGAGGAACTGGATCCAGGCACTGCTCACCGTGGTCACGACCCTGCTGTGTATTCAGAAGAACATGCGGTTCGTCCTCCTAATCTGCTGAACGGCTAGAGTGATGGTGTTCGTTTCTTCCTGTGGACTGCTCATGCTCGTCACGAGTATCCTCCTCGCACTGCTGTAACGGCGCTCCTTCCCTCTTCCCATAGCTACGGCTTTCGCACGCACGGCATTCACTTCGACGAGTCCTTCTTGCACCTCCCCAGCTGGAAGGCGTTGTTCAGCCAACTCGGCATCTTCGTCTTCTCGCTCTCCTTCACCACCATCTTCCTCACACAAGTCGTTGTCGCTTCTTGTGCTTCTCGAGCGTAGAAACACCTCAATAAAAAGTACCGCAAGAACACAACGCTAATCACCTCGTGCGTCGTGGCTGTCATTGCTCTCATCTACACGGTAATGGGCATTCTCCTCGTGATGCTCTTCTCCCATGACGGTACTTCATAAGCATCGTGGTCACCCACAGGAGAAACAGTGCCGGGGAACATTCTCTCCGCGCTCCCCTCCCACTCCTTCGAAAATATCTTCATCAGCATCGGCATGGTCATCTCGCTTCTGGGGTCCTTCCCCCTGTTCCTGGAAGTGGCTGCCGAGATCATCGAGCGTAACATGGGTTGCAGCGCTTGATGAAGCTAACCATCAGGTCCCCAAACATACGGAAGGGTGTTCATTTCCAACAAGAAACGGCTGTTCACGCGAATCGCGGAGAACCTCCTCCTTTCGCTGATCGGCTACCTCTTCCCGTACTTCACAAGCATTCTGTCGCTGAATATCCTCAGTTCGTCCACAATCCCCCTTCACTCCCACTCGGCAGTTTCTCAGCACTCATGATCGCTTACGCGCTGCCGTCGATCATGCACTTCGTGCTGTTCAACAAACGGCTGAGCAGAACTATGATCATCCTCGATCCCACCGTCTTTGTCATTTCGATCGCCCTTGTGGTGATCTGCGTGGGTCATAGCCTCGTGGATACTGTCCATTCGTCGTTTTCTGTTTGTTGCAAAATAGGGACAGAGTCGAAGCATATGCCCCTATATCAGCGACTATCGCGCAGGCTTCGGGGAGTGACAATTGGGTCGTGATGGCGCAAGGGCTTGTACCACTTTTCTGGTTGAAAGGAGCTGATGAGTGCTGAAAAGGAAACGAAGGAAGTGAGTGAGGGTACCAAACTCGAAATGAAGGGAGAGGAGCAGAACAACGAGTGTAATGGCTGCTGCCTGTCGTAAGGACATAGTTGTGGATGAGAAGTACTCGGTGAATGCTGTGCAGCACGTGGAGATGGAGGTTGTCGAGAATCCATCTGCTGGAACACTGAACCGGATGGAGGTGGGGCCTCCGTTTTCCCGTAACTCTGTAGTATGCCATTACAATCATGAAGGCCATCGCCGGTTCTGGTCTTTTAACCATCCCCTATGCCGTTCAGAAGGTATTACGTCCCAACAATTTTTGAATATAGGTCGGTTTCATCACTGCCTTCCTCCTGTACGTGTTTGTGACGGGGCTCTACGCGCTGTCGTGTTTCCAGCTTCTTGAGGTTGCAAACAGTCCTTTAGCTGTATTTAACTCTTCCTTCCGGTCAGCCCTAGCGAACAATGAAACGCTACTCCTCCAACGATTATGCCAATCTCTGCTATAACATTATTGGAAAGGTGGGCTACGTGGTGTTCATCATCGCGACGCTGATGGACATTTACGGAGCGCACATCGGCATGATCGTCGTGATGACCGATTTCCTGTGTGGTCTTCCCTTTTTGAACAACTCCATTGCGTGCAGAGTCACCGTCCAGGCCGTCCTAACCGTCGTTGCCACCATCCTCTGCGTGCTTCGCGATGTCCGGTATTCTTCTCCCATTCCCTTCACGCTAGCGTCATTGTGTTCATTTCCTCCTTTGGCCTGATCGTGCTGATCATCAGTATCGCTTTAGTCATCCTGTACCGTAATGCATTCTCCTCCACTCTAGTTACGGATTCCGCGTCCACGGCCTCCACTTCGAGTCCTCCTATCTCCGCTTCACGAGTTTCAAGGCAGTCTTCGGCAATCTCGGTCTCTTCGTCTTCTCGCTCTGTTTCTCCGCCGTCTTCCTCACCGAAGTGGTAGGCGTTGCTACGCGGTCTTACCCGCAGAAGCACCTCAAGAAGGAGTACCACAAGAAGGCCGCCAGTACCACTGCATACGCCATCTCCGCCATGGCCGTGATCTACATCATCATGGGCGTGTTGCTTGTCATGCTCTTCGCGCAGGAGAGTCGGGATTCCGCCGTGGCGTGATGGATAGAGGGCGTTGTACCGGGGAACATTCTGTCGGTGCTTCCCTCCAACTCCTTCGAGAACGTGTTCATCAGCATCGGCATGGTCATCTCGCTGATCGGCTCGATTCCGCTCTTCCTGGAGGCTGCCAGCGAGATCCTGGAGAACAAGATGGGTATGGCTGTGGGTGCAGTGTGACTCGCAGGACCGCTGACCTACGGCAGAGTGTTCCTCTCCAACAAGAAGCGGCTGACGCTGCGCGTGGCGGAGAATGTGATCTTGTCGCTGATCGCGTTCTTTTTCCCGCGGTTCACGGACATCCTCGATTTGAATATCCTTGCTGAATCAGGGAAGTGTCTTAACGCGCAGTTGGAAGTTTTGCCTCCATCCTGATCGCATTCACGCTTCCCGCGATCATGCACTATATGCTGCTCAAGAAGAAGCTGGGATGGTTCATGAAGGCGGTGGACCTCGTCGTCTTCCTCATTTCGGTGGCATTGGTGGTGGTGTGTTTCGGAGAGAATCTGATCAGTATTATCTTCCGCTCGTTCTGTGTTTGTTGCTTCTGCGTTCAGGAAAGGTTGTGATTTCTGCCACTATCCAACAGTCTCTGCCGAAATGTATGGAGGGGTCGACAAGTACTCTGGAGACATTGCGTTCCAAAAGAGGGAGGAGGAGGTTGACGTCCAGTAAGGGCGAATTCTCCAGCTCACGCACTAGGGACGTGATGAACCACTCGAACTGCTTTGAAACGATTGTTGCGACCAACAAAGCCGGAGAGTTTGCTTCGCTGTTCAACGCCTCACGTTTTTAGAGAGGTCCTGCTGGGAGCATCGTTGGATCTTTCCAATGGAGAGTTGACGTGGAACTACATCGAGGACAAAGAAAAGGCCTTCAGCCATGTGATGGGTATGTCGCAGATGACGTCCATGCTGAAGGACAAGCGTCGCAATGAGGTGTACAACGCTGCAATTACAGGTACATTCGACAATGGCTTGTGTTGTAGAGTGCATTCAGGACTTCATCGCCGCGCACTACCGCAAGCCGTACGTGTTGGACATTGGCTGCGGAACGGGTTTACTGTCGTTGCAGGCGGCAAGAGCCGGCGCGGAGAGAGTGTACAGTTGCGAAATGTTCCGGAGTTGGGCGGACGTGGCCCGCAAGAACGTCACCGAGAACGGCTTCGACGGCGTCATCACCATCATCAACAAGAACAGCAGAGATCTCGTCGTGAAGGGAGATGACGATTCTCCCTACGGTATTCACTAGAGGCCGTGCTAAACAGTAGATCTCGACCGGAAATGCGACATTCTCGTCAGCGAGATTCTGGACACGGCGCTTCTCGGAGAGGGCGTGCTAATTGCCGTGAAGGATGCCAGAGTTCCTTTTATCATCCCCTTTCATTCATAGAAACGTCTGCTCGTCGACCAGCCCGTCGTCATTCCAGAGTCCGCAGACATCTTCATCGAAATGGTTCATTCCGACTCTCTCTTCCAAATGACCTCCATTCAAAACGCCACGTTGTCATCCCCTTCTCCTCTCATCCCCAGTATCGGATCGCTCCGCTTCAAGCGAGCCGACATGTCCAACGACCCTTGTCACTACACGCATCTTCTTCCCGTCCTTTCCCCCCACTCCCCTCATTTTCAGATCCACGTCGACCACCTCACCCCTCCTCCCTCCCCCTGCTCGCAGCCGCTCCGCCTCACGACCGTCGATCTCACGGGCGGGCGGAACAATCCCCTCACCGAAGTCACCGTCCCCATCTCTCACCCGCCCAACGGGCTTCTCTTCTCCTGGACCGTCGCTCTCTATCACCATCACCACGAGTACTCCACCCGTGCGGAACTGGTGCGCACGGAGGACTGGGAGGACCACTGGCTGCAGGCGTTCTACGCGCTGTCGGGTCTGGAGGCGGCGCAGAAGGAAGTGCACCTGATCGCGTTGATGCGCGACACCAACTGGCGGTTCGCTGCTTGTTGCGCGAAGGACGCAGCGTACCAGAAGGTGAAGATGGGCGCGTTCAAACCGCTGACGTGCTCGTGTGGGTTCCATGCATTGCTGAATACGGGGTTGATGAGCATGTACCAGAACCGCGGGAGAAACGAGGTGCTGGAGAACGCGGTGCAGCGCGTGCAGGAGTGGAGTGTCAATAATCGGGACGGTTTGGGTCATGGTGGAGGATGAGGAGTAGCCGTGATCGCCGACGTGGGCGACGATTCGCTGCTGAGCTGTCTGGTGCGGCAGGCCCGAGTGAAAAACCCGATCTGGTCGGTGGAGAGAAAGATTGACTCCAGCATTGTGTGGTCCCAAGTATTTGAATGGACGGCCCCCCACGAGTAGATCGCAAAACAGAACAAGGCGTCGATCCGCGTTGTGTCCGCTCTCTCGGAGCTGCCTCCCAAAATCGGGGCGATTATGTGGGACTGTCATTTCTACCAGATGGAGGACAACCCCGTGATGGAGGCGGTCAGCTACTGGTGTTGCGTGAACGCACTGCGGAATCGTCTGCCGGAGGATGCGCTGCTGCAGCCGAGTCTGGTGAACGTCATGGGCATGCTGATCGAGCTGGGCGTAGCCGTGCGCGCTGGTTTGAACCCTAGCCGCTGTACGACTCCTTCGGCGAGGTGGCGGACGTCAACGGGTTCAAGCACACGGCCTTCAACGCGGGGGTGCGCGGGTGGAGTGAGGCGCTGTACCCGTTCCCGCTGTACCTGTACGCGTACAAGGCGCTGTCGGAGCCGCAGGCACTGATCTCCATCGACTTCAGCAGTCCGCTGTACGCGATCGAGCAGCCGCTGGCGCTGACGGCGAGTGCGGAGGGGCGTGTGAACTGCTGTGTGGTGTGGTGTGAGTATTATGTGGGCGACCGCAAGTGCTTTGAAGACGTGCCGGAGAATTGGGTGTCGGTGTTCAGGAATGGGTGCTTCGAGAACTACAAGAAGCAGCTGCTGAAGTTCAAGGAGGAGCCTGTTGCGGTGAAGAAGGGAGATTGCGTGGCGGCGACGGCGGCGCTGAATGGCAATCTGGAGTTCCAGTTCTCCTTTTCTTCCTGGTGTGTTTGTTCCTTCAAGGGGTCATGCTGTGAGTGAAATCGAGTCACGTCGTTCGTGAAAACAGGTCCCATCGTTCGTGAAAACAGGTCCTGGAAACAAACACGCCAATAGAGCATAAAAGGATTGGACACTTCCCGGTTGGATGCGGGATAAAGGAATCCACCCTCTTCGTTCATCGTGCTGGGAGAATCGAAAAACATGGGAACCCCTTCTTCGCCAGACCATGCAACGTCATCGACGGAGAACGGATTCTCATAACCCAAGGATAAACCATCGAAGAGCGTGGAACTCGGATTGGAATCAGTCTCGAAGGAATCCGTGGAGGCAACTGGCTGGGAGGGTGCGGCGTACGCTTCAAATGACATTCTTGGCAGGGCGATTGTTGATTGAAGGAGATGATCGGCGGAGAGAGCACTTGTGTCGGCGTGGATGTGGTAGTCGTTGTTGATTGCGATGTTGTCCATGCCGGGCAGCTCAATGCTTCCGCAGGAAGAAGCCTCCTCCGGAAGACTATCGTAGTCCTCGTCGATGATACAGTCCTGGCGTTCCGCCACAGCAGGAAGCGCGTTCTGGCTTGTCTTCGTTTCGAAGGCTACGGCTCATCGAGAGAACGGGAGAATACCCCAGTAATGCTCGTTTCTTCTGGCGCGGCACTGCTGGCACGTCTTCGGGATCACCTTTTTCCCGTACAGAATGATGGGCTTGTAATTGCTCATGGGCTTCACACATTTGCAGCTGGAACACTTCCTCGTTTTCTGGGAACGACCGTTGCGGCTGTAAGGATGATAACGCTTTGAAATGGCTCTTCTGGACATACTAAAAATGAGACTTTGGGAGCAATGGCGAAGTATCATTTTTGCAAACCACTTGTTTCTCCCTACGCTATTTCGAAATAACCGCGGTGATCATTTCTCTTTTCCAGCGGCATTGCTCCCATTATAAAGGGAATTGCTGCTTCCTTCCTGTTTGAAATCCAACAAACAAGGACAATGTCACCTAAACGAAGTCTGTTCGAGACTCTTGATTCGCTGCTCCAGCGCTTCGTTCTCCTTGTGTAGCTATATGTGATTGTTGCGAGGAACCCACACCCGTTCCACATCTCGCACGACGTAGTCGTAGTTCTTGCACAACACTGGAATGTCCACCTTTGCGCACTGGCTCAAAATGGAGGAAATGGTGTCGTCCACGTCCATAATCGTACTCATCGCCGTGATAAAAGAATGGAAAAGCTACACTGAACACAATTCCCCGAGCCAACTCGCTTCACTTGTGAGTACTGGTTGAACAGGGTCGATCCCTCCGCCTCGCTTCCGAACGCTCTTCGAATGGCCAGCTCGATCTGATTCTCCAGCTCCTTGATCCTCTCAATCACTTCCTTCGTCTCTCGGTTCGTCGAAACAATCTCCTCCGACACGGTCGAAATCCGCTTCTGTGTTTCCTTCTTCCGGAGAGAGAGCTGGTATAGCCGATCTGTGTACACCTCGCGCAGCGCCTGCTAATCGTGATTTCCGTACCCTAGCATAACCTGAGGCAGATGATTCATCATGATCTCCAACTCCTCTTGTTCGTGCTTCCTCTCGCTGATGATGGCAGTGATGTTCTCGATCTCCTGTCGGTTCTCTTGGATCTTCGCCAGCAGACTCTGGGACTGTTCCTGCGCCTCAAGCAGAATCGCCGCCATTACCCACAAGGTCTGCTTTTCCGAGTCCAAATCGTCCATGTATTTGCTGATCTCGTCCCTCTCTGTCTGGTAGATGTACTCCTCCTTCGAGGACTCGGAAGTCACGAAATCGCAGGAATCGTGAATGCGTTTCAAGTACACGTCGATGTCCTTAATCACATTCGCAATCTTCTGCTTCTGGAAAATCGTGCTTTCCGTGAACTCGATCATCCGGTTCAGTTCGTCGATGCTCTGCTTCAACTAGGTGTGATCCCAAGGAATCGAATCGACGGTGGTGATCTTCTGCTCCAGCTTCTTCACGTTGTGCAGCTCTGTGTAGTAGACTCGGTTGCATCTCAGTATGTCCGCTTGCAAGGACACAATCTCCTACGCATGATTGCTCATGCACAATGCACTACGGCGTTGGTAGAAGAAGGATCGAGTGCAGCGAAGGACACTATGCATCAATCATTAGTGCAATGCACAACGCTGAATGCGATGGAACGCCACTTTTGAAGAACAATCGGGATTCTCCTGAAGGGAGCGAATTCCTTGCTACGATGAATAGTCAATCATGAAAGGATACAACAGGAATGGTTTTCCACTCATAGCAGAAGCGATCGTGAATAATCTCTTCCTGCTCTCGTTCCAGGATTCGACAGAACATAGGAGAGAGTGTTCTTGCAGGCTTTGAAGGCGTGTCGCCTTTCGATGTGTCCGATCTCCACGCGGAGAGCGCCTGGAGAATGGCGTCGCCTCCAACGAGGCTGTTCTCCGTGCCCTTCTTCTCCTATCCATCACTCGGTCGAATCACTCTCACTTGTTCCCTCGCGTACGAGATGGTTGATGTGAGCCATGTGAGCACGTGAAGAATGTCGTCTGGTTCCGGGTACAAAAACACACTGAAATCCAACTCCATGGAGTAACCGTTACGCTAAAGCGTGAAACGCATGGCAAATCCTCATACGATAAAGTTGTCCGCCAAGTCACTGCAAATCGAATGGTTCAAGTCATCTTCGTCAGCGATAAAGGAAACGGCTTCCAAGACGTCTTGTTGGATCAGTGATAGGCATTGCAAGCAAAGATTGAAGAAAAAGACACGATCCATACTCTCCAGGGACACAATGTCGTCTGGGATATAGCTACGCGCTAAGCAATAAGCAAAAGAAGCTACACTCCGAAGTCTCGGATGGTTGAAATGATGAGCGAGTCGATCTTGCTCATCGTTGCAAACGTTTTCACGCTTTTCGGAAGGCAACACTCCAAAAGAAGTCCTTAAATCGCAAATGCCAATTCGGGACTTCTTTTGGCAATTCTGTTGTCTTTCCTTTCCACAGGGAGTTAGGGTGATTTGGATTGATAGTGCTTTGTTCTTGCGGGTGTGTGACTTTCGTTGAATGGCAAGTACTGGAAACATGATCAGAGGCAATTGCAAAAGGTACTGCATGAGTGAGTGAAGAAGAATCGACTGCCGATTTCAGAACGATTCTGCTTCAAATTGAATAGAATCGCGTGATTGCCTGTCAGGAGTGGCGACAAGAACAAACAGTTGTGCGTGATCAAAAAGGACGACTACCAGTCATCCTCATCATCAAACAACCATGGAGCCGCTTCAATGTCCTCAGGGTTGTCCTCTTCCAGTGCGGCACTCTGGATGATTGCAGTCAGTGCACCTATGTCTATGCGTGAAGGATGGAGGAGAGAGGAACTCCCTATCACTTGGGTGTTTGTCCTCCAATGGAATGAAGCGTCTGTCATCACATGTGTGAGAGAGGGCAGGTCTACCGCTCAGTCTCCTCGAAAACACTCACTCTCAAACACGGCGGAAGTGTATTTCTTGAGTACTTCGCTGCCAATCAACAGAGTCTTCAGTTTGGAGAGATCTGCGGATGAATACAGCCATGCAAAAGCACTCTTCATTTCCAATGCACCGCACTTGAAAGACAATCCTGGTTCAGCCAAATCTCCCACCTCCACCACCTCCAAGCAGAAGTCGTTCGCAATCTCGCACAGCGTGTAACCCACGAAGGACTTCCGGCCAATGGTCAGCTCTTTCACACGTGGACAGTCCGTCAGGCAGAAGCTGCCGATTGGGTTCCCGTCATCGCTTCCGCTCCTTGAAAAGCAGCTCGTTCCAATTCGCACTCGCTCCAACTGGGGCAATCCAGCCAGCTTCACCGTTTCCACGTAACCGAAACAATTGTCGCCCACTTCAAACACTCTCAGACGAGCAAACCGACCCAAATCCAGCACGGTGAAAGAGGGGCCAAAACCCACGTTGCAGTCCACAATCATCTCCTCCACATCGAGCGATCGCTCGTACTCCACTCGGTTATGAACGTTCGCGCCAGGCAGTGTGTGTAGGTGTGCAACAAGAGCGTTCCATGCGTCGGCATCTACTGCTCATGAGAAAGAGAGGAACGCACTTTGGCAATGCACTTCACAACCCCGTTCAAAGCACCTTGGTAGTTCAACTGTGGTGAGATTTGGCATATCTAGTCAGAAAACGGAAACAGAACGATCTACTCTCCAAGGTAGCATATTGTAGATCGCCAAGCGTGTAACTCCTTTCATCAGTGGTAGTGATTGTGGTGAGCTTGGGCAAGTCTAGTTATCAGTCTTAGGATCAGGGGTCACTTCGCAGTATCAGTTCTCTTGAGCCCGTATGAGGACTGAAACTGAATGCATCATGCCCAAGTCGAATGGACGTCACTTCAGGCAAGTCTAGAAATCACTGTCTTCCTCTTCGAATCACCCTCAAACACAGCACGATGACAGTATTGGAAGCCTCTCCTGCCGATGAGAACTGACTTCAACGCTGGCAAGTCTATTCATCAAGTGATGCGAGAAGCCAATACTCCTCAACACCAATGAGGCGTCCTGGAAAACGCCACCGACACAGCCCAGACTTCCCATCTCGATCACTTCTAAACTGTTGAGATTCGCAATCTCACACGTTGCATAGCTGAAAAAGGAGCTGCAACCAATCTTCATTTCTCTCAGATTATCACAATACTTCAGTTGGAAGGAGCCCGTATTCCGTCGGTAGTTTGAACAGAAGCTTATATTTCCAATCACGAGTCGTTGTAATTCCTTCATTCCGATCAGTTTCACCTCCGTGATTCCATCAAAGCACTGACTACCCACTTCAATCTCCTTCAACTGTGCATAACGGCTAAAATCGAGCACATGTATGGGTTTGTCGTTACAGCACCCACTGTCCACAACAATTGTCTCCACTGTTGCGTCCAGCGTCTTCAATTCAGCAAAGGAATGGACATTTGCAGAGGGAATGTGAGAAAAGACAGCTAAGTGCTTCTCCAGCTCACCAACGTCTATTGCTCATTCCTGAAACGAAAGGCCACTCTTATACTGCAGCTGCTTATGATTGGTAAATGCGTATGGGAGGATGGCTAGAGTCAGAGAGGGCATGTCTACTCCATTAGGCAACACAGAGGGAAGCACTCTCCAGGGTAATGTACTGAGCATAGTAGAAGGACATGCTACCATGACAATACAGGGTTGTTAGCTTGGGCAGATCTACAGATTGACGTACTCTTTCACCCATACTGCGCATGACTACTGCAGAAGGCGTGATGTAATCGCTGAACGTGGCAGTATCATCATAAAAGTCAATCGAAGTCAACTCGGGCAAGTCTAGCGAATGACAACCAAAGGATTGAAAGCACTCTCCAGAATGACACATGAGCAATTGTTAAAAGCGAGATGTCCACAGTCAAGAGACTTCAGTTTCGGCAAATCTAGCAATGAGCCCATTGCGACAGAGTCACTCCGCAGAACCAACGAAGCAAAGTAGAAGGAATTGTAGTCGCTCATAGTGTCGTCAATTACAATCTCTTCCAGAGAAGGAACGTCCTCAATCTCGCACACGGAATAGTCCACAAACGATTCATAATCCACAAGCAGCCTCCTTATCTTCTCACAGTGCTTGAGATAAAAGCGTCCTCCTTTCGCAGAAAAGCAGTATGACGCGAAATGAGCATCCTCCAGTTGGTGCAATCCAACTAGCTTCACTTCCTTAACACGCAGCAAACTTTTGTCCTTCACATCCAGCTTTCGCAAATGGACCATAGGGGACAAATCAAGCAATGTCCACGCCTCTCCCTCGTTACTGTGAGTGTCAATCGTTAGGACTTCAACACGGTTGTAAAGAGACTGTACATAGGAAGAGATGGTGGCTTCCCTTTCCACCTCAAACCGATCGTCATTCATCCACTCTCCCTTGTACACGATGTTGTCTTTTCGATCATACAGAACACCTCGTCCCCATCGCTTTCCCTCAAACCACTCTCCTTCATACTCCACTTTCTGGATGTCGGGGTAGAACTGAGTGCCATAACACACATTCACTATGCCAATTCGAAATCCCTCATATGCCATTCTGTTTTCACTGTCATTTAACACGCCCCAACCATAGGGTTTGTTGTGAAGCACATCACCTTCCCATCGCTCTCCATCATCATTCAAATCCACCACCTGATTAGATGTAATGCCTTCAACCTCCTCCCCATCCACACGCAACAGCTTGTGGGATGCAGTATTCACTTCAATCA
>ERZ827156.1167-NODE-1167-length-32849-cov-11.106818_pt1 | contig 32849 bp, 40 predicted proteins | sample MGYA00519919_ERZ827156 | MGnify/ENA primary metagenome ERZ827156 (study PRJEB31778, sample SAMEA3449269) | human gut metagenome | biome: human gut; feature: human-associated habitat; material: faeces | place: United Kingdom | collected 2010/2012 ...
ATTTAATAGGAGTTGTTCCAGATGATGAATACATAATTACACAAACAAATAAAGGAGAGCCGGTTATACAAAATAAAAAGGCACCATCAGGAAAGGCATATTTAGAAATTGCAAAAAGAATATTAGGAGAAAACATAGAAGTTACAATTCCTGGAAGAGAAAAAGGTTTTTGGGCAAAACTAAAAAGGCTTTTTAAAAAATAAAAAAGTGGAGGTAAATAAAATTGTTTGAAAGCATTATGAAAATTTTTAAAAAAGCTAAGAAAAAAGAATTAATGCAAGCAGATTCTAAAGAAACAGCTAAAGAAAGGTTACGTTTAGTGTTAATGCAAGACAGGGCAAATGTTTCGGCAGATTTTCTTGATTTAATGAGAAGAGAAATAATAGAAGTAATAAAGAAATATATAGATATAGATGAAGAAGCAATGGATGTTAGGCTAACAAATGAGGTAAATGAAGATGGTGTGCAAGGAGCACCGGCTTTATATGCTAATATTCCTATAATCAACATAAAAGAAGAGGCAAGAAAAACGCAAAAACAAGAAAATCAAAAAGAAACAAAAAATAAAGAAGAAAATAAAAATGTTTCAAAAGATAAAAAAGTTGAAGAAAATATAAGTAAAGAGGAAAAGAAAAAAGAACTAGAAGAAAATAAAGAAAACAAGAAAAAATTAGAAGAAGACAAAGAAAATAAGGAAGAAGAGAAGAGTGCTAAAAAAGAAGAAGACATAAATAAAAAAGAACCAGAAAAAAAAGAAAAGCAAAATGAAAAACAAGAAAATAATACAAAAGAGCCTAAAGCTAACAAAAACCAAAAAGAAAGCAAAAAAAACATGCCTAAAATGAAAGAAGAAAACAAGAAAAAATAGTTCTTTTTTGGTTTAAGTTTGAGCTTAAGGAAAGGAATGATAGAAAAGAATGAAGAATAAAATTTTCAAAAATATGGAATGGCTGATTCTTTTATCGGCAATTTTACTTTGTATAGTGGGCTTTGTTGCTCTATACTCGGCTACACAAGATGATGACTTTGGATACTTAAAAAAACAAATAATTTGGTTTGCAGTAAGTATAGTAATTATGTTTTTGGTTGCTATGGTAGATTATGAAATATGGGTTAAGTTATCACCAATTTTTTATGGCATATCCATAATACTTTTGATAGCAGTGCTATTTACAAAGGAAATAAATGGTGCAAGCAGTTGGTTTAATATAGGTAATTTCTTTTCTTTGCAACCTGCAGAATTTGCAAAAGTTGCAATCATTTTATTTACAACAAGTGTAATAGTAAAAATTCAGGAAAGTGGAAAAAATGAAATAAATGTATTTTGGAAACTTGGAATAATTGTATTTACTATAATTGCACCAGTATTTTTAATAATATTACAGCCAGACTATGGAACAGCTGCAGCATATTTTGTAGCATTGATTTTAATGTTGTTTGTTGCAGGAATTGATAAGAAATATATAATAGTAGCTTTTTTAGTTTTAGCAGTTTCATTACCATTATTATATTTTTTCGTGTTGCCAGAACATGCAAAAAAGAGAATAGACGTTTTTTTAAATCCAGAATCAGACCCGAGAGGAGCTGGGTATAATGTATTGCAGTCTAAAATTGCAATAGGTGCGGGAGAACTTACTCGGAATGGGAATTTTAAATGGAAACCAAACTCAACTTGGGTATTTATCTCCTAAAACAACAGATTTTATTTATTCAGTAATAGGTGAGGAAATGGGGTTTGTTGTGGCAGGTGCAGTAATAATTTTATATATAACACTAATTACCAAGTCACTGTATGTTGCAAAAACAGCAAAAGATGATATGGGGTCTTATATAGCGGCAGGAATAAGTGGAATATTTTTATTTCACATGGTAGAAAATATTGGAATGACTATGGGGTTACTTCCGATAACAGGTGTACCACTTTTATTTGTTAGCTATGGTGGAAGTTCAATGATAACAAGTTTTATATGTATTGGTTTATTGCTTAATATAAGTGGAAATAGAAAGAAAACAATTTTTATAAAATAAAAGGAGCAAGTAGATGTATTTGCAAGAATTAAAAATAGGAAATATAAAACTAAAAAATAATATATTTTTGGCTCCAATGGCAGGTATAACAGACCTGCCATTTAGAATAATATGTGAGCAATATGAGCCAGGTCTTGTTTTTTCAGAAATGATAAGTTCAAAGGCAATTTTTTACGGAGATGAAAAAACAAAAAAGTTAATGAACTATAAAAATGAAAAAAGGCCAATTGCAACTCAAATTTTTGGTTCAGATGTTGAAGCAATGGCATATAGTGCAAAATATGTATCTGAATTTTCGGAAATAGTAGATATAAATATGGGGTGCCCAGCACCTAAAGTTACAAAAAATGGAGATGGTAGCAAACTTTTATTGGATTTAGAAAAAGCAAAAGAAATAATGGAAGTGGTTGTAAAAAACTCTAAAGTGCCTGTAACTTTGAAGTTTAGAAAAGGCTGGGACAATGAGCATATTGTAGCAACTGAAATTGCAAAAATTGCAGAAAATGCAGGAATATCTGCTATAACCATACATGGGAGAACAAGAGCAGAATATTATTCTGGTAACGTAGATTTAGAAATTATTAAAAAGGTAAAAGAAAGCGTTAATATTCCAGTTATTGGTAATGGAGATATTGTAGACGAAAAAACTGCTTTAAATATGTTTCAAGAAACAGGTTGTGATGGAATAATGATTGGAAGAGCAGCACTTGGAAACCCATGGATATTTGAAAAAATAATACATTATCTTAAAACAGGAGAAAAATTAGAAGAAATAAGCTTAAATAAAAAATATGAAGTTATAAAAAAGCATCTAATGCTTTTAGTTGAAGAAAAAGGAGAAGTTACAGCAGTAAAGGAGTTTAGAAAACATTTAGCAGCATATACTAAAAATATGCCAAATTCTAGTGTTTTTAGAAATAAAATTAATACTATAGAAAATAGAGTGGAACTTGAACAAATTTTAGATGATTATTGGAAAGGGATGGAGAGAGTAAATGTATAGAACTAAAAATTTAGGAGAATTAAGAATTGAAAATGTTGGAGAAGAAGTAGAGCTTGCAGGATGGATTCAAAAAATAAGAAATTTAGGTGGAATGATATTTATAGATTTAAGAGATGAAAATGGAATTACACAAATAGTTATAAATGATGAAGACCTACAAAAACAAGCAAAAGAGCTTGTTAAAGAAAGTTGCATTCAAATAATAGGTAAAGTTACAGAAAGAACAAGCAAAAATCCTAAAATGCTAACAGGGGATATTGAAGTAGTAGCAAATAAAATAAAAGTACTTGGAAAATGTAAAGCAGAACTACCATTTGAAGTAAATTCAGAAGTTGAAGCAAGAGAAGATTTAAGATTAGAATATAGATTTTTAGATTTAAGAAATGAAAAATTACATAATACTATTTTACTTCGTTCTAAAATATTAAAAACTCTTAGAGATAAAATGGATGAACTTGGCTTTTTTGAAATTCAAACACCAATTTTGGCTAATTCTTCTCCTGAAGGAGCAAGGGATTATTTAGTACCAAGTAGATTAAATCCAGGAGAGTTTTATGCACTTCCTCAAGCACCACAACAATTTAAGCAATTGCTTATGGTTTCTGGTTTTAATAAATATTTTCAAATCGCACCATGTTTTAGAGATGAAGACCCAAGAGCAGATAGGGCACCAGGGGAGTTTTATCAATTAGATTTTGAAATGAGTTTTGCAACACAAGAAGATGTATTTAAAGTGGTAGAAGATGTTATACCATATACATTTAAAAAATTTACAAATTGGAAAGTTGATGAAGGACCATTTATACGTATTCCATATAGAGAAGCTATGGAAAAATATGGAATAGATAAACCAGATTTAAGGAATCCATTAATTATCCAAGATGTAACAAAAGTATTTGAAAATATTGAATTCAATGCGTTTAAAAACAAAACAGTAAAAGCAATAGTAGTGCCAGATGGTGCAAAGCAAGGAAGAAAATTCTTTGATAAAATGACAGATTTTGCAACAACAGAAGAAGTTGGAGCAAAAGGATTGGCTTGGACTAAGTTTGAAGAAGATGGCCTAGTACAAGGTGGAATAGCTAAATTTATAACAGATGAAGCAAAAGCAAAATTAGAAAACGAATATGGAGTAAAGGCAGGAGACAGTATATTCTTTATAGCTGATGAATTTAATAAAGCACAAAAAATTGCTGGACTTGTAAGAATAGAACTTGGAAAGAGATTAGATTTATTAGAAAAAGATACATATAGATTTTGTTTTATAGTAGATTTTCCAATGTATGAATTATCGGATGAAGGAACAGTTGATTTCTGTCATAATCCATTTTCAATGCCACAAGGAGGGCTAGAGGCATTAGAATCAAAAGAACCACTAGATATTTTAGCATATCAATTTGATTTAGTATGTAATGGGTATGAAACAATGTCTGGGGCAGTAAGAAACCATAGTCCTGAAATAATGGTTAAAGCCTTTGAAATTGCAGGATACACAGAAGAAGATGTAAAAAGTAGATTTGGAGCGTTATATAATGCGTTCCAATATGGTACACCACCACATGCTGGAGCTGCACCTGGGGTAGATAGGTTGGTAATGTTAATTGCAAATTCAACCAATATAAGAGAAGTTATAGCATTTCCTAAAAATAAAAGAGCAAGAGATTTATTAATGGGAGCACCTTCAAAAGTTTATGAAGAACAATTAAAAGATGTGCATATAAAGTTAGATATTGGTAAAGAGTAAATAAAAAGAAAGGTGGTTTGCTAATGAGAAAAAAACAAAAAAAGAAAAATAAGAATTTTTTTAATGGTATTATTTATTTAATATTAATTGGATTACTGATATATTCAGGAATTAAAATATTTAAATGGAATAAAGAAAATAGCAACAATAATAATATAACAGATAAAATAAATGAAGCTGTGACAGTGGAAAAAAATTCTGAAGGGAAAGAAGATTTTAATATTAATTTTAATACTTTAAAAAAACAAAATGAGGATACTGTTGCATGGATTAAAGTAAATAATACAAATGTAAAATATCCAGTTGTTAAAGCTAAAGATAATAGTTTTTATTTAACACATAGTTTTGATAAAAGTAATAATTCGGCAGGATGGATTTTTGCTGATTATAAGAATAAATTTGATGATACAGATAAAAATATTGTTATTTATGGACATAACAGAAGAGATGGCTCTATGTTTAGTAGTTTAAAAAATGCTTTAAATCCAAATTGGTATAATAATGATTTAAATAGAAACATATTGCTTTACACTGAAAATGAAGAATATAATTATGAGATTTTTTCTATTTACAAAATAGAAAGTGAAGATTATTATATTAAAACAGAGTTTAATGATGAAAATGACTTTGAAGATTTTATTAATACAGTAACTAAAAGAAGTGTTCAAGATTTTGGTGTAAATGTTTCAAAAGATGATTCTATTTTAACATTGTCAACATGCGCAAATAATAATAAATATAGGGTTGTTATACATGCTAAAAAAGTTATTATTGATTAAAAGAAAATATTTACATGTATTTAATATTAGTTTTTTTGTTATGAAAGATAATTCTATGAAAGGCGATATTTCAAAAAATGATTTAATTATAGTAAAAGATATAAAAAAAGATTTAAATGTAAATGATATAATAGTGTATAATTTAAAAGGTAAAATTAAAGTGAACAAAGTTATTAATATATATAATGATTATGCCACGGGGAAAAAAATATATGCAACAAAATCTAATTCGAACCAGTATCCAGATTTAGAACAAATTTCTTTAAATCAAGTAATTGGAAAAAAAGTTTACAAAGTGCCATTAGTTGGTTTAAGTGTTAAATTATTAGAAACGAGACTTGGTTCTTTATGTACATTTATTGTTTTGGTTTTTATGTTTTATAATAATATTTATAAATACAAAAGACAAAAAGAGAGAAATAGAAAGAAGAAAAAAAGAAATGGAAGAATGAAAAATAATTTTAAGTTTATAAAAATAGAAAAAAGTAATAATCTTTAATAAAACACATAAAATTATAAAAAAAGAAAAAGGAGATTAAAGATTATTATGTCATTTATGAAAAAGATTAATAATAAGGCAAAAATAATAACAATGTTATGCCTTACTTTATCAGTTTTTACTTTAACAATAATTGCAAATACAAGAATTACTCAAGAAAAAGAAACTAATGTAGCAACTTTAAGTAATAAAAAAATAGGTTGGGGAATAAAGAGAAATGACAACCATAATCAACCATCTTTAGGAGAAGAAAATAAAAAATTAATAGATAAATATAATGGTATAGCAATGGGCAATAATGAAGACAAGTTTGTTTATTTAACATTTGATTTAGGTTATGAAGCAGGATATACGGCAAAAATTTTAGATGACTTAAACCAAAGAAATGCTAAAGCAACTTTCTTTATCACTGCCCATTATTTGAATTCTGCTCCAGATTTAGTAAAAAGAATGATAGATGAAGGGCATATTGTAGGAAACCATACGGTAAACCATAAAAGTATGCCCGATATATCGGATGACGAGATTAAAACAGAACTAATGACTTTAAATCAAGCATTATATGATAAATTTGGTTATGAAATGAAATATATGAGACCACCTAAAGGAGAATTTAGTGAAAGAACATTAAGCCTTACAGAAAATTTGGGATTTAAAACTGTCATGTGGAGTTTTGCGTATGTAGATTGGATAGAAGAAAAGCAGCCAGCTAGAGAAGAGGCACTAAATAAAATTATATCAAACTTACACAATGGAGAAGTTATGTTATTACATGCAACTTCAAAAACAAATGGTGAAATTATGGGAGATATAGTAAATAATATAAGAAAAGAAGGGTATGAAATTAAAAGTTTAGAAGAATATAGGTAAAAGGAGTTTATATGTATAGGAAAAAAAGATTAAATGATATGCTTGAAATACCTAAAGAAGTTTATAGTAATATTCCTAATTTTATAATAACAGGTTTTGAAGAAATGATTATTGAGAACTATAAGGGAATATTAGAATATGAAGATTTTTATGTAAGAGTAAATACATTTATAGGAATTATAAATATTCATGGAATTAATTTAAAATTAGATAAAATGACAGAAGACAATCTGAAAATTACAGGGAAAATAGAGAAAATAGATATTGAAAGAACAGTAGATGAATAAGTAATTACATGTTGTAATTAATAAAGCCTTTGGAAAGGAATGAAAGCACTATGTACATAAAATTATTACTGAGGCTAATTTTTGGATATGTTAGAATTGAGGTTGAAGGCTATTGGGTTGAAAGATTTATAAATATATGTATAAATAATAATCTGGTAATTTGGAATTTAAAGATGGAAAAAGGAACGAAATTATATTTAAATATTGGAATACAAGATTTTAAATATATTTCAAAAATAGCAAAAAAAACACGATGTAAAGTAAGAATTTTAAAAAAGAGAGGTATACCATTTTTATTAGATAAATATAAAAAAAGAAAGATCTTTGCTATTTTTTTCATTATAATATTAATTTTAATATATATAAGTTCAAGATATGTTTGGAATGTAGAAATTAATGTTGAAGATAATTTGAAAGTAGAAAATATTAGGCAAGATTTAGAAGAAGCTGGGTTAAAAAGAGGAATATTAAAAAAACAAATCAATGCGGTACAAATAATTAATAATTTAAGAATAAAAAGAAACGATTTAGCATGGGTTCGGAATAGATATAAAAGGAACGAACGTAAAAGTTAGTATCGTTAAGGCAGATAAAGCACCAGAAATTATAGATAGCAAGGAATGCTCAAATATTATTGCTACAAAAGCGGGAGTTATTACAAGTATTACTGCACAAAATGGTACTGCAGTAGTACATATGGGAGATAGAGTTGAAAAAGGAGATGTTTTAATTGCAGGATATATGCAAGGAAAATATACAGATACAAGGTATTTGCATGCTTTAGGAGAAGTAAAAGCAACTATAAGTTATGAAAAAACAAAAGAGTTTTCCTATGTAGAAGAAGAATATTATGAAACAGGAAACAAAAATAAAAAATATGAATTAAGTATAGGAGATAAAAACTTTAAGCTATATAAAAAACTTACAAAATTTGAATTTTATAAAACACAAAAAACTGAAAATAATTTAAAATTTGCAAAAAACTTTTATTTACCTATTAAAATTACTAAATTAGAAAATTATGAGCGAATAAAAGAAACTAAAAAATATTCATTAGAAGATTCCATAAAAAAGGCAACTGAACAATTAGAAAAAGAAATGCAAGAAAACATAGAAAACAAAGAAAATATTATTAATAAAAATGTTGTAACAGATCCAAAAGAGAATACTGTGATAGTTAAATTAATATATGAAGTTGAAGAAAATATTGGAGAAGATCAAAGATTTTAATAAAACTATTTACAAAAGATAAAAAAATCTATATAATAAACATAGTTAAAAATAAGGAAAGGGATGAACAAAATTGGCTGATTCAAAATTAATAGTAATAGAAGGAGCACAAGGGGCTGGAAAAACAACAATAACTGATTATATAAGATATTCTTTAAGTTGTACAAATTTATATAGATTAAGTGGAACAAGAGATTCTTCTCCAACGGGTCTAGAAAAATCTATATCTATGTATGAAATATTATTAGATTACATAAAAAAATTAGAAAATACAAGTGTAAATTTATTATTTGATAGAACTTTTTTTACAGAAGAAGTTTATTGTAGATTAGGCAAAAAGCAATATTCGTTTACAGAAGAATATAATAAATTATTAGAAAGGTTTAGCAAGTTAGATTTTGATATTTACTATGTAACATTATATTTGGATGATGAATCAAAGTACGCTGAAAGGCTTGAAAGAAGCGGAAAGGCAGTTTATGAATCATCAAAATTTGGAGTAGAAAATAGTATAACTCAACAAAAAGAATATTTAAAAATGTCAAAAGAAATTGAAAAAAAATACCCTAAAATAAAAGTTATAAATATAAATACAAATAGAGATTTTGAAATTGTTAAAAATGAAATAAGAGAAAAAATTGGATTCTAGAAATAGTAATAAATTCCGTATTAAATTTTAGTTTAATACGGAGTTTATTTTATATTTCAAGGATTTTTTTAGCTCTTTTAATATCATCATTTGTTGCTTCTCTAACACCTTCAAGTTCATATTTAAAACCTAAATCAATCCATTTGAATTTTCCCATTGTATGATATGGTAAAAGTTCCACTCGGTCAACGGTTTTTAGTGAAGAAATAAAACTTTTTAATTTTAACAAATCTTCTTCATTATCGGTGTAACCTGGAATTAAAACTTGCCTAATCCACATATGCTTACCAATGCTACTTAAATACTTTGCAAAAGCAAGTTCTTTTTCATTAGAAAAGCCAACTAAACTTTTGCACTTTTCAGGGTCAATGTGTTTTATATCAAGCAAAAATAAATCTGTTAAATCAATCAATTCTTTTATTTTATTTGTTAAAGAAACCATTCCGAGAAGTATCAATACAAGTATGAATATTTTCTTTTTTTAGTTTTTTAAAAAGTTCTATTAAAAACTCTACTTGTAAAAGAGGTTCACCACCAGTACAAGTTACTCCACCATTTTTAATATAATTTTTATATCTTAAAATTTTTTCAAAAGTATCATCTAAAGATTGATAATTTCCACTATTAATATCCCAAGTATCTCTATTTTGACAGTATTTACATTTAAGATGACAACCCTGCATAAATAAAACATACCTTATTCCTGGACCATCTACAGTACCAAAGGATTCTATTGAGTGAATTTTTGCATAATGTTTTAAATCGTTTTTTTGCTCCATATTAGCCTCCAAATAAATTAATTAGCTATATCCTTTCGTGAATAGTTCTGTTTATAACATCTAATTGTTGTTCTTTTGTTAAATTTGTAAATTTTACCGCATAACCTGAAACACGAATAGTAAGCTGTGGATATTTTTCAGGGTGTTCCATTGCATCTTGTAATAGGCTCCTATCAAATACATTAACATTTATATGATGACCAGTTTGAGAAAAATAACCGTCTAGCATATTAACTAAATTTGTTACTTGCTCATCTGAAGTTTTTCCTAAAGTATTAGGAGTAATAGCAAAAGTAAATGAAATACCATCTTCAGCATTATCAAAAGGTAATTTAGCTATAGAATTCATAACAGCAAGAGCACCATTAACATCTCTTCCATGAAGTGGGTTTGCACCAGGGCCAAAAGGAGCACCTGCTTTTCTACCATCTGGAGTATTTCCAGTAGCTTTACCATAAACAACATTTGATGTAATAGTTAAAATTGAAAGGGTAGGGGTAGAGTGTTTATAAGTTGGATGTTTACGAAGTTTTTTCATAAAGCGTTTTACAATGTCAACAGCAATTTGGTCAACTCTATCATCATCATTTCCAAATTTAGGAAAATCGCCTTCTATTTTATAATCTATAGCAATACCATCACTATCACGAATAACCTTTACCTTTGCATATTTTATTGCTGAAAGAGAGTCTGCTACAACAGAAAGGCCAGCAATTCCACATGCCATTGTTTGGAAAACATCTTTATCATGTAGAGCCATTTCAATGGCTTCATATGAATATTTGTCATGCATATAGTGAATTGCATTAAGTGCTTTTATATATATTTTTGCAACATATTCCATCATTTGATCGTATTTTTCCATAACTTCATCATAGTCTAGATATTCTGAAGTTATTGGGGCAAATTTAGGAGCAACTTGTTTTTTTGTTATTTCATCAATACCACCATTAATTGCATATAATAACGTTTTTGCAAGATTTGCACGAGCACCGAAAAATTGCATTTGTTTTCCTATTTTCATAGGGGAAACACAGCAAGCAATACCATAGTCATCTCCTAAAGTAATTCTCATTAAATCATCATTTTCGTATTGAATTGCAGATGTTTTTATAGAAAGTTCGGTTGCAAATTTTTTAAATCCTTCTGGTAATCTTGTTGACCATAAAATTGTTAAATTTGGTTCTGGAGCAGGACCCAAATTAACCAAAGAATTTAAAAGTCTAAAAGAATTTTTACTAACCAAAGTTCTACCATCTATTCCCATACCACCGATGCTTTCTGTAACCCAAACAGGGTCTCCAGAAAATAATTCATTATATCCAGGAGTACGTAAAAACCTAACAAGTCTTAATTTCATAACAAAATGATCCATTAATTCTTGTGCTTGAACTTCTGTAAGTGTTCCATTTTGTAAATCTCTTTCAATATAAATATCTAAAAATGTTGAAGTTCTTCCTAAACTCATAGCTGCACCATTTTGGTCTTTTATGGCTCCTAAATACCCAAAATATAGCCACTGAATAGCTTCTTTTGCAGTATTTGCTGGCATAGATATATCAAAACCATATTTATTTGCCATAACTTTAAGTTCATTTAATGCTTTTATTTGGTCAGATGTTTCTTCTCTGTGGCGAATTATTTCTTCAGTAAGGGCGTCTACATCTAATGCTTCAAGTTCACGTCTTTTTTCTTCAATTAAGTAGTCTACACCATAAAGAGCAACTCTTCTATAATCGCCAATTATTCTTCCACGTCCATAACCATCAGGTAAACCTGTTAAAAGTTTGTTAGAGCGTGCCAATCTAACATCTGGAGTATAAACATCATAAACACCATCATTATGAGTTTTACGTACAGTATGAAAAATTTTATCTACTTCTGGGTCAACTTCTTTGCCATATGCTTGACAAGATTTTTCAACAATTTTTATGCCACCAAATGGCATTATAGCTCTTTTTAATGGACTATCAGTTTGAAGACCAACAATTTCTTCTAAATCTTTATCAATATATCCTGCTTCGTGACTAGAAACTGTAGATATTGTTTTTGTGTCTATATCCAGAACTCCACCTGGAGCTTCCTTTTCTTTTTTGTAAAGTTCTAAAACTTCCTCCCATAATTTTTTTGTTTTTTCAGTAGGTTCAGTTAAAAAGCTAGAATCTCCAACATAAGGAGCATAATTTCTTTGAATAAAATCTCTAACATTTATTTCATGTTGCCAATCGCCTGAAGCAAATCCTTCCCATGCTTTAAAATTCATTTATTTCACGTCCTTTCTTGTTACAAAATAGTAACATTTTTTTTATTATTTGCATTTTATTTTAAAATATTATACCATAACAAAAAAATATATCAATAAAAAAATTAAAATTAAGTAACAAAAATTTGCAACACATAAAATTAGGAATAATAGAATTTTTTGAAAAAATTCTTGAAAAAAAAAATAAAATTTAGTATAATAAAGAAAGATGCGGGTATAGTTTAGTGGTAGAATCCCATGCTTCCGACCTGGTTGCGCGAGTTCGATTCTCGCTACCCGCTCCATTTGAAATCAACTTACGGATTTAAAAGTTCGTAAGTTTTTATTTATGTAGTTGCACTTTTAATATGAAAATAAAATTTATGTTTAGCCAGCACTGAATTTGTACTCCCGCACAAATTTATATATGGGAAATTCCCATACCCTTAATGTTTAGAATGTAATTTTAAACTAGGAAAATAAAAATAATAAAGTTAAAGTATTGGATGCCTAAAGTATTATTTGGATAAAGTTAAATGTGTTAATTATTGCATTTTGAAATGAACTCATTAAACAATTTATTTGGAAATTCATCTTCTAGCATTAATTCTGGATGCCATTTTATTCCCATTATAAATTTTTTATTATCTAATTCAAAACATTCTACTAAATCATCATATGATACAGCTGATATTTTGGCATACTTTTCAACATTTTCTTTAGGTGCTATCATGCTATGAATACTATTTACACGGTATTCTTCTTTATTTATTAAATTGTATAATTTTGTTCCTTTAATTATAGATATTTCATGCCTGTAATTTTTGTCATATATATCGTGACTTTTTGTTTTGTCTTCAATTACATCTGTGCCCAATGCTCTTAAAATATTATTAAACCCCGCGCAAATTCCAATAAGTGGTTTATCTAATTCAATAATTCTTTTTGCCATTTCTATTTCATAATTTGCACTACATAAGCCACCTTGTAATATAAATCCATCACATAAATCTATTTGTCTGTATAATTCATTTTTTTGTTCAGCGCTTAAAATCGTATTGTCTTTAATATCATTATCATTAAATTTTAAAGTTTCTTCTGTTGGTAACAGCATTATCGCTGTTCCACCATTTCTCACAATTAAATATCTTATTTCATCAACCTCATCAATCCTGTGCCAAATATCTTCTTCATATTGTGGTTGAACTTTCCCTATTATTCCAATAATTGGTTTTCTCATTTCATCGTCCTCCTAAAAAAATTTTTTATCTATTTTTTTATATTTTCTAGATTTCACTAATGTCATTATCTCTATACACCATTATTTATTAGTATTATCTATCAAATTTTTCATTTCTTTAAGTTTTGTTTCTAATAATTTTTTATCAATTAATTTTAACTTATATTCAGAAATCATAGTTTGAGACATATTTTTACTAATTGAATATTCAACAACATCATCATCTTTAGAACTACATAATATAACTCCCACACTTGGATTCTCTTGTTCTTTTTTCACATCTCTATCTAGGGCTTCTAAATATAAATTCATTTTTCCTAAATATTCTGCTTTAAATTCTCCTAACTTTAATTCAAATGCTACCAAACAAGATAATTCTCTGTTATAGAATAATAAGTCAATAAAGAAATTATGATTTCCAACTTGAACTCTATATTCACCTCCGATAAAAGTGAAGTCTTTACCAACTTCTAATATAAAATCTTTTAAGTTCTTGATAATTGCATTTTTTAAATCTTTTTTAGAAAATTCATTTGTTAAATCTAAAAATTCTAAACTATAAGTATCTAAAATTTTAGTGTTTGGATAATCATCCTCATCTACAGTTTTATTTACTGTTGGTAATTGTTTTCCATCTGAAAGCATATATCTTTCATAATATGCTGATGATATTTGTCTATCTAATTCTCTTTTTGAATAATTATTTTTAATAGACAATTTTAAATAAAAATGTCTTTCTTCTTTGTTTTTAGCTCCACTTAATATAAGTAAATTGTTTGTCCAAGACAATTGCGTCACCAGTGGTGTCGCAATCTCATCATCTTTATAAGTACTATAAAATTGAATCATACGTTCTATATTTCTTTTAGTAAAACCCTTTATGTTAGGATAATTATTTTTCATAAAATCTGAGGCTTTTGTTGTTATTTTATCACCATAATTACTATTTTCTTTTAGTTCATATAGAAATTTACCAACTTCTAAATACAATAAAATCTTACAATTGATGTAAAACAAAAAGGATAGAAAAAAGTGATTCAAGTAGTATAATTGAATTATCAAAAAATCAAAATTATACGAAAGGACTTGAATAACTTATGAATAATAGTATAGCACAAAAAAATGAAAAAGGAAATAAAAATATAAAAAGATATTTACCTCATGTGCATATGTTTCACATCATTGACACATATACAATAGAAAATAAAAAATTTAAAAATAACTATTGACAAATTAAAAAAATTATAATATAATACAAATGTTGTAAGAAAAACCAGTTAAATGCAGATGTGGCGGAACTGGTAGACGCACAGGACTTAAAATCCTGCGGTTGAATAAACCGTGCCGGTTCGATTCCGGCCATCTGCACCAAATATCAAAAACCTTATAAGTATTGAAATATCAATATTTTATAAGGTTTATTTTTGGTAAATTAATGCAATACTAATGCAGTACACTTTTTAATTTAATTTTTCTTGCATAAAATCATATGAAATAGAAGTATAAATATTATTTGTTATTGTACTTTCTTCAACATGTCCAACTAAATTTTGAATTACCTTAGGAAATAAACCATTTTCAACGCATCTAGTTATAAGAGTATGTCTTAATCTGTGAGAATGAAGTGAAGAAGAATATATATTTTTATTTATTCTATGTAAATAAGAGTTTATTTCTATTTTTATAAATAGTTAGAAATGTATTTTTTAAGACAGATTACCTAAATAGCGAGTTTGGTAATTTGTTCTTTTTTTGTATCTTTTGTATCTAATGCAAGTTTATTTTTAATTACATTTGCAGATACCTTTTTATTTTCTATATCTGCATGGGCATACCTTAGCGTAGTTTGGAAATTAGTTTGATAACAATTGACCTAAAATAGATTTTGTGATATATATAGAATAGAAGTTTTTGTAAGGAAATATAATAAGTTGGTAAACACTAGATTATTAGACAATAAAACAGCTTAAAATTAAAACTTTATAAGATTTAATTTTTAGGAGAATTTATGAGTAAAGAAGAAATATTAGATTATGTATATAGAAATGGTAAAATTCCAGAAGAAGCAAAAAAATATTTAGATGATATAGATTTTGTTATACAAATGTTAGAAAAAGAATCTTCAATAATGATGGATTTACCGCTAGATATTCAAAAAAAAGTATTATTAAAAGACAGTAAATATATAAAAGATGCGTATGATGTTGCAAAACTTCTGGAAGATGAAGAATATGCAAAGAAATTAATTGATAAAGATAATGATATTTTGTTAAGTTTACGAGGCATATCTATAAAAAATGATTATATTAATGATTTAATAATATCATATATTAAAGGAGATAAGGAGCCAGAACCAGGATCAAAATTATATAAAAGAATATCAATAGATCCTCTGATTCTATACTCACTTGGAACAATAGAGGTACAGCAAAATCTTGATATTATAGAATATATGTTAGATATAGATATAGATTATTTATCGTGTATAAAAAACAAGGAATTTATTGAAAATAGGGATGCATATTTAATAAAGTATTTAATAAAACAGCCATGGAGATTTGAAGAGTATTTTGATGAGATAAAAGATATTATGACTCCTGAACTTGTTAAAAGAGTATTGAAATATAATTTTCAAAATTATAGATTAATAGATAGAGATAATCCATTGATGAAACAATTTTATAAATCTTTGGACAGGATAAAAGAAATTAGACCAGAATTAAGCATGGATAATCCAAATTTAAGATATGAATTACTTATGGATAAAAATTTTGTAAATATGGATGTCAACATTATAAATAGTTTATTAGAATACAATACTGGAAATGTTGACAAAATCATTCAAATAAGTAACGATGGAAATTTAGATTATTTAATAAAATTTATAGAACAATATAATAGGTTATATGGAAACAATTTAGAGAATATTCAAAATGCTATTACATTATTTGAAAAAGTACGAAAATTATTGGTAAACACAAATAATTTTGAAGGAATTGAAATAGATAAATCAAAATTAAAAACAATAATATCAACAAATAATAAATATAATATTAATACACTAAGTGATTTACAAAATTATGATATAAAAGTAAGACAATATTTTTTGAATAAAATTAATCAATCAGATTCTTTAGAAGATATTAGGCAAATATATATGGAAATGATTTTTAATTCTTCTATTGATAATTTTGAAAGGTTTTATAGAGAATACTGCAATAGTAATATAGATGAATTACAAAGATATATAAAAGAAAAGAATATAGATAGCCCTATTATCGAAGAAATCAAAAAGAGATACGAATTATATAATCAAACAAAAAATATCCAAGATGTAAATGAATTGAAATCATTTTTGGAAAATATTCCACTAACAATTTGTGATATTGAAGAAGCAAAACAAGAAATATCTAAAATATATTCTCAAGCATATAAAGATGAAATGATAGATTTAAAAGACGATGCTTTAGAACGTTCTGAATATAAAGGTGTTGATTTAATAAAGCTAAATGGACAAAGTTTTAATATATGCATACATAGAATATTTAATTTTGATTTTGATATGAATAGCATAACAAATGAAATTATTAGTAATCCAGAACAATGGAATTTAATAGAAGGAAGTAGCACTATTTCAACTACACTTATTACTGATAAAAAGATAGCTGCATTATTTAGACCATTAAGGACAGGCTCTGATACTCCAATGATTTTGCTGGATACAGAAGAAAAAGAATATGTAGAATATGTAAAGAAAAAAGCTACACAAATATATGAAGGAGAAGGATTAAATGAAATAGATAATAATGCTGTTTTTTATGGATTTACTCAAATCTTTAAAAATGGAATAATAAAAATGGATTCAACAGACATGATGATTGAACATGGAAAAGGGCATTTGAAAATTAATAGTAGTAATTGCCGAATGAGATCTTCTGATGATTTAGCATATTGGACATCACCAAATTATTGGAATGAACTTGCACAAAAGAGAAAAGAAACAGATATAGATAATGCAGATAAATTAAGAAGTCAAAATGGAACAGACAGAATGTTTCCGTCATGTATTGTATGTTTTGATGGAAATATAAATGATAACTCTTTATTAGCAGCAAGGACACATAAAATTCCTATTTTAATGATAAATAGACAACAATATTTAGATATAAATAAACAGAAATTAGAAATGGCTAAACTAGAGTTTTCAAGTACTCTATCCCAGGAAGCAATGAAAGAAATTTTTTATAGACAACCATACTATAAAATAGTACAAGAATTCCCAAATATGTTGAATATTATAAAAAATCATCAAGAAGTATCTGATGAAAATAAAAGGTTGAGTTTAGAATATTTAGCATATTTAGGACAACATTTTATTGAACAATCTACTAGTGGATATATAATTATTGATGTACCTGTTGAAGAATATAATAAAAAAATTCAAGAATATATTCAAATTATAGATTTAGAATTACAAGAAGATAAAGCTTCTTTAGTAACAATAGAAGATATGCAAAATGCTTATAAAGAAATTTCTGCAATAGATAGAAAGAAAAGATATGAACAATTAAAAAATGACATTAGAACAGCTCAATCAAAGGAAAGTGAGAAAAATATATATGAATAATATAGATTCTGAAATATACACAGATATTAGTATTATAATTAGTATGATGCCAGTAGAAATGAAAAATAAAATTAATAATGATTTTATTAATTTTATTGAAAATAATAAATCAGAAAATTATATATCAAATATAAATCCTAAAATACCTATAAAAAAACAAAATATTAGGAAAGAAACAAAAGAAATGATGGGAATTATTTATAGAGATTATTTATGTAGCAATGAACGAAGAAAAGAATTAATTGAAAAAGAAAATCATGAAATAAAAAAATATGAAGAAATCATCAGAGAAAAATATAACATAGATAATTTATTCAAAAGCAGAGCTACAAAAGTAGAAACATTAGAAAATCCCGTTACTATGGTAGAATATAAAGAATCGATTTTTACAAAAATTAAAAATTGGTTTATACGGATTTTTAAATAAATAATATATATGAAGGCAGGTTAAATCTTGCCTTTTACATTTCTAAATCCCATTCTTTTTTCAATATCTTCTTTTAATACATTCAATTATTTTAATCTAATTGTCAGAAAGTAATATTTGTGATTTATCTTTCATCTCTTTTGAGTTTGTTGATTCATCAATAGTATTATTTATTGTTTTTAGCATAAATTCCATTTAAGTTTTATAAAAGCGTAAATATGAACAAGAAGAAAAAATTTATTGAAGGAATTGATTATGCCATCACAATTAGAAAACGAAAAAAATTTACTAATACAAAAAAAATAACTTTTTTTGTATTTTTTCTTGATATTTTTTTGATTGTATTGTATGATAGAATAGTAAAAAAAAGAATGATATAATTTGAGGGGGAGACTAAATGAAAAGAAATATTATAGTAGCTATAGTAACAATTGTATTAAGTATTGTAATCCTATTTTTTGGAAATCAAGTCAATGCAGCAGATAGTAAGGTTATTAGTAATGAGACAGAAAGTCAATTAGTACAATTAAAAGAGAGAGAATTAAGTTCGGTAAAAGATTATGAAGAAGCATATGGCTCTAAATCATATGGCTTTACGGCATATGTTTTACATAAAGTACAAATATATAGTATACCATTTTGTTTCTTAGGTATTGTTGTTGGAGCAATATGTGATTATGTAATTGGTATTAGGCATATAGAAACAAAGGAAAAGGGACTAGCTTTAATGATTACATTTATTACTTTGGGAGTAATATGTCAAATATTACCACTTGTGTTTACTATAGTTGTAAAATTCGGAAGGGAGTAAAAACAAATGAAAGTTTTATTTGCAGTAAATGACGAAAACATTTCAACATCTATTGTAAAAAAATATCAAAAAAAATATAAGGAGATAATATCATATAAAAATGTTTATTATTTTAATGCAATATTAAAGGAACTACAAAGGAATAAGAATTATGATAGAATTGTAATTAGCGAAGATTTAGAAGAATTTACAAGTTCTAGCTATGATCAAAAAGATAAATTTATTTTTGATAGATTAGATAATATTAGTGACGAAGCATTAGATGTAAATGGAGATGATATTCCAATTATTTTAATTTGTTCAGAAAGAAGAAAAAAGGCAGAAGAATTTTTGAATAAATTATTTGGAATTGGTATATATAACGCTATTGTTGGAGATGACAGAAGCACAAATGAAGTATGCAGATTAATAAATAAACCACGTTCAAAAAAAGAGGCAAAAAAATATTATGGAATAGATTCTGATGACACAATATATGATCCAGTAAACGAAAATGAAGTTAGTGAAATAGAATTACAAAACATTTTAAATCACTTCAAAAGACTAGGAACAAATGAATCAAAATATGTAGAAAGTTTTAGAAACATTGTTTCACAATACAATGAGAGGCAACTTAATACGGTAATTAGAGTACTACCAGAATATGTAAGAGAGGTTTTAGAAGAAAAATCTCCAGAGTATCAAAAACTTGTATTTCCTGGTGGTGTAGTACCAGATAAAGTAAAGAGAAGAAGTGTGCAAAGAGCAAGAAATCCCAAAGGTTCTAAAGGAGGCACTAGTGAAAAATTATTAAATGCAGATAAAAATAAGGCAAAATTAACCAAACCAGTAGTAGTTCCTGCTAATATTGAAAAAAGTTTATATAAAAAGACTGATTCAAAAGCAAATTTAAATATTGATTTGGATGAACTTGAAGATGATGATGAATTTGAGGTTCCAGAGGAAGTTATAGAGAAGAAAACAAAGAGAAGAGGCAGACCTAAAAAGAGTGAAGTTATAGAGGAAGTAGAAGAAGTAGAAGAGCCAAAAACCAAAAGAAGAGGTAGACCTAAAAAAGAAGAAATAAAGGAAGAACCAGAAAAGAAAGTAACAAAAAGGAAAGTTACTAAAAAAGAACCAGAAGTAGAAGATATGTTACCAGGTTTTGATGATGAAGATGATGATTTAGACTATGATGAAGACCAAAAAGATGTAGTAACTAATAACAATAATGTAAGTGCTACAGTATTGCCTGGATTTGATGAAACAGAAGATGATTATGATGACGATGATGATTATCAATTTGATGATATTGATAAAGACGAAGATGATAATGTTAATATTTCAGAGGAAAGCCAACAAAATTATAGAGATGACTTAAATACAAATGTTATGCAATCAAGACCACAAGAATATGATAATATATATACAAATGAAACAACAATGAAAAAATTTAATAATGTATTTGATGATGACGAATTTGACAGTTTATTAGCAGGAGATAAAAAAGTAGTATCATTTCTTGGAACAAGTAAAAATGGAGTATCATTTATAATAAATAATATAGCACAAATTTTATCTTCAATAGGTATAAATACAGCAATATTTGACGCAACACAAAACAAAAGTGATTATTATATATATACTAAAAATGACGAAGGATTAAGAAAGGTTGCTGTTAATTCTTTAGACAATTTAATAAATGGAAATGCAGAGGGTATAAGGGTAAATAACAATTTAACAGTTTATACAAATATTCCAAGTCAGAATGAGGCAATGAAAAATTCTTTTCCAATATTAGAGACTTTAGTAAAAAACCATACTTTAGTTTTAATTGATTGCGATTTTGAAACACCAATGGAATATATAGAAAAATCTCAAGAAATATATTTGATTCAGTCAATGGATGTACTTACAATACAGCCTCTAACAGCTTTCTTAAGAGAGTTAAAAGTAAGAAATATGTTAGATGAACGAAAGTTAAGAGTCGTTTTAAATAAAGTTTTAAGGTTAAGAGGAGTAAGTTCAAAAAACATATTAGGTGGAATGTCTAATTATAATGATCCAGAAATGTCATTTATGACAGAACTTTTTGATAGAAATTCTATTAAAGTTGTTTCACAGATACCGTTTGACGAGGATGTTTACATTAGGTATTTAGATAGCTTAATAGAATGTGAAATAAAACTTAATGGATATCCAAAAGAATTTAGACAAAGATTAAATAGTTTAGCAGAAGCAGTTTATCCGTTATTACCAAATAAAACAGGATATAAAGGAAATAAAAGAACATCAAATCAAGGACAATATTCTAGTTCATTCTCATCTAGTATGAATGACACTTTAAATAATATGAAGAGAAGATATTAATTATAATAAAAATGGAGAAAATGGAGGGACGAACTTTGCTAATAGGATTAATTATATTATTAGTTTGTATAATAATAGGTTTAGTAATTTACAATATGTCTATACATAACAAAATACAAGCATTTAAGACTCAAAGTAGAAGATTTCAAAGTTTGAATATACTGCAGGATTTTATGAATATTGTTGGAAATGACATGCCAGTGGAAAAGAAGATTAAAGCTATAAATGAAGTAATAGTAGATAAATATCAAGTTAAATATTCTACAATTGTTGTTTTTGATGGTACAGATTATGTTATTAAAGCAACTAATGTAAATGAAAGACATTGGAAGGCTTTAAGTAGATTGCATGAGGTTGAAATTTTTAAAGATAGTATAACAACAGCTAGTCCAAAATATATTACTGTAAATAATGATAATGAAAAACTTCCATATCAAGAAAATGAATTTGATAGAGCAAAATCTGCAATATTTTTTCCACTTTATATAGATAATGTATATATAGGATATTGGATAATTGAAAGCAGTATGCCACACGATTTTGATAATATAGATACAACTATATTCGAAACAGTAAAAGAAAATATTATTACAGTTTTAAAAACTATGGATTACCAAAAAACACTAGAAAGTATAGTAAGAAAAGACCTATTTACAGGGCTAAATTCAGCAGAATATCTATATGGAGAAGGAAAGAAGATAATAGACCAATATACAACTTCTGCTATATGTATGTTTAGAATTTTGAATATTGAAGAAATAAATAAAGTATCTAGGGAATTAGGAAATAAAGTAATAACAAAAGTTAGCGAAAATATTAAAGAAAGTATATCAAAAACATATATTTTTGTAAGGTATATGGGACCAAAGTTTGTTATTGTATTCTCTGGAGTTGAAGCAAGTAATGTTGCGGATTTTATAAATGAAATAAAAGACAATGTTGAAAATTTAAAAATATCTTTAAATGACAATATTCAAGAAGAAGAGCAAGAAGGTTCAAATAAGAAAAAAGGTTCTAAACGAAAGAAAAAAAGAGAAGATGTAGTTGTAAGTCCTGCATTAAATTTTGCGGTTGCAACATATTATAAAGGGACAGGCATTGAAGAAGTTTTGAAAAAAATGGAAAAATATTTAGATGAAGCTTCAAAAGAAGAAAGTAAAATTAATAACATATAAGGAGGTTAATGATGGATTTTGATAAAACAATGTTTTTTAAAGTAGAAAAAAATCAAGAAATTGACAGTAAAAGAATTTTAAAAGATGTATATGAGGCATTAGTTGAGAAAGGATATAATCCAATAAATCAAATTGTTGGGTATATATTATCTGGAGATCCAACATATATAACAAGCCATAATGATGCTAGAAATAAAATTAGATGTATTGAAAGAGATGAACTTTTAGAAAAATTAGTTAAATATTATATAGGAATTGATGAAAAATAAATATTTAGTAACAACTATATAAAGAAATGGATTTTTAAATGAAAATTTTAGGTATAGATTATGGAGAATCAAGAACAGGGTTTGCAATAACAGATGGATTGAATATTACTGTTCAAGGACTAGAAACTGTTTATAATAATGGAAGCGATAAGATAATATTAAAAAAAATTGATGAATTGCTAGAAAAATATGAGATAGATACAATAGTTATTGGAATGCCATATAACATGGATGGTACGATTTCTAAAAGGGCAGAAATTACAGAAAAGTTTATACATAAACTTAAATGTAGATATAATAAAATAAAAATTGAATTTATAGATGAAAGACTTACAACTGTTGCTGCTCATAAAACGATGAATTTTTTGAACATAAATAAGCATAAAAAAAGAGATTTAGTAGATACTATTGCTGCGGTATATATTTTAGAAACATATTTAAACAAGAAAAATGCAAAACCTTAAATTAGTGTTAATTATGCAGATTCTAAGTTTTATTAGTAATTTGCTTATTAAAATATATTATAAAAATTGAAAGGAGAAAAAAATGGACGAAAATTTAGATTTTGGAGGAGAAGAATTAGATAACATAATCATATTAAATGATGAAAATGGAAACGAAGTTAAATTTGAATTTTTGGATTTAATTGATTTTGAAAATGAACAATATGTAGTATTATTACCAATACAAGAAGAAGGCGAAGAAGATGATGGAGAAGTAGTAATATTAAAACTAGAAGATACAGACGAAGAATCAGATGAAGAATCTTATGTTAGTGTTGAAGACGAAGATACTTTAATGCAAGTATTCAATATTTTTAAAGATAAGTTTAAAGATGATTTTGATTTTGTTGATGATGAATAATTTTAGCTTTATCACACTAAATAATGAACTTTAAATGGCTTTTGGCGACATTATTTGGTCGCCTAATTTTTTTTGAAAGGAAAGTGATTAAAGATGAAAAATTTATCTACTTGGTTATTGGTAATGTTTATGATTATGTTTTGGGTATTTAGAATAATTGTTGCATTTACAGCACAGTATGGTAAAGATTTTGGAGGATTTATTGCATTTAATTTTACAGAAGAAGTAATATTGTTATTTGTAGCAATATTAAGTTTTATATTTGTTGTTAGAAGAAAATTAATAGGTGGAATATTATATTTAGGTGGATATGGATATTATTTTGGAAAATATTTATTATTTACAGTGCTTCCTGCATATGGAGAAGGAGGCTTGAGTGTTAGTATGGCACAAAATGCAATGGTTGCTGCACTAGGAATTATTATAGCTTTTTGTGTTATGTTTGATTTATTAGTGGCTAGAGCTAGAAGAAGAACACCAAGCGATAGGAAAACAGATTGGTTTTTCCAAAACAAAGAATTTGATAGGAAACTTGATGAAAGAGCAGATAAAAATCAATATAGAAATTATTAAAAAACAACATATCATTTTTGTGCTATAGTTCAGTGATAAAATTATATTGAGTTAGATTAAAAATAATAGATTGTTTTTAAACTTTTAATTTGATTTACTCAATTTTTTCTATTTACTGAACTGTTTTTTATATTATTTTTGGTTAAAATAAATTGACATAATCCAAAAAATGGTATATACTTATAAAGTGTAATTAATTTACAATTTATAAAGAGGAGTGGTTTTATGATAAAAAGTAAAATGTATATTTTTATTATAACATTTATTTTATGTGTTTTTTGTTTTAATTCAATTAATACATATGCAACAGAAGGAAAGACGACCTATGATATTACTATTAATAGGGGACCAAGGATTTCATTTGATTTAACAGATTCGAAGAATGTCATTATAAATGTAAAAGATAGTCAGGGTGTTAAATCAGTAAAAGTTGAACAGTATTCAAATTCTAAATGGAAAAACATTACTTCAAAAATATTAGTTTCAAAAGATAAAAAACAGATATATATACCATCAAAAATGATAAATAATAAAATAACTTTAAAAATAACAACTATAAATAATTCAAGTAAAAATAATTATTCTAAAGATGTAGTTGATATTAAAAAATTGAGTAATATGAATGAGAAAGGTTATTATTATTCAGTTAATGCATCGCCAAGGATAGATTTTATTTCTACAGAGTGCAAAAATAAAAAAAGTATTAATTCATTAATAATTAAAGCAAAAGATGGAAGTGGAATAAAAGGCTATATCATCGAAGATTTAAATAACAAAAATAAGAAGTATAAATATAACATTTCTAATAAATCAAAAGAATGTTATCTAACATTTTCATTAAAAAAATTGAAAGTAAAGAATTCAAAATATTATATAGTAATTAATGTTATAGATAATTCTAATAATACTCACACAGAAAAAATAAGATTTTATATTAAATCTGGAGCAGAGCAGGATTCTGTAAAATATATTGCACATAGAGGTGCAAGATCATTAGCTCCTGAAAATAGTACTAAATCATTTGAACTAGCAGGAAAGAATGGCGCTTTTGGTATTGAAACTGATATACAAGCTACATCAGATGGTGAATTGGTTTGCATGCATGATGCAACTTTAGATAGAACAACTAATGGAAAAGGAAAAGTTAGTAGTAAATCATTAAAAAGTATTAGAGAATTAAGAATCGATACAGGAAATAATATAAAAAAATATAATAATCTTAAAGTACCAACATTTTATGAGTATTTAGAAATTTGTAAAAAATATAATTGCTATGCAATTGTAGAATTAAAAACAACCTTAACACAAAAATATGTAAAAAATGCGGTTGATATTATTAAAAAAGAAAATATGCAAGATAAATGTATAATTATTACATTTGATGCAAAGGCACTTGAAACAATTAGAGCAGAAGATGAATCTATTAAAATAGGTTATTTAGTGAAAAATGTTTCGAAAAGTAATATAGATAAAGCAATTAGTTTGAAAAATTGTGCAATATGTCCGAAAGATATTTCAAAGAGTTTAACAGATTATGCTCATCGAAATGGAGTAGAAGTAAATATATGGACAATTGATACATATGTACAAAAAGCAAAATTACAAGATATTGGAGTTGACTATATAACAACTAATATTATAAATATGTAAAAAAATATCCTCTTACTAAAAAAGTGAGGGGATATTTTTTGAAATTAATTTACAATCTCTAATTAGATTACATCTTAAGGTATTCACCTAGGCAATAAGACATTTGAAAAGATGTTTTACATAAAATTTGCATTTTTTGGAAAAATGTGGTATAATGTAATTGCATAAGAAAAATTTAGCCAGGAGGTGGTTAAAATGAAGGGATTAGTAATAGTTGTGTATATATTAGTTTTAGTAATATTTGCTTTGGTAAGCTATGCAGTAATGCAGTTAAAATTAGCTGGAATAAAAGTAAAAGATTTTTGGAGTTTTGTAGAAGCTAACCAAACATTAGATAGATTATATGAATTCTCTAAAAAATATGAGAAGTTAAGTTTGCAAGATCAGCTTATTTATTTAAAAGAGGCAGAAGAAATGTTTAAAGCTTTTGATAAAGTACCAAATGCTTTATGGGAAGATGAATATGACAAATATAATTTAGTTTTAAATAGATATAGAGACATAAAAGTAATGAGATGGTCTTCAAATAATTAAATTTGTTTAACATAATAAATTCCTAAAAACATAGATTAAAGCGAGCGAGAGCTCGCTTTTTGTTGTGCGACAGGCATGTAGTTTAGTTAATCGGTGAAAGTCTGTATTGGAAGTATATATTTTAAGCCAATTAGAGAAGAATAAGTTATTGTGAGATAGAAGCGTGTATTAAAGTTTTGACTTGATGTATAAAAATAATTTTTTTGAATATAAATATAGTAAGTTAAGTGAATAATAGACTTTGAAAGAGAAAGGGTATGATTAAGTATGATTTTTTTTAAAAGTAATAATACAATTACAAGTATTATTAAAGGAGTTATAATCGCTTTTTTGTTTACAATATTTGCTTTAATTATTTTTTCAATATTACTTGTTTATACAAATATTTCAGAACAAACCATTGCACCAGTTATTATTACAGTAACAGGAATTAGCATATTAATGGGGAGTTCAATAGCAACACGAAAGCTAAAAAATAATGGTTTACTAAATGGAGCCACTATAGGTTTTATATATATGATGATTTTATATTTAATATCTAGTACTGCAAATTCTGACTTTTCTATCACATTTTTGACTATAATAATTTTACTTGCAGGAATTATTGGTGGAATAATAGGAGGCGTAATAGGAGTAAATACTTAAAAAGAAAGGCGAATGCCTCTCTTTTTATTTTTGATTTTCTTTCATTGCAATTTGTATACGTCTTTGAGCTTCTTTTTTTGCAATTTCTTGACGTTTGTCATACAGTTTTTTACCTTTTCCAATACCAAGTTCGATTTTAACAAAACTTCCTTTAAAATACATAGAAATAGGAATTAAAGAATACCCATCTGTTTTTATTTTGCCAATAAGTTTACGAATTTCAGATTTGTTAAGCAAAAGTTTTCTATCTCTTAAAGGGTCTTTATTATAAATGTTTCCAAATTCATAAGGGCTAATATGCATGCCAATTATAAAACACTCGCCATTTTTTATCTTGGCAAAACAATCTTTTAAATTTACTTTTCCCTTTCTAATAGATTTTATTTCTGTACCTGTAAGAACAATACCACATTCTATAGTATCAGTTATATTAAAATTATGATAGGCATTAGGATTTTTAGCTATTAATTTTATATTTGACATTAAATCATTCCTCTCATTAAAATAAATTTTATGAGTAGATTATAGCATTTAATAGCCCAAAAGTCAAAAACTATTCGTCATCATCATTATAATGATTTTGGTTACTTACTGTTGCTGAATAATAGTATACTAAAGCAATAATTGCAATGGCTACAATTGCTAAAATAAGCCAAATCCATGTTGTTGAATTCATGTTTAAAAATCCATTATTATTTGCAGTAGTTGATGTTCTTCTAGCAGTGTAATTACTATTTGTTTTTGAGGTTGCATTATTTGTATTCATGTGATTTTTTGAAGCATCATTTTCCATAGCTCCTGTTGCATTTTTAGATGTATTAGAAACATCTTTAGCAGCATTTTCTACTGTATTTTCGGCACTACCAACAACATTTCTTATTCCATTTGCAGCGTTTTCCAACATAGAGTTGTTATCTGCTGCAAATACATAGCTAAATGAAAAAGCAATTATCAAAGTAAATAAAATTAAACCGAGAAAAATTTTTTTCATTTTTTAATATTTTCCTTTCTTTAGATGAATAGTAAGAATAAAAAATAAAAATTTTTAATTTTTAATATTCATCTTAAAAAATTCAGTTTATAATTAAACCTAAAATTAGTATAAATTTTTTTTTTCAAAATATACTATGAAAAAATTTGAAAAAAAAGTGCCCAAAATGGCACTTGAAATTTATTTACTTAATCTAATTAAAATTGCTATTGCGAAAAATATTAATAATACACCAATAACAATTAATGCAATACTTATAAGGTTTGTAATTGTAGAAGTATTTGAACTTGAAACATTAGAAACACTATTTATTGTTGTTGATGTTGCAGATTTTGACGAAGTGTTTGTTGTAGTTGTGTTACTATTTTTAGAACTATTTGATGATGTGTTGTTTGTTTCAGAAGTTGAAGAGCTAGATGAGTTAGAGTTAGAATTTGATGTTAAATTTTCATCTATGGCACTACAATAACTGAAAGAAAATAGTACTAAAAGTATAAATATTATTAAAATTTTATTTAATTTTGACATATAAAAAATACCTCCTAATTGTTTTATTATGAAAAGAAAAAATATTTCTTTTACAAAATAACTTTGTCATTAGATTTATAACACTAATATAATAACATATATTGGTATTATTTGTCTATATTTTTTAAAAAAAATTTACAATTATTACATAACAAAATAATCAACATAGGGTAACATAAAACTACAAAAAACATATAATATAACAAAAGTGTTGGGAGAAAAGGGTGTGATTAAAATGAAATGTGTATTTAAAAAAACAATAGGTGTTTGCTTAATTGGTTTAGGTATAGGAATTTTAATGGTTCTTTTTCTTCCAATAACAGGTTGGTTAATATTAATAGGTCTTGCTGTTACAGCCATAGGATTTATATGGCTGGCTTGCTAAAAAATGGGTACATAATTTATTTTTGTTTAAATTGTACCTTTTAAAGAAAGGGATGTGATTAAAATGAAGATAGTTGTAAAGAAAGTTCCAAAAGCATTTAGAGGAATTGTAAAATTTATTTTTAGAATAAAAGATTAAGTTTACACATGTTTCACACTATTTGATGTAAGATAATATTTTTTTTTAAAACTATTGACAATTATTAAAAATAGATTTATATTATAAATGTAAGTCAAATGAAAAATAAAAAGTATACATTTAGAAAGGAAAGTGATAATATATGGAGTATTTAGAAAAAGTATTAAAGAAAACAGGTTTAAGCTCTTTACTTATATCAATTATTTTTGCAATTCTTGGAATAGTTTTAATTAAAAATCCAGATGAAACTGTAAAGTTTATTTCATATATTTTGGGAATTACTTTTATGATGGTTGGGCTATATAAGATTATAATTTATTTAAGAAACAAAGATAAATTTGATTTTTATAATTACGATATGACTTTTGGAATAATTGCCATAATACTTGGAGTAGTAACAATTGTGTATAGTAAACAAATAGGAGCATTATTTAGAATTTTAATAGGGTTATGGATTGTGTATAGTTCTATTATTAGAATTGATTTAGCATATAAGTTAAAATTAGCAAACTTAAATGTATGGATATATAGCTTTATTCTTGCAATAGCAATGCTTTTATGTGGTATGTTTATAATATTTAATTCAGGAGTAATAATTATGACTATAGGAATTGTAATTTTAGTATACTCTGTTTTAGATATTGCAGAAAATTTGATTTTCTTAAAAAATGTTTCTAATTTATCAAAATAAAAAGGTCTATGTTTTATATAGGCTTTTTTTTTGGCTCTAAAAAAATAGGTATAAATTTAAAAGACAAGCATATAGTTAAATAGAAAAAATACGAAGGAGAGGATAATTATGTGGCAAACTATAAAAAAGGAAGATGTTTTAAGAGAATTTGGAACAAATTCAAAAAATGGACTTACTGAAGAAGAAGTAAAAAAAAGACAAAATAAGTATGGAAAAAACAGGCTAAAAGATAAGCCAAAAGAAAATATTTTTGTTAAGTTTATCAAACAATTTAATGATTTTATGATAATTATCTTAATAATTGCTTCAATCGTTTCGGCTGTAATTTCTACTTTACAAGGACAAAATGATTATATTGATTCAATTATTATTATTGGTATTGTAATTTTGAATGCTTTGATGGGTGTAATTCAAGAAGCAAAAGCAGAAAAATCTATAGAGGCTTTGAAAAAAATGACACCACCTCATGCAAAAGTTGTAAGAAATAGGCACACAAAAGAAGTGCTTGCAGAAGATTTAGTTCCAGGGGATATAATAATTTTAGAAGCGGGAAATTATGTTCCAGCAGATTCTAGGCTAATAGAATGCTTTAATTTGAAAATTGAAGAATCAAGCTTAACGGGTGAAACAGAAGGAATTGAAAAAAATGAAAATATAATAGTTAATAAAGACGCACCATTAGGAGACCAAAAAAATATGGCATTTATGTCTAGTATTGTTGTGAATGGGCATGCAAAAGCAGTTGTAACTGAAATAGGCATGAATACGAATGTTGGAAAAATTGCTAATATGATTATAGAAGATAAAGCACCAGAAACACCAATTCAAAAACAATTAGGAGAAGTAGGAAAAATGCTCGGTGTTACGTGTTTGGCTATTTGTATGGTTATTTTTGTAATAGGGATTATTAAAAAAATAGAACCAATAGAAATGTTTATGACTTCAGTTGGATTAGCGGTTGCAGCTATACCAGAAGGACTTCCTGCAATTGTTACAATTATGCTTTCTATTGGTGTAACAAAAATGGCAAAGAAAAATAGCATAATACGTAAATTACCAGCTGTTGAAACTTTAGGAAGTAGCAATGTAATATGTTCTGATAAAACAGGAACTCTTACTAAAAATCAGATGGAAGTTGTAGAAACAAAATCTAAAGATGAGGGTTTTTTAGTTGAGCTTGCAACTATGTGTACTGATTGTGAAATAGAAATAAAAGATGGAAATAAACACGCTCTACGGTGAACCAACAGAAACAGCTATTGTAAATTATGCAATAAAAAAGAATAAAGATAAAGATAGTATATATATATTAATGCCAAGAATAAGTGAAATTCCTTTTGATTCTACAAGAAAAATGATGACTACAATTCATAAAATAGGAAATAAATATAGAATAATTACAAAAGGAGCACCAGATGTAATTATAGAGAAATGTTCTAATATGATGAATGAACAAGAAGTAAAAGATATGAAAAATTCTAATTTAAAAATGGCACAAAAAGCTTTAAGAGTTATAGCTGTAGGGTATAAAGATTTAGATAGTTTGCCAAGTAAAATAGATACAGATACAATTGAAAAAGATTTAATTTTTGTAGGTTTAATTGGAATGATAGATCCACCAAGAGAAGGTGTAAAGGAAGCAGTTGAAACTTGCAGAAAAGCAGGGATAAAAACAGTTATGATAACAGGAGATCATATTGAAACTGCAAAAGCAATAGCAACTAAAATAGAAATATTTAAAACTGGAGATAAAGCAATATCAGGCAAAGATTTAGACAAAATGCCTCAAAGCGAGTTAGAAAGAAATATTAATCAATATTCTGTTTTTGCAAGGGTAACACCAGAACACAAAGTCCGTATTGTTAAGGCATGGCAAAAGACTGGAGCGGTTGTTGCTATGACTGGTGATCGGTGTAAATGATAGTCCTGCTTTAAAAAATGCGGATATTGGAATTGCAATGGGAAAAAATGGTACAGATGTTGCAAAAAGTGCATCAGATATGATTTTAGCAGATGATAATTTTGTGACAATAGTAGAAGCAGTTAAACAGGGAAGAAATATATATGATAATATAAAAAAAGCTATCCATTTTTTAATTTCAACAAATATTGGGGAAATTGTAACTATATTTATGGGGTTAGTACTAGGTTTTGATTCACCATTACTTGCAATTCAGCTTTTATGGGTAAATTTGGTTACAGATTCTCTTCCAGCAATTGCAATTGGATTAGAGCCACCAGAAAAAAATATAATGAAAAAGAAACCGCGAAATGCTAAAAAATCATTATTTGCAGATGGTTTATGGACTCAAATAATTACAGAAGGTTTAATGCTTGGAATATTAACATTACTTGCTTTCTATATAGGATATAGTAAATTTAGTTTAGAAGTGGGAAGAACAATGGCATTTGTATCACTTGGAATGCTAGAACTAGTACATGTATTTAATATAAGAAGTGAAGGCTCTATATTTAAAATAGATTTATTTTCAAATAAATATTTAATAGGGGCGTTTATATTAGGAGCAATATTACAAATATCAGTAGTAATAATTCCAAGTTGCAGTGCAATATTTGAGGTACAGAACTTAACCAAAGAGCAATGGATGTATACTGCAATAATTTCAATAATGCCAATATTTATAATGGAATTTCAAAAATGGTTTAATTCAATTATAAGTCCTAAAAAATATTGTATAACAGATGTAAAAACGAATTTTGAAAAAACAGGAAGAGAGTATAATTAAAAAAAAGCGCACAACAATTAATAATTTGTTGTGCGCTTTTGAATACTGTAGTAGTACGATTTTATACCAAAGTGAGTTTTAAGCCTTTTTCTGTT
>ERZ827156.1168-NODE-1168-length-32840-cov-4.266890_pt1 | contig 32840 bp, 30 predicted proteins | sample MGYA00519919_ERZ827156 | MGnify/ENA primary metagenome ERZ827156 (study PRJEB31778, sample SAMEA3449269) | human gut metagenome | biome: human gut; feature: human-associated habitat; material: faeces | place: United Kingdom | collected 2010/2012 ...
CTGGCTGCTGCGTCTTGCGGACTATCGGTTGCCGCAGAATGCGACGCACTTTCGGTGTCTGTCGCGTCGGGCGGCCAATGCAACGATGGAGACGGGGCGTGCGCATCAGCAGTTGGCGCTTCGAATTCAAAAAACCGGTTACCCCTATGCAGAGATTCCTTATACCGTGCTGTCCTGCCGCAAAAAAACGCTCGCACAAGGGGCTTATGCCATGTTGCGGCTGCTGGTTTTCAATTCGACGACGCCGCTGCGGCTGATGTCGGTGTTGGGGTTTGCCGGGGCTTTTGCGGCGTTCGGTTTCTCGTGCTTCTCGGTACTAATGAAGTTCTTCAATGAAGGCACGGTGAGCGGTTGGGCGTCAACGATTCTCATTATTTCCGTCTTTGCTCTGATGCAGTTCGTCATACTCGCTTTTGTGGCGGAGTATCTCGCGCGTCTTTTGGGCGAAATGGGCAATCCTGCCGGATATGCCGTCGTTTTTGAAAAAACGAGTGCGGTGATGGTGAATCAGGATCGCATCAACGTGTGGGAAAACAGTACGACAGACGACGTGAACGCCGTGCAGACGGCGCGCAACAACTGAGGGCAAGACATGAAAACAGCATTGATCGGTTGCACGGGTTTTGTGGGGACAACGCTGCAACGCTCGGTCACTTTTGACGACGGATTTCATTCAACAGATATTGCGGCGATTGACGGAAAAAGTTACGATCTCGTGGTGGGCGCAGGAGCGCCGGCAAAGAAGTGGTTCGCGAATCTGTACCCTGCTACGGACGCCGCGACAATTGACGGTCTGATCGGACATTTGAAAACCTTGAAGGCTCGTATTTTTGTCCTTGTGAGTACCGTAGATGTTTTTCGTTCCCCCGTTGCTGTAGATGAAAATTCTCCGGTTCCGACTAAAGAATTGCAGCCATATGGCTATAACCGCCGGCGGTTAGAAAAATTTGTGGCGGAGCATTTTGAACGGTCCCTAATCGTCCGTTTGCCGGGGTTGGTAGGTCCTGGATTGAAAAAGAACATCATTTTTGATTTCTTGAACGACAACAACGTGGATCGGATTGATTCTCGGCATGTGTTCCAGTTTTATCCGATGGTGAACCTGTGGGCGGATATTGAGAAAGCATTGTCGGCGGAGTTGTCGTTGGTGCACCTTACTGCGGCGCCGGTGAGCGTTGCGGAGGTGGCTCGTGAGGCTTTCGGCCGTGAATTTTCTCAGACGATTGCCGGCGTAACGCCGGTGCATTACGACTTCCGCACCATTCATGCGGGACTCTGGGGAAAAACAGGGACGTATCAGTACTCCCGAGAAGAAAGTCTTGCAGCGATCCGAACTTATGCAGAGACAGAAGAGAGGATGCTCTGATGCAGCTTTCAGTTTCCAATATTGCTTGGGATACGTCACTTGATGAGGCAGTGGCTGCACTTTTGTTACAGGAAGGCGTGCACTGCATTGATATTGCACCAGGGAAGTATTTTTCGGATTTTGCGGAGGCGACGGACGATGATATCGACAGGGTTCGTCGATTCTGGTTTGACCACGGAATAAAAATCGTCGGGATGCAGTCGCTCCTTTACGGAACAAAGGGGCTGAATCTCTTTGATAAATCCTCGCAGACAGCCATGCTTCGGCATTTGCAGTCGGTGAGGCGGCTTGCTGTCGGGCTCGGTGTGGAACGACTGACCTTTGGTTCACCGAAAAATCGTGATCGCACCGGACTGACGGATGCTGAGGCCGATGCTGTGGCAAAAGCGTTTTTCCGGCAGTGGCAGGGTGAAAAGACGGCAGCATCCGTAAAACCGCGTTTGCTTCTGGAACCGAATCCGACGATTTACGGTGCGAATTTTCTGACCACGACGGAGGCAACTGCTGATTTTGTGCAGTCGCTCTCGGAACCCTCGGTCGGTCTGCAGCTGGATTTGGGAACCATGACGGTAAACGATGAACCGCCGGACGTAATTGATCGGGTGGCGCCTCTCGTTGGACACATCCATGTGAGTGAGCCTCGTCTTGTTCCGGTGGGAACGACGCAGGCGCCTCATGCGTTTTACGCGTCGCATCTTAAAAAAGTCCCGGCGGCGTATCTCACGATTGAAATGGTGGAAAAAGATGCGGATCGGCCGCTAGACGCGGTGCGGGAGGCGATCCGATTTGTGAAACGGGTTTATGCGGAGGTACTGTAATGACGTTAGTTCAGGCTTCGGGCGTGCCCGATTATGAGATCGTTTTTTCCAAAGCAAAAACGTCGGACTACTGCCTCGTGATTCCCGTCATCAATGAGGGGGAACGTATCGGCAAGTTGTTGAACAAAATTCAGACCCAGAGGATTGACCGGATCTGTGACATTATCCTCTGTGACGGGGGTTCGACGGACGGTTCATTGGAGCCTGAAAAACTTTGTCGTTTGGGTGTGAAGGTACTACTCGTGAAAAATGGCGCCGGGCGTCTGAGCAGTCAGCTCCGATGTGCTTATCACTTTGCTTTGAGCCAAGCCTACGAAGGAATCCTGACCATTGACGGTAACAACAAAGATGATCCTGCGCCGATCCCGGCTTTTATTGAAAAACTCAAAGAAGGCTACGACTTCGTGCAGGCGTCCCGCTTTATCGCCGGCGGCGAAGCGGTAAATACTCCGGCGTCACGTACGCTGGCGATCCGACTGCTGCATGCGCCGCTTTTGTCGGCAGCTTCCGGTTTCCATTGGACAGATACAACGCAAGGGTTTCGTGCTTACTCAGCGAAACTCCTCAAAGATCCCCAGGTTGCCGTGTTTCGAGATGTCTTCAGAAACTACGAACTGTTGGCGTACCTTTCGTATCGAGCACCGAAATTGGGATTCCGTTGCATTGAGATGCCGTCGCGGCGCGTCTATCCCGCGGGGAAAGTGCCAACGAAAATTAGTTTCGTAAAAGGGAACGCTGAAGTATTCAAAGTGTTGGTGAAAACGTGTCTAGGAAAGTACAACCCAGAGTTGGAGAAGACATTGTGAAGTGGTTGTTACTTTTTTTAGGGCTCCTTGCGAACGCCGGAGCAAGCGTGCTCATCAAGGTCGGAGTAAATAGGAATTTCACGCCTGAACTAAGTTTTACGGGGTTGTTGGAGTTTCTGAAAAACTGGCCGTTGCTTCTCGGGATAGTGCTTTACGGCACAGCATTCCTTCTCTACATGGTGTCGCTCTCAAAGCTCCCCCTCAATGTCGTACATCCTACGATGACGGCAGGGAGTATTGCCCTTGTCGGTATAGCGGCATTCTGTTGTTTTCACGAGCGTTTTGCTGTTACGACAATTTTGGGGTTTACCTTTATTTTTGTTGGTGTGTTTTTGGTTTGTCTTACAAAATAAAAAATGGAAAATCTAAAAAACTGGAGCAGTTCTGTTTGGTGGCGTTTAAAAAACGTTATAAGCGAAGAGCGAATGCGGATTGTTACCCGTGAAGGAGAAATGTCGCGGAAACAGTTCTATTTGGCGGTGTTTCTGGTTGTTGTGTTCTGGGTGATAACACTGTATCCGGGATTTTTTTCAAATGACCCTTTGGATCAGTGGAGCCAGGCACAGGCGCACCGATACAGTACGTGGCACCCGATCATTATGGCAGTAATTTGGCATTATTTAGCCAAAGTGTTTGGGGTCGGTGCTTTTTTTATTCTTAATCAGGTCATGTACTGGTTCGGCCTGGCCCTTTTTGTGGATGTTGCTTTGGGGCGTAGGTTACGGTATTTACTTTTGGCGTTCTTTCCTCCAATTTTGATGATGTCCTTCAATGTGTGGAAAGACGTGGCCTGCATGACTGCATTGATCCTGGCAGTGGCATTTTTCCTTTATTGGATTGAGGCAAAGAAGACAAGGTGGCTTATAGCATCTGCTGTTTTTTTGGGCTATGCCAGTTTAGTTCGTTTAAATGGGTATATACCAGCTGCCACCTTAGTTGCTGTTGGTACGTTTTGTTTTTTTAGAGGAAGTTTTGGGAAGAAGATAGCAGTATCTCTGTGTCTGATATTTCTTCTTGGCGGTAGCGTGAAAGTTGTTAGTTCACTGCAGAATTTCATTTATAAACCGCACATTGATCACCCTTTACCGACATTAATGGTGTGGGACATTGCTGGTATTTATGTTAATGAGGGACTTTCTATTAAACCGCCTCCAGTTGTTCATGTGACGAATGAGGCAAAAGCAGCGACATGGCTGAAAGGTTACAGTCACTATGGATGTGACATTTGCTGGACATCGGGAATTAGTTGTCGAAACGAGAGTACAGCTGAAGATAAGGCGTTGTTGAAGTTCTGGCTAAAAACTGTAATAGAACACCCAAAGGCTTATCTGAAACACCGATGGGCACTCGTCAAAGTTTTGTTCGGTTTTCAACGGCGAGTTTATTACCCGTATCAGGGGTTTGGACAAAATCATCAGGTAGGAGGAATCTTTGCTCCAGGTCCGGTAGGCGATGCCGTTTATAAATTACTAAACAGACGTTTCCATGTGTTGGAGGTCGTCGGGGCGTTCCAACCGTATGTTTGGATTTTAGTTTGTGTCGGAGTGATAGTGATAGCCGGTTGTCGGCGAAAGTCCCTGTCTAATATGAACAAGGTAGCTGTAGCTGTAGCAACTTCCGGAGTTACAAATGCAGTGAGTCTGGCATTTCTTGCTGTAGCAGCTGATTATCGTTATATGATCTGGACGGTTTTGGCGGGAATACTGTCACTAGTACTGGTTCTTGCTCAGTCAGTGATAAAAAGAAACGCTACATACCTGCCGTGAGTTGTCTAATATGCTCAACTACATCCTTGAGATACCACTGCCAACTTACTGCGGCAACCAGTACTACTACAGCCACATAACCTAAGGCCCCTTGCCACCCACCGATTCCAGCCCAGAGCCCTATATACGCCACGCAAACAAAGGTTTCCGTCAGAAGAATCTGCTGCACGGATACCCCAAGTCGCCCAATCAGCCGATGCTCCAACAACCACAGCCGGACCGCTAGTGCAATGGACATGGATAAGATCGTTAAAGGCAAGTTTTTCCATGTTACCATAAAAAGCAGCATGAGCATTAAACTAACTACGAGAGCCCAACTATTCCCCCAAAGAAAATCCTTCTCCATTCGAAGCACTTTGAGGTACGTTCCTGTCGTCAAATTTACCGTACATTCATACAAACACACGGGAACCATTAACGGTAATAAATCCAATGCATCGGCGTAAGCCGGCAACCACCACTTAGCGATTTCCTGCACAGGCCAAACGAAGGCGAAGGACAACAATAAAAACCAAGACAAACAACAGCGCAACGGAAAATACATCATTCGAAGCCGCTCATTGCTTTCACCTCGCAGTGACGGCAACAAAACCGTTGAAACTGCATTGACAAAAACCAGCAGAAAAGAAAGCGCCGATAACAGAAGGGACACTTTTCCAAATGTGATTACCCCCCATACACGTTCAATACCGAACCGCAACACCCCAAGTATCAACATGGACGCAATGTTGGCTACCATAAGTTTGGAGCCCGCCTCAAGGCACCGCCAAGTTTCCTTCCAAATGTTTTGCCATCGTTCTGGATGAGTTTTTACAATATCATGGCAGAAAAAAACAGCTACCATCAGACTGATGGTTTGAGCTCCAATATAAGCCGCAACATAGAAGTGAAAGCTACGTTCTTTTAGAACCAATCCCAGTATCACCAAGAACAAATATATCACCCGCTCTGACAAGGTCAGAAATGCAAATGCACGAATGCGATTGGTCGCCTGCAGGATAAATCGAAAGAAAGTATTCGCCAACACCAGCACTGCGCATAGCCCTGTACTCAATAAAACGTACAGGCGACTGCCTTCCTCACCCCAAATCCAACTGGCGAAACAAAACAGTCCCCAAAGACTGATTTCAAAAAGGAGGAAAAAAGCCGTTTGTCCGGCAAATCGCGGTCGGTTCAGGCGTTCCCAACTTTCTCCGGCGTAACGGAGAATAATGCCGTCCGCCCAGCCAAAATGAAAAAATCCCACATAATTGATAAAAAACATAAAAAGTTGAAAATATCCATATTCTTCCACGCCAAGCAATTTCGGAACCAGGAGCACCACCGTCACGCCGACCAAGAGCGAAACAAGGTTAGCGATGACGGAATAGGAAATGTTGCGAACCAAACGTTGCGGTTTACTCATAAAGGTGCCTAATTACATCGATCGATATCGCATCCAATGCAGCGATAACAAAATTCGGCGCAGAAAAATCAGTCCAATAACCGTGATAATGGTGTTCAGATTAAAAAACGACAGAAAAAAGAAATAGCAGATAAAATCCGCAAAGATCGGATAAATCAGCATAGTGTAGAGAACAAGAGCCGCCGCCGTGATGCACATAGAGCTACGTAATAAAGCCAATTCACACACGGAAAATCCACCGGCAGAACGATAAGTCCCTCGTAACCAAAGTCGTTGACATACGATCGGAGTTCAGTACACACATTGCATTCGTATACTTCCAGGCGAAATTCTAAATGCACGCTGTAAGGATTAATGCCCCTGTCCCCCAATAGAATAGTTTTCTAAGAAATTATTCAGCAAAGGTACGGAACCATCAAGGTACAAACACGTGTGATGGCAAACACTAGTAAAATCAAATTCCCCCGCCGCGCGTCCCGTCGCCTACAACATCCCATAAAACCCTGTGCAGCCAACGACAAAAACCGCGCTCTCCACCGTCAGCCCTTTCCGGAAAAAACGAAACCTAGCGCCGTTTACTATTCGATTGGAAATAACGTACAGCACAGCGCCTGCGAGCACATACGCCACAAGACCGCATCGCCCTCCTTCCGTCATGATGAGGATACCGCAACAAAAGCAATTGGAAAGCAATAGCTTGTCATTCCTGAAGCTACACTTCACGGCACAATTTCTCGCCCGCATAAGTAGCAGGAAGTACCCAGTCACCAGAAGCACTTTCTTAAACTGGCTCAACCAATACAGCTACCGAGCTGGTACCTTCCGGATGCGCACTGCTATAGTTTCGCATCGCCATCACAGCAGACGCCGTAGAAACCTCCACGTCCAACCCAGACAAAACCTGCACATCGACCAAAATAGTCGTCACCGTTACTGTCAAGCACAAAAGAGCATATAACCATAGGAAGTTACGTGAGAAATCGACCGTAACAACAGATGGGATGAGGCGCTTAATAGAAACGGAATACCCCTGTTTTAAACCGTACGCCGGCACTAAAAAAAGGAGCATGCCCGACACCCAAATCCCGTAGGTCTCCCAGTGATAGTCAAACGGCAGTACAAAGTCTGAAACAAACGCCGTCGTCACGCTCAGTGAATACCCAGAAAGAAGGAGCAACGTTGGGCTCGCTAGGTCACGGTCAAAGAGCATTAAAACCGCCCACCATAAAACAGCGAACGTTACAGAAAGAAAAGCTATCACCACCAATATACTCCCGTCATAGTTTTCCCCCGTCGTCAGCCTCTGATACTCTCAACCACCTCAGACGCCGCAAGAGATACCCAAATCCAGCAAAAAACGCGAGGTACCAAAGGACACTGGCATTCAACCAATACGTCAGAAAACAACTGCGCTCGAAATCAATAAAAATCTGATACACCACGGTGCCATACAGCATCAGCCATGGTGACAATACCCGTCGGCCAACCTCCCGTAATCCTGCGTAATAAAGAGCATTCGCGAGAACGGCAAACAAAAGCGGACACAGCAACAATCCGAAATACCCAAAGTCCGCCACGTAAGAACGATAAGCGGTATAGCAATTCGCGCCAGGAAACACCTCCGGTCGGAATTCCAAATGAGGACTGTACAACGGCACTTCTATGATCTGTAGCTTAGATAATTGTGAAATCAATGAATAAAAGGATTCTTTACCAAACAAATCTCCACTACCAAATATCAACGCCGTGCGCAGAAAATCGTCCAACAACGGAATCGGTGCCCCGATATAAATTTGAAACTGTTCCCATACCGACGTAAAGACAAAAGAATCCCCAGCCTGCGCCTGCCTCCCCAGCACACTCAATAAGCTGTAAAAACCGACAGAGGCCAAACTCATCACAGCGGCGCCGGTCATGAGGAATTTTCCGGACAACTGCACCCGAGTACCGTTCACCATTCGATCAAAAATAAACCACATTCCCGCTCCCGCGCAAACAAATGCCACCACCCCAGCGCGGCTGCCGTCCGTTAAAAGAAGCAGAACGCTAAGACTCAAGTTCATCAGGAGCAGTTTGTCACCAAACAACGTTTTTCTCACTGCCGCATTGCGCGCCCAAATATAGAGGAAGAAATAACTGACGATGACGAAGCACTTCTTTAATTGCCCCGCAGCCACCAAGACCGGTGTCGTGGAAAAATCTGGATTATCAATAAGCGCGAATCGTATCGTCGCCACATTTTCTGCAAGTGACCGCCCATGGGCAAGTCCAGCATAAACCTGTAGCGTCACCGCAATCGCAATCAGCATTAACAACGCCGTTGCCCACAACACTCCCGAATGAAGACAAAGAATCCGCCACTGCCTTAGCGCGGTTTTCCGCGAGGCATAACACCGATAGGCCGCATAGGACGGAATCAGAAAGAGCAAAGTTCCCGTTACTAAAACGCACAATGTCTCCAAAGAATAATCGTGTGGATGAGAAAACCCCGCGACGAAAGCTACTACCGCGCAGATCGTGTACCCCGACATCAGCAACATCGCCGGACACATAAGATCACAATCAAACACCTTAAAAGAAATCCACCACAGCGCAGGAAAAATCACCAAGAGCGCGATCGTTATCAAACCCCATTTAACACTCACGTCGTCCGTTGACAATAAAACCCCAGACCAGCACCAGAGCACACCAAAAATGAAAGAATAATAAGCTTTGCGAAAAAGCAGAAAGAAAGGGAATCGCACATGCCATAAAAAACGTAATTCCGCCTGAGCGACAACCCACTTTCGTCCGTCGCCGGATCATTTTCTCAGGAGGCGGAAGCCTCACCGCCGAAGTTTCGGCTTTAGCATCGGTGATATTGTTTGCCGACAGGAAACCTAACCAAAAATCTCGGGCTATGAAGATATAAACGGTTTAGTTGATTGAAAACAAAGGAGTCACGCTCACGGGTGTAGGTGTAAAACAAACTTCCACAACAGGAGCAAACTCATTTAAAATCAATTAGCTAGACTTTTTATACATCAAAATCCCGAGGCCTTTGGTAACTAAGGCAAGCATCACCTGTTTAAAAAATTGCGGAACAGCCACTTGACAAAAAACGCTCACAAATATCTTGGATAACCTATTTTTCAAGAATGCTACGTTCACCAAACGTTAAGATTTCCACATCCAACATTCTCTCAATGCTTTAACCTTGTTCACTTTTGACTTCTTAAATGACAAAAACAGGGTGATGCCGATCTTTATCACTTAACCTCACTTTCGATTCATCAAACTCTTTATCACCCACCATCGCTGGCCACTCAATTCCAATCACCGGATCATTCCACATCAATCCCCCCTCATCATTGGGGTGATACACATCATCACACTTGTAGCAAAATACCGCGCGTTCAGAAAGCACCAAGAACCCGTGCGCAAACCCCCGAGGAATAAACAGCTGCCGCCGATTATCCGCCGTGAGTTCCACCCCCACCCACTTCCCGTAGGTGACACTCCCCTGACGCAGATCCACCGCCACATCATAGACGGCCCCTTCCACCACCCGCACCAACTTGCTCTGCGGATGATGAATCTGGTAGTGCAGTCCCCGTAGCACACCTTTGACGGAGGCCGACTGGTTGTCCTGCAAAAAGTCCACATCAATGCCCCCCTTCACAAAGTCTTCTTTCTTATAGGTCTCCATGAAGTACCCACGGGCATCCCCGTAGGACTTCACGTCCACAATAATTACCCCGTCAATCGCGGTCTTCGTAAAGGTAAAATTTCCTGACTGAATCGTTTCCATTTCACTGGCCCTGCTTGACATACTTTGCTTCCACGGCATCCTTGGCCGACCGCCACCATGCTTCGTTTTCGCGGTACCAATCAATCGTCTGCTTTAGCCCCTCAGAAAAATCCTGATGCGTAGCTTTCCAACCTAATTCCGTCGTCAGCTTCGTGTGGTCAATTGCATAGCGCCGATCATGTCCCGGCCGATCCTTTACCCAATCGAAGTCATCGGGCGCCTTCCCCATCGCTTCGAGAATCGCTCCCAGCACCTCACGGTTGTTGCGTTCCCCGTCAGCGCCGATGAGGTACGTTTCCCCAATGCGTCCCCGAGTCAGAATCGTCCACACAGCGGAACTGTGGTCATCCACGTGAATCCAGTCGCGCACGTTAAGCCCGTCCCCGTAGAGCTTCGGACGACGCCCGCAGAGAATGTTCGTAATCTGCCGCGGAATGAACTTCTCAATGTACTGCCGCGGCCCGTAGTTGTTGGAACAATTCGAAATCGTCGCCTTGACACCGTAGGTACGGCACCACGCGCGCACCAGGAGATCAGACGCAGCCTTGGTGGAGCTGTAAGGGCTCGACGGTTTATAGGGCGTCATCTCCGTAAACCGAGCGGGATCATCCAACGCCAAATCCCCATACACTTCATCCGTCGAAATGTGGTGAAAGCGAATGCCACAATCTCGTGCAGCCTGCAAGAGTGTGTACGTCCCTTCAACATTCGTCTTCAAAAAAGGCGACGGATCTGCGATGGAATTATCGTTGTGACTTTCCGCCGCAAAATGTACGCAAGCGTCGTTCTTCGCAAAAAGCCCATGAACCAGGGGCACATCACAGATGTTCCCGTGCACAAAGGTGAGTCGTTCTTCAGGCAATCCCGCAAGATTCTCACGATTACCAGCGTAGGTCAGCGCATCTAATACTGTCACCTTCACGTCAGGGTGATTTTCCATCACCCAATGTACAAAGTTCGAACCAATAAAACCGGCGCCGCCGGTCACTAATAAATTTCTGATCGTCATCGTTTATAAATCATTCGTTGCCAAAAAATCGTCAATTGCCGCCTGCCACGTACGCATCGGCCGCCCCGTCAATGTTTCAAGTTTCTTCGTGGAAAGGACAGAATACGCTGGGCGATCCGCACTCGCGGGGAACGTCGCTTTGTATTCGGAAGAAGTCAGCGGTACTTTTTCACAAGGAATACCCTTCTGATCCACGATGCGGCAGGCAAAATCGTACCAAGAACACACACCGGTGTTCACAGCGTGGTAAATCCCGTACTGATCTGTCACCGCCAAGCGCAAGACAGCGTCCGCCAAGTCTGCGGCATTCGTAGGACTGCCCCACTGGTCGTTCACGACTTTGATGACGCCGTTCTGTCGTGCAAGGCGCAACATCGTCTTCACGAAGTTCTTTCCTTCGGCGCCGTAAAGCCATGCCGTGCGCACGACGAAGATTCGAGTGCATGCGTCCAAAGCGAGTTTCTCCCCAGCCAATTTGGTACGGCCATAGGCACTCACTGGGCACACGGAATCGTTTTCCTTACGCGGCGTCGCTTCGTTACCGGCAAAAACGTAGTCGGTGGAAACGTGAATGAACTTCCCACCCGTACGTTTTACAGCGAGAGCCAGATTTTCCGGGCCGTGGGCATTCACGCGGTAAGCCTGGGCTTCCGCCTTTTCACAGCCATCAACGTTCGTCTGCGCAGCCGTATTGATAACAAGGTCGTAGGGGGGCCTGGCAGCGAACCACACATCCACCGCCTGACGATCGGCGATATCCAACATCGGATGCATTACGGCTTCGACATCGACATCTGCGTAAATCGCGGGGAGTGCACCAGACACCGTTTGCCCCGTGAGAAGTGCCTTCTCCAATGCTGTGCCGAGCTGCCCCGACGCGCCGGTAATCAAGATGCGCATCTTTATTTTCTCACGTAGATTCGGTTGTCGGCCACCTTTTTAAGGTGCTGACCGTAGGAACTCTTGCCATAGCGTTCAGCCGCCTGGAGGAGTTCTTCCTTCGAAATCCAACCATTTTCGTAAGCGATTTCTTCCACGACGGAAACAGAAAGCCCCTGCGCTAATTCCACGGTACGTACAAAGTTGCAGGCTTCAAAAAGGGATTCCATCGTGCCTGTGTCTAACCAGGCGTAACCGCGGCCCATGATTTCGACGTTAAGTTCCCCGGCAGTGAGGTACATTTCGTTCAAGGTCGTGATCTCAAGTTCACCACGCGCGGAAGGCTTAACTTTCTTGGCGAGTTCACAGACTTTGCTGTCGTAGAAGTACAAACCAGTAACCGCATAGTTCGATTTCGGTTGCTTCGGCTTTTCCTCAATCGAAACGGCGTTGAATTGATCGTCAAACTCCACGACACCAAAGCGTTCCGGATCTTTGACGTAGTACCCAAAGACAGTCGCTCCTTTACCAGCTTCTGCTCGTTTCACGGCATCTTTAAGCTTCACGTCTAAGTCGTTGCCGTAGAAGATGTTGTCCCCCAGCACCAAGGCGCAGCTGTCACCGTTGATAAATTTCTCACCGATGATAAAGGCCTGAGCCAACCCGTCGGGACTCGGCTGTTCGGCGTAGGAGAGCTCAATCCCCAGTTGATGACCATCGCTCAACAAGCGTTTGAAGTTAGGGAGATCAGAGGGCGTAGAGATGATCAGGATTTCCCGAATGCCCGCCATCATGAGGATGGACAAGGGGTAGTAGATCATCGGCTTATCATAAACAGGGAGTAGCTGTTTACTGGTGACCGTGGTTAAAGGGTAAAGGCGAGTGCCTGAACCACCAGCAAGAATAATGGCTTTCATGTTATGTTGCCTTTAATTTTGAACTAAAATAGATCTATATTAATTCACATTCAATTCTTCATAAAATGAAGAATTCGCAAAAAAATCAATAGTTTATCTATGCATTCACAATAATTTTAAATAACCAATTGCCTATATAGTTAATCAACAAGAAGAGTATATTGTAGATGTACATTAACTTTCAATATAAATACTTGCTGGTGGCGTCGTCTAGATGAAATTATTTTTTAACTGGACAATGAACCATTCAATTAATATTGATAGCTTGTTATTCATAAATAGCGATGCCCATACATATATAGCACTTACAGCTATTGATCAAATCTATTAAGCCAAGTCGAAAAATCATAGTATACCTTAACTTTTTCGTCCATTTCTGTACTATTAATAATAAAAGAAGAAAAATCTTCATCACTATCAACGCCAATTATGAATATATTATTTTTATTATACCAAGGTTCAGATGTAATATATTTATTATTCGTAATAAGTTTTTTATCCAGCATAATAGCCTCCATAACTCGCATAGTCAAGCCTGCCTGACCAGGCTGAACAATATCAATTAAAATGCTGCTATTGTAAATTTTTTTTAAAACTTCAGCATAGCTTAAAAAAGTTGCCTTAACCCATGGACGATCATATACCTCTCCGCTCAGCCCAACCATATGTATATCGGTTTCAATATTATGTTTTTTTAAGAAAGTTTCTGTTTTTTTTATAATACCAAACCTCCCTTTATCTAATCCACAAAAAAAAGCTTGTTTTATTTTGCATGCTTTATGAATACAGCGAAAATAAAACTGAGTATTTAGTTTCCATCCATATTTTTTAGCATCGAGAATATCAAATGTCCACTGTTCGCAAAACATATTTACCAATCTCAATATGATACTGTTTGTTTTTACGATATTCCAATGCCATAAAATCAGTCTAGCATTATTCTTTTTCAGCAGCCAACACAACAAAACAAGGCGGGTACAATCAAAAATAATTATTTTATCAAATTCTTTTATTAACTTTGCCTTTGCAAAAAAATTTAATATTCTCGATTTTATCCCTTCAAATTTATTCTCGCATTTGATTTGTTTAAGATCAGAAAAGGTCATTAATCTACATTTCCTTGTCTCCTTAATCTTGTCATTAAAATATTTTTCAAAATCATCATCGTTGCTTTTTATAATCAATATTTTTTCCATCACATTCTCGAGATAATCTTATAAGCAATATATACTGGCTTCATAATTACGCAAAAAAGTTCATAAGGCACCCTACTCACTATAACATCCATTACCGTTACACGCCTATTGCAAATATTCGAATTTAATTCATTATAAAATTGTTTAATTTCATTTTTATCACCAGAATAATTTAATAGCAAAAGCATTGCATTAAGCCTTAATCGCGATATAAAATTTTCCAATAAAATACGATCACCCTGTCCCAAACTACTTAGATCATTTGCTAGAAAATTAATTATATTAATCATACTATTAATTTTTAAGCTATTTCCTTTACTAGACGTCAACGATTCCGGTCTATAGTTATAGATATATGTTTCATCTTCTATTACAGATATTTTTTCCGCTAATTTAGCGACCATATAACTCCATAATATATCCTCGAATATTAATTTTGGTACAAATTTTAATTTATTACTCATTATGAAATCTCTTGAATACATTTTATTACAAGCACTAACATTCCATTGCCGCGTTAAAAAAGTTTGCAAAGGTCGCAATAGACTAATTTTTTTTGTAATTTTATGTACATGTACTGATTTCCGGTTTTGTAATTTCATATTCGCAACCGAAAAGTCACTCTTTTCACATTCTATTGCTTTAACGTGTTTCTCAATACATTCATCATTAATTGCATCATCAGCATCAACAAAGAAGATATAATCACCCGAAGATTTCTCAAGTCCTGTATTTCTTGCTACTGCCAATCCATAATTTTTATCATGTCTGACAATGGTGGCTTTATTTATATTATCACTTTCTATTATTTTTTCTCTCACTATGTCAATACTAGAATCACTGCCACAATCATCAACAAATATATATTCTATATTTTTATACGTTTGGTTAAATAAACAATCCAATGTATTTTTTATGTATTTTTCAACATTATAGACAGGCACAATAACACTTACTTTTTTCATAGGACCATGTATTTGTTATTTATGTAAAAAAACAAAAACCATCTATGAGGTTTCATTATTCACAACTAAAATCCAATTTACAAAGCGCCTCATTCACTCTGTTTTTTATTGCACCGTTAGAAAAGTTTTCACGAAACATCTTCCTTGCACCTTCTCTCATATTAAAATATTCTTTATTTGATAAGCATTCTATTTTCATTCCAATAGCCCGAATATCCATATCACTAATTAAATTAAACCCTGCTCCATAATGTTCTATTAATAATTTTGAATCTTTGGGTATATTATTAAACATTGGCAATCCCACTGAAGTGTAATCTATTGATTTCGTTGTTAATCCTACAAAAACAGATTTTTTCATCATATTCAGACCAAAATGGCATCTGCTAAGTATTTTCATGGTTTTAATTCTATTAAAAATCATTCCATGCCAATGTACAGAAATTCCTATTTTTTTTGTTCGTTCTATCAATTCTTGACAAGAAGCCCCCCCTCCCACTATATGCAAATCTATTTTTTTATGTAGCTTTAAAATAGTCAATAGTTTTACAATTCCATCAATATCTATAATATGATTTATCGATCCAAGATAGGCAATATTCAGCTGCTCACTAATATCAATATTAACTTCATTTTTTGGCAAATATTCATCACTACTTAAATATATAGTGGTGATATTCTTTTTGCCATTTATCCCAATTGTTTCTGAAAACAAATCACATTCACAAACAATTTGATCTGCAGCATCAATACCAATTGACCGCAATGATTTCCACAATAACATCACAGGATATAGCCATCTCTTTATTGTTACATAAGGCAAAGATTCAGGCCACATATCTGTAACATCAATAACCAATTTAGTTTTTTTAAATATTTTTTTATAAACCCACAAAACAATACCAAGAGAATTACAAGGTAAAACACCAACAATAACCATAGGCTTTTCTTTAAGACAAATTGCGAGAACTTTTAGTGAGAAAAAAATATGCGAATATATTCTTCGTAAAGATAAATTTTTCTTATACCAAGGAACATGAACAAACTTAGTAGTATTCGGAAATTGATTTTTATTATAATATTCTTTAGTGAAATGGTTAAAATCAGCAGTAATATAATCAACACAAAAACTACGCTCCCTAAGCCACTCATTATACAAGTGTAGTCTTTTATCCCACCAGTTGTTATAGCTTATTATGCATGCCTTGTTTTTCATAATATAAAAATATCATTAATTTAGATGTTGCACAGACTTCAACCAATCATCTATTAAGATATTCAGCAAATTTACTGCCAGCTAAATATAACAAAATCAGCCGACATTAAACTTTTTTACATCTTATAGATTATTGCAATTTTACAGTAGCTCAAACGCAACTTAGTTATACCTATATTGTTATTTTTTTATCATAAACGGAAAATCTCGCCCTGGTTGCCTAAAATCTCGGGCTATGCAGACATAAACGGTTTAGTTGATTGGAACAAAGAACTTATTCTTGCAGGCGCAAGTGTAAACTATGCCTACACAATAAAAGCAAATTACTTTTAAATCTATTAACTAGAATTTGTATACAGAAAAATTCGTAGACTTTTGGCAATAAGCAGTCACCACATGCAAATAATCGTCTAAATATGGTAGTGCTAAAATTAATCAAATTCAAATAATTATAACTGCATCATATAAATTATCGGATTAAATTATTACAGTCCTAGAAAATACACGACTTAGTTAATTCCTGGTTTCGGTCTATACCTAAGTGTTTTATGGGATATTTCTACATATGCCAATATATGGATTTATTAATATTTACCTAGTGTATAAAATATTTTTGCATCATATTCTATAAACAAAAAAGTCCACAAATACTTTTTTTCACAAAATATCCCTCCCTAGAATAACATATAATATCGTACCAAACAATATTTTCACATCCAACCCCATTCCATAATGAGTCAAGTAGTACTCATCAAAATACACCTTATCCCGATCCGACACCTGATTCCGCCCGCAGATCTGCGCCAACCCCGTAATTCCCGGCTGTAATTCATACACCCCTCGCCTCGCCCGCTCCTCATTAATCCAAGTCTCCTTTAGAATCAACGGTCTAGGTCCAATTAAACTCATATCACCTTTCAACACATTCCAGAGTTGCGGCACCTCATCCAAACTCGACTTCCTTAGAAAATTCCCCACCCGCGTTACCATATGTACCCGATCCTGCAGATCATTCGCAGCACATTCCTTTGGTGCCGAGGTATACATACTCCGAAACTTATAACAGACAAACGGCACCGAATACCGCCCCATTCGCAGCTGCCTGAAAAATATCGGCCCCGGGGAATCGAGCTTCACTGCAACAGCTACCAAAACCATCGGCACTGACATCAGCACCAATCCAACGACAGCCCCAATCACATCCATCACCCGTTTGACATAACGATACCGGGAGAGCATTTAGCAACCCCTCCCCATCCGTACAGCCACAAGCTGGAAACCTTCATACGTCGGACAAAATTCTGATTTCGAATCCTTATCTGCTCCCCCCCTAATACCTAACAAAACCGTCATCACTGTCCTCAGCAGAATCGTAATATCCATTCCCAACGACTGATGCTTGATGTACTCCACGTCATACTGAATTTTTTCCGCCAATTTCAAGTCGTACCCACCGTTCACCTGTGCCAATCCCGTAATTCCCGGCGTCACCATCAGCCGCTGCTTAAACCCCGGGATGTACTTCTCAAACGCCTCATAAAAAACGGCGCGTTCCAGACGCGGCCCCACGAGACTCAAGTCTCCCTTCACGACACCCCAAAACTGCGGCAACTCATCCAAGCGACACGCGCGCATAAAATGTCCCATCCGTGTGACGCGCGGATCGTGTGCTTTCGCCCACAGGACTCCTGCTTTCTCAGCATCCGTTCTCATACTGCGAAACTTCACTAACTGGAAAGGCTTTCCATTTTTTCCCAATCGTTCCTGCCGGTAAAACACGGGGCCGGGACTATCCAATTTCACCGCCAAAGCAATCACCGCCATCGGTGCCGCCAGCACAGCAAGGGCAACGAGCGACAACATTACATCCGCCGCTCGCTTCACCAATAAATACCCCCGCCGATCCGGCAACGCCGCCGAATTAATGCGTTCTACCTCTATCACGGAATTGGTATCCACCAATCCCGTGAGATCGATTTTCGACTCCATTCCTTCTTCCTTGTTTTTTACTCGGCTCACGAAACACACCCCGTAGACCAATCAGTCCAGGTCCGACCTACCGCACTCACCGTATCTTCTCAGGTATACTCTTCCCGCTGTTTAGGTCTCCCTGCTGGCCTTTCTGACAAAGATCGACTTCACCATTCAGGCGTACGCCGAGACTGTTCAACGCCCGTCATCGGACGGCCGCTGACCACCCAGCACGTTTTATCAAACCACTTGACTACACAAAAATTACCGATCCGACAACCGCCGCCTTCACCCGATCCAACTTCTGCATCGCATCGACCACCTCATCCCGCTTTGTCTGACGCAGTTCTCCGACCAACACGGTCTCCACCCCGTCCATAGCCGCCACGGAGAATCCTTCGGCTGATGCCGTCAACGGCTCAGATTCCGCCACAATCACAACGTCGCCTTCTTCCGTCACTTCCAGCACTTCCGACAACCGTTCTCTAGGAATGTTGATCACATGGAACTGCACAGCCCCAACCTTAGCCGTCCAGCCGGAAACACCGCCGAAATCCTTTTCGGTTTCCGTCTTCAATTGAACAGCGTTTGCTGCCAGCAAGGTACTCACGTTTTCCGTGTTAAGCACTGCCAACAAAACAACCTTTTCTTGCTTTGCAAAAGCCGCCGCGAGCTTCACCGCCGCTGAAATACTGGTCTTTACAGCCGAGGGCTTCACCATCAAAAACACCTTGGGATCTTCCGCCGTCCCCAAATCCAAGAGCGTCGCCGCCGTCTGCCACTTTTCGTCCTCAGAGGTCTTTCCAGACGGCATCACTTCCGCCAACACCGACAGACCAGTCAACCGTTCAAATTCCCGCCGCGTCTTCACCGTGCGGTCCAAAAGCTCCAACACCACGCAGACGAGCCCACTCAGCACCAGCGAAGCAAGCACTACAACCGCCATCACTTTGGCTTTCGCGGGCTGCTTCTTCACGACGTTTTCATCGTCGGACGGAGGCACCGCTATGCGGGCCAAGGCATCCCCATGGATTCCTTCAATCTTCACGGCCTGTTCCTTCACGGCATTAAAAGCCTTCTGATACGCCGACAAAGCCGCGAGGTACCGGCCGTTCAAACGCTGGTATTCCGGCACCAGGGCATCCAACCTCGCCAATTCCTTTTTAAGGGTTACCTGATCCTCGATCACCTTTTTCCGATCCGCGGGGCTTTTCGCCGGTTCCGCCACGTACGTCAACCGGGTGGCGCCCGATTGGGAGAGAAGGGGAGAGGCAGCAGCAGCAGCAGCAGCAGCAGCAGCAGCACGATTCAGATCGTCTTCCGTCTGACTGCGCTGCTCATCCAACGCGACGATGCCGTGCTTCGTTTTAAACGCCCCCAGCGCATCCGCCGCTTCGGTGCGTTCCTTAATCCACTGCTCCAACACGGTCTGTAGCACCGTCTGTTCGTTGACGAGTACCCGACGCACGCGGTTCCGCACATCGTTGATGTAACCTTCGGCAGTCGCAGCGTTCACGACCGCTGAGCGCTTCACATCCGGATCCTTAAAGGCGATCTCAATGAGAGACGTCTTCGGCACTTCCTTCACATCATAGAGATTTCGGAAGTGTTTCATCGGCTCCGAGTCCCCGACAAATGCTTTCGTCTCGCCGAATTTAAAGTCGTCAAACACCTTCTGCAGCACTTTGCCGGACAACACAAACTGCACTTCATCCTTCGGAGTGGTTTTCAACTGCCCCACGTCCACAAAGACACGGCTCGTCGTCTGATACTGCGTCGGCACCATCAGACAGTACGCCAATCCTGCCACAATCATCACGCCGCAGATCGCGACACACAGTTTCCAACGGCGCAACACCGCCGTCACCAATCCCAAAAGGTCAATTTCCGCCAAATCGTCGGCGTCCGTCGTATTAACGGTACGGGGGGGGGTACTGCGAGGCAGATTTAAATTATTTTTTTCGTTGTTAATTTCAGTCATGGCTCTGCGTTATCTGGTAATCTGTTTTATTCATTTCAGCCGCCCTCATAAACGGCCTTCTTCTCAGAGTTTTCGCGGGACTTCGATCGGTCTGCCGATCATTTGGGCGAAATTATCGCAGAGACGATACATTTGTTCACAGAATCAAACAGCCTCCGATCACTTCATCACGAAATTCCTAAAAGCCCGGCATCAATTGGAATATGAAGGATAATTCACTGTTTTATCATTACAAATCAAACGTTATACCCCCCCCCGGCAAAAAACGCCTTCTTTTCCCGCCGCTTTTTAACCCCTGTCACCTCCTACGAACTAGGGAAAATACTGACACCGCCGCTGACTTTCGTCCAACGGCTCCACCGCCTCAACTCCGATTCGACAGATCGTTTGCTTGGAGCCCTCTCTCCCCTTTCCACCCCATCGTTGATACCACCAACGCATCCTTGCGAATCTCAGTTTTGAACAGACTCTGTTCAAAACTCATCGAATCCATCACCCAGGTTGATCCAATCACGTCAGCGATAAACGCGGCGCTGCGAAATCACCCGGGCCCTTTCCGCGTCCGCCTACCCCAGAAGCCGCTCGGCCAGCGGCTCCAATCAATATTTGAAACATCACCCGCGGATACGCCTAGGCCCGGCATTCCGCCCACTCGCAATACCGTTCGGCTTCCTGCCGTGAAGCTGTTCCATTTTCATCCGCCCAATGCGCCCCCAACGCCTGCCACCGCGCAGAAATCACGGCCTCCGCGAGGTTCTTCAACGGTAGCCGCCCCTCCAACGACCCACAAACAAACGCAACCAGCCCTATCCGGAAAGACGTATCTGATCAATGTTTCCGGCAAGGATAAGAAGCTCGTGGAAACTCTGGGATTCGGAGGACTCTACGATTCTCCGGAAGCCGCTCTCAAACCCTTGATGAGACTGGCTTGACCCCTGGTTGGGGATACCCCAACCAAGGCGAGATTTTCCGAGACTAGCCACTCTCAACAAAATCGGCTGCAGTAACTCATACTGCCTTGATCTCTGCTGATACAACCGTGCTTCCTTTCTCGTTTTCTCCGACCTCTGCCATTCTTTCTCCTTTCCATGAACAGTAACGAAGTAAGTACAGAATCCCGTCCCCAAACTTATGGCAATCGCCGTCACCAAAGCCACCACTGCCAGAGAACGAACTATTTAAAAACTAAATTCATAACCGTCCATACTACCCCTCCCATTCGCTTCAGGATACTTGAACACGCCATTACTCTGACCGGAAGCCGTCATAACAAACTGATGATGTGATACCAGCAACAACGACAAGCTCCATCACGCCATCATCCGCTCAGGCGCTTACCTATGTATGTCCGATTGAATTCGACAAGGCGTCATCGCCAACAACACCCCGAGCATCAGCACAAATACGTTGCCTTCCGTAAAGTTGAAGATCAACGAATTGAAGAGACAGCCCACGAGGAACATCCCGGAGAACACCATCAACAGCGTCTGATCCGCTGGCTTCAACGTCTGCCCCGCTCGGAACGCCTGCCACAGGAACCACACAAAGAGCAGGAATCCTATCGCCCCCGTCTGACTCACCACATTGAGGTATTCGTTATGAGGATTCCCCGTTTCTTTAATGTTGTCCTTCGTTTCCGGCTCTCCGACGCCCAAACGGTATTCATGACGCCAGGCTCCGGCACCGATCCCCCACACTGGGGACTTCTTCACCATTTCGAACGACTGCTGCCAGAACGACAGACGGAGCCCCGACGACGTGTCGCTGTTACCCTGTTCAAACTTCGTAACGTCTTCCCCTACCATTTCAAACCGCTTCTGAATACGATCCGACGTAAGCCCCACCGCAACAACCACGACAACCGCCGCCAACACCATCGCGCTCTTCAGTTTCCACGACTTCACCAACCAGAAAACGGAAAGCACCAGCGCCACGGCCGCGCACACATACCCCGTGCGGCCATTGGCGAGATAAAACACCGAAATCAGAGCCGTCACGACACCCGTACCGCCCCAAACACGCTTCCACAGCCGGTCACCGTAGTAAACCCACCGACAGCCGAGCACGATCAAAAGCGACAAAAGAATCCCTTGAGCAATGTGATTTTTCAGCACAATTGCACCCTGCCACGGATCCATTGCGGGAAGCCCCGGCACACCCAAAGCCACGCCGAAACACAACACCGACAACGCAAACAACGATGCAAAAAGCACCGTCAACAGCCGTTCCTTCCACCCTTCTTCCTGCCAAAACAATGCCATGAAGAGCAAAAGGAACAACAATTTCCGATACTTACTGATTTCCGCCAAACTGGTCTTCCAAGGCACATGTGCCCACACAGACGACAGGGCAAAAAACGCCAAAAAGGCCAAAACCGCCCAGGTCAAAGGATGCCGAATCAAACAAGCGCAATCCGCTTTCACCCGCCCCGACAACAACCACCCCAACAAACACACCGCCAAACAGGCATTTGTCAAAGCCGTCGAAAACGGCAGCACTGCTGCCAACACTAATGCACTTGATCGCGATACCAATAACGCCTTTTCATTAATCTTTGCTAAATCCATTGTTCCGACCTATTTTTTAAACTGCGGCTTCACCCGTCTCACCCGTACGAATGCGAATCACTTGTTCGACATCCGTCACAAAAATCTTGCCGTCCCCAATCTTTCCCGTGCGGGCACTTTTTTGGATTGCTTCCAAGCATTGCTCGACCAAATCGTCCGCTACCACGGCTTCAATTTTCACCTTCGGCAAAAAGTCCACCACATACTCCGCCCCACGATATAGCTCCGTATGTCCCTTCTGTCGTCCGAACCCCTTCACTTCTGAGACGGTAAGACCGTTTACGCCGATATCGGCCAACGCTTCCCGCACTTCATCCAGTTTGAACGGTTTCACAATCGCCGTCACTAATTTCATGATTTCTCTCCTTCGTTTACTTTGCCGTCATCGGATACCGCCAGTCGCGACCGAATGCCGTACCTGACAATTTCGGTCCCGTCGGACTCTGACGACGTTTATATTCATTACGGTGTACCAACCGCACAATGCGTTCCGCAGTAGCTCGGTCACACTGCGCCTTATCTACCGCTTCTGCCATGGACTGTCGGCCGTCCACATAGGCTTTCAAAAAAGCATCCAACACCGCGTATTTCGGCAAAGACGCTTCATCCAACTGTCCCTCCCTCAATTCCGCGGAGGGCGGTCGGTTAATCAGTGCTTCCGGGATGACTTCGCGTCCGCGGTGCCGGTTAACAAAGCGAGCCAACGCCCACACGTCCGTCTTGTACACATCCTTAATAAGCGCAAAAGCACCGGCCGTATCGCCATAAAGCGTGGAGTACCCTACCGCTGTTTCCGACTTATTTCCTGTCGTGATCACAAGCCGACCGAACTTATTGGCGTAGGCCATCAGAATCGTTCCGCGGATGCGCGCCTGCAGGTTTTCTTCCGTGACGTCCCAATCCTTCCCCGCAAAGTCGTCTGCCAACAACGCCTGATACCCCTTAAAAAGTTCTTCAATCGGGCGTACGACATAGGGAATACGGAGGTTCTTTACCAATTGCTTTGCCAAATCAAAACTTAAATCCGCCGTGAACCGCGTCGGCATCATGACGGCGAGCACATTGTCCGCTCCCAACGCGTCCGCCGCAACCGTAGCTACCAAAGCACTGTCAATGCCGCCCGAAAGCCCGATCACCACCTGCTTGAAGCCGTTTTTGTGCACATAATCCGACAGTGCCAACTTCAACGCTCCGTACATTGACGTCAACCGTTGTTCCTCGTCCTCTTTGAGCGGCACCGCGGTTTGCGGTTTCATCAGCGCCTGCACGGACACGATCTGCAGCTCTTCCGTAAATGACGACTGCCGCAGAAAGACTGTGCCCTCCGCATCCGTCGCAAACCCTGCCCCGTCAAACACCAGTTCGTCCTGTCCGCCGACGGCGTTTACGTACACCAACGGGATATGATTTCTCTTTACGAAAGGCAGGATGGTTCGTTCACGTTCTACGGACTTACCCACTTCAAAGGGACTGGCGTTTGCGGACAAAATCACCTCAGCTCCGGCGGCGCACGTCTGAGCCATAACATCCGGATGCCACAGATCTTCACAAATTGCGAGCCCCAGCCGAATGCCGTTGACTTCGATTATGACCGGTTGATCCCCGACAGAGAACACCCGAGGTTCATCAAAAACCCCGTACTCCGGCAAATGCTGTTTGTAGTAGAGCGTTTCCACGCAACCGCCCCATAACAAAGCCAAGGCATTGCGTCGGATACCGTTTTCTTCCTTCCAAACGGTACCTACTAAAACCGGAATAGTGTCTTTCATTGACGCCGCAAGCTGAGCCAATGCCTTTCGGGCTTTCTCGCAAAAATCATCCCGCAGAATCCAGTCTTCCGCAGGATACCCGACAAGGCTCATTTCAGGTGTCAAGAGTAAGCCCGCCCCCATTTGCTCCGCCCGTCGGGCCGCTGCTCGTATCTTGGCGGCGTTTTCCACAAAATCGCCGACCTTCGCATTCATCTGCCACAGCGCAATTTTTAATTCCGACATCACTCTTTCGTCCCTACCCTCAATACAAACGACCGCCTCATTGCATTGAGGGGAAACACTCCAATCGGCCGGCTAACCGCTGCTTCTCAGCCCCGTCAGGCCCTCGGCAACGTCACCCCTACCTGCCCCTGATACTTACCGTGTCGATCTTTATAGCTGGTCTCGCAATCCTCATCGGCCTCAAAAAAGAGCACCTGAGCACAACCTTCGTTCGCATAAATCTTCGCGGGAAGCGGGGTGGTATTTGAAAATTCCAGCGTCACATAGCCTTCCCACTCCGGTTCAAAGGGGGTCACATTCACGATAATGCCGCAGCGGGCATACGTCGACTTTCCAAGGCACACCGTCAGAACATTTCGAGGAATGCGGAAATACTCCACGGTACGAGCCAATGCAAAAGAGTTGGGCGGAATGATGCAGACGTCGCTTACGACATCCACAAACGACGCCGTATCAAAATTCTTCGGATCGACGATCGTGGAATTAATGTTCGTGAACACTTTAAATTCGTTCGCACAGCGAATGTCGTACCCATAGGACGACGTACCGTAACTCACGATCTTTCGCCCCTCGACCGAGCGCACCTGATTGGGTTCAAAGGGTTCAATCATCCCTTGGGCCGCCATACGACGGATCCACTTATCCGATTTGATACTCATCTTGTCATCGTCCGACTGATAGTTATCGGCACAGCGATAATTCTTATTACAATGCTTCCGAACGCCGCAGGACGGCGTGCAGTGCGCAGTATACCGACGACTATTCTTTCAGACTTCTCTATGCCTACCATTCTTTGTCGACTTCCCAACCATGTAGGGGATTGCTGCATGTGCCTTCCGGCGCTCCGACTTTTGGAAGCGAGCGGCTATACGCCGGCGCTCGTAGGAAAACGCTGGGCCGAAGACTTGATGGCGGGGATGGGCTGGCGTTTTGATCCCATCACGGGTCACGTCTCGGAAGACCTTAAACGCATTCGGTATCTCGCACAAAACGCCGGTGCTGCTAAAGGACTGCTCTTTCCGAATTCCTTAGGTTCCGCCCTGCTTTTCAAATTCGGCCAAATTGAGAGTGCCGGACTCACCACGGACTGCCGCAGTCTTCTGCTGTCGGAAAAAATCCCCGAACCGCCGAAGTGCCACGAAGTCGAACGGTTCTTTCATGTCGCTCACGAGGCCATCAAAGCTTGGGGCGGGACGCCCGCTTGGGACAAGGTTCCTAAAAATCTGGGATTACTCCTTTTAAAGCGCCACGAAGCGGCTGCCAAAAACCTCATGGAAAAATACGGCATTCCGAAGCGATACGCGGTTTTGGCACCGATTGCCCGGGGACTGCAGGACGGTCAAAATAAGTGCTGGACCCATTTCAATGATCTCGTTGGACCGCTACGCAACATAGGCATTGAACCCATCGTCTTTCCAAATAAGGAGGAAGCCGATGCCGCCCGCAAGGCCTGTCCAGAGGCTTCAATTTACGAACCGACTTCTCTCGGCAACTTTGCTGCGATCGTCAAGCATGCGCAATTCGTGATTGCCAACGATTCCGGCGTGAGCCACATTGCCGCCGCTCTGGGCGTAAAACAGATCACCCTCATCGGCGTGACGGATCCCATCCGTACTTCACCATGGAATCCCAACGCCGTGCTTCTCGGTGAAAAAGGCCGTTGGCCGACTATTGAAGAAGTGCTTGAAACCATTAAAAAGTTCGCGGCTTAACGTATGTCAGCCGTCCATTTGTCAGCCGTCGTGCTCACCCACAACAGCGAGCGCACGTTGCGTGCTTGTTTAGCGTCGCTCACTTTTGCCGATGAAATTCTCGTCATTGACGACGGCAGTATCGATGCCACCGTCGCCGTCTCGGAAGAACTCGGCGCCAGCGTCATACCACACGCCATGGCAGGGGATTTTTCAGCTCAGCGGCGTTTCGGTATTCAACAATGTCGCGGGCAATGGGTGCTTTTTATTGATTCTGATGAAGTCGTTTCCGACAGTCTGAGAAACTCTATTCAACAAGCCGTTCTTAAAAAGGATCTCTTCAGCTTCGCCTTCTCCCGCGTAAACCGTTTTCCTCACTACCGTATCGAACACGGTTCCATGCGCAGCGATACCGTCACGCGCCTTTTTCCGAAGGAAGGGTTAACCTCCGAAGGTCGGGTTCACGAAAAAATTCTGAGTCCCTATCCGACTAAGCGTTTAGAGGGTGCCCTGCTGCACTACCCCTACCGCGACTGGAACGCCACCATTCGAAAACTCGATCAGTACACCTCTTTTCTGGCTCAACAACAGTACGAGAAAGGGAAAAAGACGGGATTCATAGTTGGCACGCTGATTAAACCGACGTGGGCTTTTCTGAAGGTTTATTTCATCAACCGCGGTTTCCTTGACGGAAAGATGGGACTGATGTTTGCCATTCATCACGCCTATTACACCTTCATGAAATACGCTAAGTACCACCTAATTGTTCACAGCGAAGGAACCTTCTGATGAACGACCTCATTTCCGTCATTGTGTCAACCTACAACTGGCCGACGGCTTTGGATTTGGTACTGCAGTCCTTGGCTCTTCAAAAAGACAATCATTTTGAAGTCATCGTCGCCGACGACGGCTCCAAAGCAGAAACCGCCGAATTAATCTCTCACCATCAGGCTACTTTTCCGCATCCCTTAATCCATTCTTGGCAGGAAGACAAGGGGTTTCGCTTGGCACGCTCCCGAAACAAAGCGGTCACCCTCGCGCACGGGGACTACCTCATCTTCATGGACGGCGACTGTCTCGTTCGCCAAGAATTCGTAACTCAGCACCGCCGCCTGGCGCAGGAACGCTGTGTCGTTGCAGGACAACGCATTCTGCTTTCAAAAGCCTTCACGCAAGCGTTGTTTCAGCGACCACAGCTCGATTGGATGAATCATCTTTCAACCGTCATTAAATTCAGTCATCAAAAGAAACTCAACCGCTTTTCTCCGGCATTGTCGCTGCCGTTGAACTTTTTGCGGCTTAAACGCCCCACCCGTTGGCAACTCCTTCGCGGCTGCAATTGGTCGCTTTTTAAATCGGACTACCTCGCCGTCGGCGGACAAGATGAAGTGTTTGAAGGCTGGGGTTACGAAGATTCCGATATGGCGATTCGCTTGATCAACAACGGCTGCCGGATGAAATGGGGCGGATTCACCTCGCCGTGTTTTCATCTCTGGCACAAAGAGGCTGACCGTACATTAAGCGACACGAATCTTTCACGTCTGCAAGCACTGCAGAACTCTCACCAGATTCAGCCCGATCGCCCCATGTCATCCCAGTACGAGAACGCCGAACCTACCACGTCAGCAGCCGTTCCACCCCCGCATTAAAACGGGGGCACCGTCTGCGCATCGTCGCAATCCCGACGTACTTTGCAAGCGACCCTCCGTCGCGAATCTTGTCGTAAGTCGGGATGAGTTTCATGAAGCGTTTCGACAGAGCCGTCGCCACACCGTTGTTGATGTCTTCACGCATCTCGAACGCCGCGACAGCGGTCTCCAACGCCTTCTGCAGCTTCTCCCCATCTGTCATCCAGTGCGAAAGGAACCACTGACACATCCGAAAGAAACATCCCTTCGAATCATGTTTTAAATTCAATAGCCATAACTCGCTTTTGCCACATCCGCTACGGCCACCAAATCCTCAGGCAGCGCATCCGTCGCCCGCACGGGGAAACTCAGTTGGATTTCCCCGCCGATTCCTTCGGAACCGATGGCTACCAGACAAGGAACCCCCTTACCTTCTCGCGTCTTATTCTTGGTAAGCAACTTCATCGCTTCTTCAAGCTGCTCTTCCGTTGAAATCGACACTTTGAGTACCGCTCCGCGACGCACCCGAATGTCTTCCAACGTCATCACTTCGTCCGCCAAGAACGACATCTTCTGCCGCATTTCATCAAAACGTCCGCGGCCCACGAAGGCAATCACTTCCCCAGCTTTCAGCGCCAGACGATAGCGGCTCAGCAGTTCCTCACTGTAGATGAGGACATCCATCGTACTTTTACCGTCTTCGATCATCACGACGGCAAAACGACCGCGCTTACCTTGAATAATGCGGGCATTTAAAACCATCCCAGCAATCGTCATCGCCTGACGGTTGTCCCGGACGTTTGAGAGCGGCGTCGTAAAGGCCGAAAGTTCCGTACGGTAATAATCAAAAAGATTTCCGGTAAAGCAGAACCCGAAGGCATCAATTTCGCCCTGCAGCCGTTGCTTTTCATTCCACGCCGGCGCCTGCACCCAACTCACGATACGTTCGGCTTCGCCGTTTTCATCCGCAAAAAGGCTTACCTGTCCGACGGAAGCCTTCACGGTCTGCGCGGCCTGCAGCGCCTGATGGATGTTGGCGAAATTTTTTCCGCGGTTGCTGTCCAAGGAATCCAAGGCGCCTGAGCGCACCAACTGTTCCAACACCTTGCGGTTGACGGTCGGCACGCGGGCGGCCAAATCGAAAATGTCCAAGAACATCCCGTTGACGCTGCGTTCCTCGAGAATGTCTTCGACGATATTCTGGCTCATTCCCTTAATGGACCCCATCCCCATGCGAATCGTGTGCTCATCGGGCACCGTGAAGAACCAATCACTCACGTTGACGTCCGGCGGCAGGAAGGTCACCCCACATTCCTTGGCGTCATTGATGAGCACGCTCATCTTTTCCCCTTGATCCATCACGAGACACAAGTTCCCCGCAAAGAAGGGCCCCGGGTGATGGACTTTGAGGTAAGCCGTCTGCCACGCCACAAAGGAATAGGCGGCGGCGTGCGACTTATTAAAGCCGTACCCTGCAAATTTTTCCATCAAGTTGAAGATGTCGGTCGCGGTTTTTTCGTCCACATTGCGCTCAGCGGCCCCTTTGATGAACACCGCGCGCTGCCGTTTCATTTCTTCGACGTTCTTTTTACCCATGGCACGGCGCAGCAGGTCGGCGCCCCCCAACGAGTAGCCCCCGATCGCCCGCGCCACCAGCATCACCTGTTCCTGATACACCATGATGCCGTAGGTTTCGCGCAGGATAGGTTCCATACGCTGATCGAGGTACTTCACCTCTTCGCGCCCGAACTTACGATCAATAAAGTGCGGAATCTGATCCATCGGGCCCGGACGGTACAAAGCGTTCAAGGCCACCAAATCTTCGAGGCAGTCGGGTTTTGCCTTCCGAAGCTGATCCCGCATCCCTTCGGATTCAAATTGGAACACGGCCCCGGTGTTGCCCTCTTGAAAGAGCTTCAAAGTTTCCGGATCGTCCACGGGGATGCGGGCCAAATCAAAATGTTTCCCCGGCGTCAAACGATCCATGTATTCCACGGCTTTTGCGAGAATCGTCAAGGTCGTCAACCCTAGGAAGTCGAACTTCACCAATCCCACGTTTTCAACGTCTTTTTTGTCGTACTGACTGACCGTATTTTCGGGTTTCCCGTCCGCGTTATAAAGGGGACAGAAATCCGTCAACTTTCCCGGGGCAATCAACACACCGCCCGCGTGCATCCCGAGGTTGCGGGTAATCCCCTCGAGTTTGCGGGAATAGGCCATCAGACGTTTGTACTCGGGACGTTCCGACTTCGCCTTAAAGTCGGGTTCCATCTCAAGCGCCTTATCAATCGTAATGTCCATCCCGGGTTTCTGCGGAATGAGTTTTGCGAGGGCATCGACTTCACCGTAACCCATGTTGAGCGCACGCCCCACGTCACGCACCACGGCCTTGGCACCCATGGCACCGAAGGTCACGATCTGACTCACGGCTTCCTTACCGTAAGCGCGCTTGACGTATTCAATCGTACGGTCGCGGTTGTGCTGACAAAAGTCCACGTCAAAGTCAGGCATCGAAACGCGTTCCGGATTCAGGAATCGTTCGAACAGCAACCCGTAGTGCAGCGGATCCAAGTCCGTAATTCCCAAACAGTACGCCACCAAGGAGCCGGCGCCCGACCCACGTCCGGGCCCCACCGGCACGCCGTTGCGTTTTGACCAGTTGATGAAGTCCTGCACGATGAGGAAGTACCCGGGGAACTTCATCTTGATGATGGTGTTTAATTCATAGTCGAGGCGCTCCATGTACTCGGGACGCTTTGCATCGCGCTCGGCTTTATCAGCGTACAGAAATTCCAGACGACGCTCCAACCCTTCCTTGGACAACTTCACCATGTAGTCGTCAAGACTCATGCCGTCAGGGGTCGGAAAGACGGGCAGCTGCGGCTTTTGCAGCACGCCGTCCAAATTGCAGCGCTGCGCCACGATCGCGGCGTTTTCGATTGCCTGCGGCAGATCCTTAAAAAGTTCCCGCATCTCGGCTTCGGTTTTGTAGTACTGCTCCGGCGTATAGAGTTTCGGCCGACGCGGGTCTTCCATCACATACCCTTGCGCAATACTCACGCGGACTTCGTGCGGCTCAAAGTCCTCTTTATCCATGAACTGGATGGGGTGCGTCGCGACCAACGGCAGCTGCTTTTCAATGGAAAGTTTCGCCATGCGTCCGACGACGATTTCTTCACTGAATTCACCGACACGCTGTACTTCAAGGTAGAGCCGCCCCGGAAACGCGGCCATCAGCTGCTTTAGCGCCACTTCTCCGTCTTCCGGCGTCTTACCGGTATAAAGTCGTTCCAAAATCCCGCGGGGGCCGCCCGACAGGCAGATCAACCCTCGGCAGTTTTCTTCCGTAAACCACTCAAACCGAAATTCCCCGCGCCCCAAGTATTGGTTCTCCATCCACGCTTTGGAAAGAAGATTGCAAAGCGACAGATACCCCGTGTGATTCATGCAGTAAAGTGTCAGACGGAAAGGAAGGCCGCGGTCACCGTTGGCTTCCTTCTTGTCGTTCGTGATCCAAATATCGCAACCGAGAATGGGTTTGATGCCGTCAGCCAACGCGTGCGTAAAGAAACGCAGTCCCCCGAAAATATTCATGTTGTCGGTAAGGCCCAACGCCACATCCCCTCGGCGCACTGCCTCTTCCAACATCGGATCCAGCCGCACAATACCGTCGGTGACGGAATATTCGGAATGAAAACGAAGATGAACAAACTTGCGGGACATGATTTCGGATCAATCAGGAAGAAATAAAAAAGGCCGCCGATGCAACACTGCACCGACGGCCAATCTTAAAACACGACTTTAGTGCTTCAGAGGCTTAAAGCGCAGACGGTGCGGACGAGCCGCTTCCTCGCCCAGGCGCTTACGCTTATCGGCTTCGTACTCGTTGTAGTTGCCGTTGAAGAACACCACCTTACTGTCGCCTTCAAAGGCGAGGATATGCGTGGCGATTCTATCCAAGAACCAGCGGTCGTGCGACGTCACCAACGCGCAACCCGCGAATTCAAGAAGGGCTTCTTCCAGCGCGCGCAGCGTTTCCACGTCCAAGTCGTTGGAGGGTTCGTCAAGAAGCAGGACGTTGCCCCCCTTCAGGAGCGTTGCCGCCAAATGCAGACGACCGCGTTCACCGCCCGAGAGCACCCCGACCAACTTCTGCTGATCGCCGCCCTTGAAGTTGAAGCGCCCAAGGTACGCGCGCGAGGGCATCGAGAACTTCCCGACCTGCAGGATGTCCTGACCGCCCGAAATCGCGTCAAACACCGTCTTGTCGTTGGGGAGACTGTCGCGCAGCTGCGCCACTGCTGCCAACTTCACGGTATCGCCCAGAACGATAGAACCGGAATCGGGCTTCTCCTTCCCGTCAATCATCTTAAAGAGCGTCGACTTACCGGCACCGTTGGGACCGATCACACCCACGATGGCGCCGGGCGGCACGGTAAAGGACAAATCGTCGATGAGAAGCCTATCCCCAAAGCCCTTTGAAACGTTATGGAACTCGATCACCTTATTGCCGAGGCGATCAGCCACGGGGATAAAGATTTCATTCGTTTCGTTGCGGCTCTGATATTCGTAGCTCGACAATTCTTCAAAGCGGGCAATACGGGCCTTCGCCTTCGCCTGCCGCCCCTTCGGATTCTGTCGCACCCATTCCAATTCGTGGGCAATCGCCTTGGCGCGGGATTCCTGCTGACGCTTTTCCATCTCCAGGCGTTTTTCCTTCTGATCAAGCCAAGAGGAGTAGTTCCCCTTCCAAGGAATGCCTTCACCGCGGTCAAGTTCGAGAATCCACTCTGCCGCGTTGTCGAGGAAGTAACGGTCATGCGTCACCGCGACCACCGTACTGTGGATCATTCCGCCCGCGGTGCGCGGCCTGCT